>ENA-OPBL01003418-OPBL01003418.1-human-gut-metagenome-genome-assembly--contig:-NODE-3418-length-9876-cov-9.231952_pt1 | contig 9876 bp, 6 predicted proteins | sample MGYA00241073_ERZ501461 | MGnify/ENA primary metagenome ERZ501461 (study PRJEB25962, sample SAMEA2042630) | human gut metagenome | biome: human gut; feature: human-associated habitat; material: faeces... | reverse complement strand
CGCAACGTCCTTCGTAACCGAAGAAGTGGTGCTGAGCAGCAAACTTACCAACATACTTGCCTTCTTCTTTCCATTGTGCCAATTTGGTAGCTACCATTTCAGACAACAGTTTTTCTGTTTCAATCAATGATACCTGTACGTTTCCGTGCGGGTCACGGTCTAATGACAACTGGCGGGCTACACCTTCGGGCAGTGAAGCATAGATAGCCGAGTTTTCTTTAGACAACTTAGAAATGATATATTCACGTTGATGAGATTTCTTAATCAAAGCAAATTCCGCAGCATTAGCAGCCAGGAAGTCGTTCAATTCAGCAATCAATCTCTTCATGGCAGGAATAAACTCTACCAAACCTTCAGGAATCAATACTGTACCGAAGTTGTTACCCTGAGCGGCACGGTCGGCTACAATCTGAGCGATGTAAGTTACTACATCATCCAAAGACATATCTTTAGCTTCAACTTCTTCAGAAATGATACATACGTTAGGCTGAACCTGCAAAGCACATTCCAAAGCAATATGAGAAGCAGAACGTCCCATCAATTTAATGAAGTGCCAGTATTTACGTGCAGAGTTACAGTCACGCTGGATATTACCGATAACTTCGGCATAAGTCTTACAAGCAGTATCGAAACCGAAAGAAGTTTCAATCATTTCGTTCTTCAAGTCACCATCGATAGTCTTCGGACAACCGATTACCTGTACGCCACAATTCTTGGCTGCATAATATTCTGCCAATACGCAAGCGTTGGTGTTAGAGTCATCACCACCGATGATTACCAATGCCTTGATGCCCAGTTCTTTGATGATTTCCAAACCTTTATCAAACTGTTCTTCTTTTTCCAGTTTGGTACGTCCCGAACCGATGATATCGAAACCACCCGTATTGCGGTATTCGTCAATGATATCAGCAGTAAGCTCCATATAGTTATGGTCAACCAAACCACCGGGGCCCAGAATGAAACCAAACAACTTGCTGTCTTTGTTCAGCGCCTTGATACCGTCGAACAAACCTGAAATCACATTGTGTCCGCCGGGAGCCTGTCCACCGGACAGAATTACACCTACATTGATAGCAGGCAGATTAACAGCTTCGCCTTCAACGAACTGTATCAACGGCATTCCGTATGTGTTAGGGAACAATGCTTTGATAGCTTCCTGGTCAGCTACAGACTGTGTAGGTTCACCTTCCTTAACTTTAACTGCGCCTTTCAACGCTTTAGGAAGTTTGGGCTGATAAGCAGCTCTGGCAATTTGTAATGCACTTTTAGTCATATTCTATTATTCTATTTAAAGGTGTATAAACTCATTTAGAAATCACGTGCAAATTTCGCTCTTTTTTCGCAAATATGAAAACGTATACAAATAAAAATGCTAACTTTACCGCGAAATTAGATTTTTGTATTAACTTAAAAACATTACAATTATGGCAAGTAGAAGAAATTTAAAGAAAAAAATAACCTATATAGCAAGCGATTTATTTTTTGCTACCTTGATGGAAGGTGTTAACCGTGAAGCAGTTATTCACGCAATACATAACGTGTTGGCATTGATTCCGCGTATCAGCCACACCGAGCCGGGCAATGTAAAAGGCTTCTATAAGAGATTGCATGAAGACCTGGACAAAGAAATAAAAATAGTGGCAGACGAAATGGAAAAAGCATCAAAAGCATAACACGGATTTAAAGAATGAAGAAAGCTATTTGTAGTTTTATCTACTACAAACTGTTGGGATGGAAGACCAAAGTCTCCGTTCCCGATTATGACAAATATATTATTTGTGCAGCTCCGCATACCACCAATTGGGATTTGTTTATCGGTAAACTGTTTATGGGGGCTATTGGCCGTGAAACCGGCTTCATGATGAAAAAAGACTGGTTCTTCTGGCCTTTGGGACCTATCTTCCGCTGGATGGGAGGTATTCCGGTAGACCGCAGCCGCAAGAGTTCATTGGTAGACCAGATGATAAACATTGCCAAGTCGAGCAAAAAATTTCATTTGGCCATTACTCCCGAAGGTACGCGCAAAGCAAATCCGAATTGGAAAAAAGGGTTTTACTATATTGCCCAAGGAGCCGGTCTGCCCATCATATTAGTAGCTATAGACTACGAAAAAAAATGTATCACTGCCGAAAAGGTGATTCACCCTAGCGGGGATATAGAGAAAGATATGCGTGAAATTAAATTGTATTATAAAGATTTCAAAGGAAAGCATCCTGAACTATTTACTATCGGGAATATTCAATAATCTTTCTTTTTAAAATAAAACAGCAAAAGGGGTGTGTCTAAACGTTGATGATGCTATCATTTTGCCGGCAGGGGTGAGGTTTCCTCTTCCAAAAAACAGTTTGCTTTGTGTATTAGTGACTGTTGGTTCGGGCAGGTAAACCCTGCCCCTACTGTTAAGATTTGATAGACCATTTTTATTTTGACACACCTCCTTTTAAATATTCCATAAGACAGGCCAAGCATTTTCGTCCTTCAGATTAAGACTTTTCATGCGGCAGATTATTACGTCCCACAACAATGGGATATACGTCCTGCTACAGTGGGACGTACGTCCTACTGCAATGGAACGTACGTCCTGCCGCAGTAGGACGTAATAACCGGACGTAGAAAAAGACTTAACCCAAAGGAAGAAAACACTTATTCTTCCCCAAGCTTGTGACAAGCGTCAGCCTGCAAGAAAGGAAAAAGAAAACAAAACAGAAGCATAACAGCTAATGTAAAGCAAAAATTAAAGATAATTCATTTCATTTAGATGAGCCGATACGGGAATACGGACAAATATTTCTAACTTCGCATCATCAAATAGAAGCAATTATGTTTATTAAGCCGGCAAAGAAAATAATAACGTCTTTTCTGTTTCTGGCGGTAAGTACCTTCTGGATATCGGCACAAGAACCGGACCGGAATGTGGAACAACGCTTAAAAGACTTTTTTACTAATTTCGAAACATCATACGCCAATATCGGCAAGTGCAGACTGGACCGCTACGAACTGAATCACAGTAAAAAAGCGCTGCATGTTTATGCCAATGCGAACTTTGGTTATCAACCTTTCACGCCCGAAAATACAGAAGCCATTTACAGGTTACTGAAACAAAGTCTTCCCGGTCCTGTCAATTACTACGACATTACCATTTATGCAGATGGAAAGCCGATTGAAGAATTAATCCCCAATATATTACAAAAGAAACAGGATAAAAGCAGGCTGTGGCAACGCATCGACTATAAAGGTGCTCCTTGGATACAAAATATGTCACGTCCTTATCTTGCCTCTAAAGGATTGGAGGGCAGACACATCGCATTGTGGCAAAGCCATGGAAAATATTATAAAAACAACAAAGGAAGTTGGGAATGGCAACGTCCGCGCTTATTCTGCACCACAGAAGACCTCTTCACACAGTCTTTCGTCGTTCCTTATATCATCCCCATGCTGGAAAACGCCGGTGCCGTCGTCTATACGCCACGCGAACGAGACCGGCAGCGCAACGAAGTTATAGTGGACAACAACACAGTTACGGGAAAAAGCATTTATCTAGAAGAGAAAAGCCGGAAAGGAAAATGGAAAACATCTCCTTTGGCAGGATTCGCCCGAAAACGTTCTGTTTATACAGACGGACAGAATCCTTTCCGGGACGGCACGGCACGCTTCGCCGCAACGGAAAAAAAGCCTGAAAAGGCTTTTGCACAATGGATTCCCGATATTCCCGAAACAGGGAAATATGCCGTATACGTTTCTTATCAGACATTGCCGGGAAGTGTAAGCGATGCCAAATATTTGGTTTTCCATAAAGGCGGAGTGACCGAATTCAAAGTCAACCAGCAAATGGGCGGAGGTACATGGGTTTATCTGGGCACTTTTGAATTCGACAAAGGGACCAACGACTACGGAATGGTAGTATTAAGTAATGAGAGCAAACAAAAAGGAGTAGTGTGCGCCGATGCCGTCCGCTTTGGAGGAGGCATGGGAAATATTTCGAGAGGAGGAAGCATCAGCGGTCTTCCACGCTACCTGGAAGGAGCACGTTATGCAGCACAATGGGCGGGAATGCCCTACGGTATATATAGTCCCGCCGAAGGGAAAAATGATTATACCGACGACATCAACAGCCGCAGCCGGGTTATCAATTACATGAGTGGCGGTTCTGTTTACAATCCGCAGGAACAAGGTTTGGGAGTGCCGTTTGAAATGACTTTCGGACTGCACAGCGATGCCGGCTTCTCCAAAGAAGATGAGCTAATCGGGACATTGGGCATTTATACCACCGGCAGCAATAATGGGAAATTAAACGCCGGAATCTCCCGCTATGCTTCCCGCGACCTGGCAGACATGGTGCTGACCGGACTGCAACGGGATATCTCTGCCGGATTTGGTATTCAATGGCCGCGCCGCAGCCTGTGGAACCGCAATTACAGCGAGACACGCCTGCCGGGTGTTCCATCCATGATTCTGGAACTGCTTTCCCATCAGAACTTTGCCGACCTTAAACTGGGACACAATCCCCGGTTTAAATTCACGGTTGCACGTTCGGTTTATAAATCAATCCTAAAGTATACAGCCACTATGCATGGCACTGACTATGTGGTACAACCATTGCCGGTGAGCAATTTTTCAATAGCCGAAGGAAGCAAGAAGAACACATTCCGTCTGAGCTGGCAGGCAGTAGACGACCCGCTGGAACCTACGGCAAAGGCCCGGGAATACATTGTGTACACCCGTTTGGGACATGGTGGATTCGACAATGGTACGTTGGTTCGCGATACGAAATATACTTTCGAAGCCGAACCGGGACTGGTATACAGCTTCAAAGTCACAGCCGTCAACCGTGGAGGAGAAAGTTTCCCTTCCGAAATTCTGTCGGCCTATAAAGCCAAAAAGAGCAAAGGAACTGTTTTAATAGTAAATGCATTCGATCGCCTAAGCGGTCCCGCTACCATAGAATCGAATTTTATACAAGGATTTGACTTAAAGACAGACCCGGGAATACCTTATATAAGCACACCGGCCTATTGCGGTGCACAACAAAGTTTTGACCGAAGCCGCATCGGACGGGAAACAAAAGACGGACTGGGATACAGTGGCAGTGAGCTGGAAGGAATGCTGATAGCCGGAAACACGTTTGATTATCCTTTCATACACGGCAAAGCCATACAATCCGCCGGAGGATATTCCTTTGTCTCATGCAGCGACGAAGCAGTGGAAAACGGATTTGTCCGACTGACAGACTATCCGGTCACAGACCTCATTATGGGTGCGGAGAAACAGGCTCTCGAACTTATACTTTCAGAAAATATCATAGAATTACAATTTACTGATAATCAAATACTAATCAATATATAGAGTGAAAGTAAATCTTTCTAAATGTCTTTTGCTATCTCAAATATTGGGTGTATATTTGGGTGTAGAATTTCAAACGCACCCAATTATGAATATCAAACGTAACATCATTTTTGCATTGGAGAGCCGGAAAAAGAACGGTGTGCCAATCGTAGAGAACGTACCTATCCGTATGCGTGTCATCTTTGCCAGCCAACGCATCGAGTTTACAACGGGCTACCGGATTGACGTAGCCAAATGGGATGCAGACAAGCAGCGGGTAAAGAACGGATGTACCAACAAGCTAAAGCAGAGTGCAGCCGAAATCAATACGGACTTGCTGAAATACTATGCCGAAATCCAGAATATTTTCAAGGAATTTGAGGTGCAGGAGGTCATGCCAACGACCCAACAGTTGAAGGAAGCTTTCAACATGAGAATGAAAGACACCAGCGAAGAACAGCCGGAAGAAGCCCCTGTCAGCTTTTGGGAGGTATTCGATGAGTTTGTAAAAGAGTGCGGTAACCAGAATAACTGGACGGCATCCACCTATGAAAAATTTGCAGCAGTGAGGAACCACCTCAAAGAGTTCAAGGAGGATGCAACATTTAACTATTTCGACGAGTTTGGATTGAACGAATACGTCAATTTCCTGCGTGATACCAAGGATATGAGAAACAGCACCATCGGCAAGCAAATGGGATTCCTCAAATGGTTCCTGCGCTGGAGCTTCAAGAAAGGACATCATCAGAACATTGCATACGATACATTCAAACCGAAACTGAAAACCACCTCGAAAAAAGTGATCTTCTTGACTTGGGATGAACTGAACAAATTGAAAGATTATCATATACCGCATGACAAACAATATTTGGAACGTGTCAGGGATGTCTTTCTGTTCTGTTGTTTCACGAGTTTACGATATTCGGATGTCCGTAACTTGAAAAGAAGCGATATTAAACCCGACCACATTGAAGTTACCACAGTCAAGACTGCGGACAGCCTGATAATCGAACTGAACGACCACAGCAAAGCCATTCTTGAAAAATACAAGGATGTTCATTTCGAGAATCACATGGCATTGCCCGTCATCAGCAATCAGAAGATGAACGATTATTTGAAGGAACTGGGCGAGCTGGCGGAAATCAACGAACCTGTACGGGAAACCTACTACAAAGGAAATGAGCGCATAGATGAAATCACGCCCAAATACGCATTGTTAAGCACCCATGCCGGAAGAAGAACATTCATCTGCAATGCGTTGGCTCTCGGAATCCCTGCACAGGTGGTTATGAAATGGACGGGACACAGTGACTACAAAGCCATGAAACCCTATATTGACATAGCGGATGACATTAGGGCAAATGCAATGAACAAGTTCAATCAACTATAAAAGTATCAATTAGTTTCATAGATTACCACCTTTGAATTATATTTGTATTCTGAAAATATCATAAGATGAACAACAACGGACATAACATAGAAAAGACGAACTTTGACGCATTTATAAATGCTGTCGGTTCGGAAATACAACAGGCACAAGTACGGCTGATTACCGCAGCCAATGCGCAAATGTTGTTCCATTACTGGAAAATGGGTAACTATATTCTCTATCATCAGCAACTGCACGGATGGGGAAGCAAAACCATCAAACAGTTGGCAAAGGCTATCCGGTTGAATTATCCCGAAAAGAAGGGCTATTCGGAACGCAACCTTACCTATATGTGTCAGTTTGCAAAAGCATATCCTTTGAGGGCATTGCAAAGTTTCATAGAAACGGATGCAAAGTTGATAGCTCCAAGTGTGGAGAAAATAGCAGACGAAGTACGCTACTTAAACGATGCGCAATTTACGCAAGAGACTCTTACGCAAGTCCAATCCACTGATAACAAGGAAATTATAATCACGCAAGAACCTCTTGCGCAAATTCATAATGTAACCCAAACCGTATCTGATATTTACCGGATGGAAATTAAGGATATAGAAAGCGTATTCATGGCATCACCTGTTGCAAGAACCAATTGGGCAAGCCATGTGATTATGCTTAACAGTTCACTTCCATTGGGTGTAAGCTATTGGTACATGAAGCAGTCTGTGGAAATGGGCTGGAGCAGCAATGCTCTTAAAATACAAATTGAAACCAACCTGTACAGCAGACAAATCAGCAATAATAAGGTAAACAATTTCACAGCCACGCTTCCTGCACCGCAAAGCGACCTCGCCAATTACCTGTTGAAAGACCCGTACATCTTTGATTTGGCTGGAACTAAAGAGAAAGCAGATGAAAGGGACATAGAAGAACAGTTGGTTAAGCACGTTACCCGTTACTTGCTGGAAATGGGCAATGGCTTTGCTTTCGTTGCACGACAGAAGCATTTCCAAGTCGGAAACAGCGATTTCTATGCAGACCTGATATTATATTCTATTCCACTGCACGCATATATCGTGGTAGAATTAAAGGCTACCCCATTCAAACCGGAGTATGCAGGGCAACTGAACTTCTACATCAATGTGGTGGATGATAAACTGAGGGGAGAGAATGACAACAAGACTATCGGGTTGTTGCTGTGCAAGGGAAAAGACGAAGTTGTAGCACAATACGCATTGACAGGCTATGACCAGCCGATAGGCATCAGCGATTACCAACTGAGCAAGGCTATACCTGAAAACTTAAAATCGGCTCTGCCAAGTATAGAAGAAGTGGAAGAAGAACTGGCTTCCTTTCTTGATAAAGACAAAAATCCATAAACCCAAGATATATGGCAGGAGAAATACTGATTATGATTCCCCAATACGGTGAACTCAACCGAATATACAGTGACTTTATTGTAAGCCATACTTTTTCTTTTGACAAGCAGAAATTCATCACGAACTTCTACAAGCAATACAATGACACAAAAGCTTTTGAAGCCGCTATCCTTGAATTGGTACTTGACAAGCAGAAAGAACAGTACACTCTGATTCTCGACAGTCTAAGAGCCGAGATAGAGAAAAACATGATGCTTTACGAAAAATATCCATTGCTTGATGATGAGATAATTTCTCGTGTGTGCTACCATTTCGCTGATAGATATAATATTGATATAGAGGAACAACTGGAGGTTACACAAAGACTAAACAAGCCTTTGAACGAGGCATATAACAGATATGATTCTATTGGTTACAGGGAACATACGGCAGAAGAAGAAAAGCAAGCCGAAAAGGAATATGAACGCTGCAAGGCTGAATATGAGAAAGAAAAAGAAGAACTGAACAGGCTTTATGAATTGCAAAAGCAAGCAAGAAAAGAGGCTTTCCAATATATAGAGAACTGCTGCGGAGATATTTATAAATTGAGTTTCCATTTTATGGAAATATTAGCAAAATATATTCCCGTAGCTAAAGATAAACCGGAAGAGCTAACCAAGCCAAGCGAACCCGATATGCAAGAAGAAGCACCCAAAGAGGAACAACACGAATATTTCGACATGGAGTTGCTTTCGCACGTTTACACGACCTGCGTAGGAGAACAATTCGAGAATATTTCCGAATATGATTTCTATGCTTGTATGAATCTGCACCCCGGCAAATGCAAGCTGAAAATAAAAACGAGAGAGAAAATACGTGTCTGCTACCTGATATTCCTGATGGGTGAACAACTGCCCAAACTTGACAGGGAGAATTGGAAAAAGAATATCCTCAAAATGCTGGATATTGAAGAGAACTATTACAAGTCAAAATACAAGGAACCTGTTTCCGATTTCCCAAGTGACAGCAACCAGAAGTTCGCCAAAGAAATGGACGCAATATTCCGATAATCCGTGATATACCCTGACATATTACGAAATAACCACTTTTACCACTCAAATTAATTTTTGAGTGGTATTTTTATTGTCTGATATTCAAAGAAATAATAAAATATTCCATTTGCACTAACCACATCCTTACCACTTACAAACCTACCTAATTTTGCATCGTTCGAGAACAGAAATAACAGCCAGTGCGCAGGGCTGATTGTTAAACGACTAAATAGATTAGACGATGACAAATCTTCAAGAGTTATTATCAAAACCCGTCTGGCAGATGACAGGCGAAGAGTTCATATTCTTAAGCAAGCACGCTTCCGGTCAAACGGAAATGCAGCCACAGCCCGTTACGGACACAGAAAGGAAGTATGTGTACGGAATACTGGGCATTGCCAAACTGTTCGGGTGCAGCCTGCCCACCGCCAACCGCATCAAGAAAAGCGGAAAGATTGACAAGGCAATCACCCAGATAGGACGCAAGATTATCGTAGATGTGGAGCTTGCCCTTGAACTGGCCGGGAAGAAAACAGGAGGACGAAAATAACGGGAGGCATGGCTATGGACTATATTAAAGAGACTAAGGACATATCGGCAGAAGAAGCCATTATCCTTTGGCAAGCCTCACGTTTGAGCCTGTCGAAAAGTTATGAGAAAGCACCTGAAATCCTCAAAGTACATGGTTCTGTCATTGGGACATTGGGCAATTTCAGCGCATCCATCGGCAAAGCCAAAAGTAAAAAGACATTCAATGTATCGGCTATCGTAGCCGCCG
>ENA-OPBL01003417-OPBL01003417.1-human-gut-metagenome-genome-assembly--contig:-NODE-3417-length-9880-cov-3.082341_pt1 | contig 9880 bp, 8 predicted proteins | sample MGYA00241073_ERZ501461 | MGnify/ENA primary metagenome ERZ501461 (study PRJEB25962, sample SAMEA2042630) | human gut metagenome | biome: human gut; feature: human-associated habitat; material: faeces... | reverse complement strand
GGGTTCATCCTTCATCGCGCCATATTGCCCATAACCGCGCATCTGTGCCCAGATAAGACGCGGGAATCTTTCATGAAGCGTTTCATAATCAAGACCCATGCGCTCAAGGGCTTTATCGCGCAGCCCGTTCACGAAGACGTCCGCATCGGAAAGGAGATCCAGAAAGATGGACATGCCTTCTTCGCTCTTGAGATTGAGGCTTAACCAATCTTTGTTGGCATTGACATTTTCATAGGTGGGATCGCAGGTGGGAGTGTTCCTGCCACCGAATCCATAACATTGCGGCCGCTGCGGATCGCCTGATGGGTTCTCGACCTTGATGACCTCCGCACCCCACTCTGCGAGACATCGGAGCGCTGCGGGAGCAGCAACCCATTCTGCGAGCTCCACTATCTTCACCCCATGAAGCGGTCCGAATCCATTCATTATCGATGATGCATACATGAGCGTTCTCCTCTGCTTTTATCCGGATTGCTCTTTTCTTCAAGGTATCGATGAGCTTCGAGGACGGTCAAATAGAAACAGCTTTCGTTTTTGCTAGAAACTTCAATAGCGACAAGGAGCAAGGAAGAAGAAATGCTTGCTATTCTCGAATCGAGCTCAGCACTATCGCTCGACGCAATGGCTTCCGGCAAGCCCTATTCTTCCAATGCAAGCTCAAAGGAGAAACCCATGAAAAACAATGCTTTCGAGAAGCTCCGTATCATCGATATGACTCGATATCTTCCAGGGGGATATGCTACGCAAGTCCTCGCCGATTTCGGAGCCGAAGTGATCAAAGTGGAAGACACGGATGTCGGTGATTTTTGCCGCACGGAAGAACCTCTGAGGAACGGCATGAGCTACTATTTTTCAGCTCTTTGCCGCAATAAGAAGAGCCTTTCGATCAATCTCAAAGACGAAGATGTGCGCAACGTCTTCTTGAATCTTGTGGAAAGCTCCGATGTTTTGATAGAGAGCTTTCGCCCCGGCACGGTCGAGAAGCTCGGCATAGATTATCTGACGCTGAAGAAGATCAATCCTTCGCTCATCTTCTGCTCTCTTTCAAGCTATGGGCAGAAAGATCCGCGTTCGCAAAAACCGCTCCACGATCTGAACATGCAAGCCCAAAGCGGTTATCTGTCTTTGAACGGAGGAGTAAAAGCGCCGCTTCATCTGTGCGATCTCGCAACTGCCATGGTCGCTTGCCAAAGTCTTTTGTTGGCATTGTTACAAAGAAGCGAGACTGGCGAAGGGTCTTATATCGATATCTCGATGTTCGACTCGTTCGTTTGGTGGAACTCCCTGATCGATTCGCGTTGGTCCTTCCAGGGGGATGATATTTCGGAAGAATCCATACGCTTTCCTGCTGATTGCTCGTACTATAATCTGTATGAAACGAAGGATGGCGGAAAGATAGCCCTTGGCTTGATCGAAGACAAATTCTGGAAGTCATTTTGCGAACTTACCGGTCATCCTGAGCTGATCGAGGATCGCGACCGGCCGGGGGCTTATGAAACAGTGAAGAGCATCTGCGCGTCCAAGACCGCACAAGAGTGGGACATCTGGTTGGAGGACAAGGATCTCTGCATGGCAGTCGTCATCGACAAGACTGAGGCGATCGAACAGATCCTCCATCTTGAGCCGCATATGCTCGCCTATGCTGATTTCCCGAAGACCGGCTTGACGCTTCAAACCAATCTTCCCCATGCGATACGGGGGCTTCAGCCTCGTATTTCCTTGTTCGCTGCGCCTCCTGAGCTAGGCGAGAATTCGCGCGAGATACTTGAAGAATTAGGCTATGACGCTCAAGCTATCGATGAGCTTATCGATAGGGGAGTCGTTCGCGGGGGGGGGCGAATTCATGGCTGATATCATGAGCTCGATCACGCTCATCCAGTTGAGAAATTTCCATAAGCTTGCCGAGGTTCAGCATTTCAATGAAGCAGCGCGTCAGCTCTACATCACACAGCCAACCTTATCTGCTTCCATCAAAGCATTGGAAGACGCGCTGGGCGTACCGCTTCTCTTCCGTGAAGGAAGGCGTAATGTTCGCCTTACGAAATATGGGGTAGAGCTAGACAATCAACTCGCAGGCATCCTGGCTAGTTTGGAAAGTGTGGTGAATGCGATCCATCAGGAGAGCACGGATGTTTCAAAATCGCTCAATATCGGACTCATTCCTACCTTGCAATTCGAATTCATGCCCGGGCTGATGAAGTGCGTCTGGGAGCGTTTCGGGTATGACTCTCGCATACGATTTGCGGCTGAGTTCACCAATCCTCTTGTTGAAGGGCTGAAGAACCAGGATTATGAGGTGATACTTTCTGCGCGGGTTCCGGAAGAGAGCGCGATCCATTTCATACCGATAATGACCATTCCTATGGTGGCGATCGTTCATAAGGACGGCCCGTATCGCAAACGAAAGAGCATCTCGCTAGAGGAGCTGGATCGAATTCCCTATGGGACGTACTATTTCGATACGCCGCTCGGTCGCGAAACGCATAAGCTCTTGAGCGACTATCCGAATCGAAAGGATCCCGTCATACTCTACGATGATGAATTCATGTTGGCGAGCGCGGTATCTGCAGACAAGAGCATCATCGCACTCGGGCTTGCTACGCCAGAGCTCGATTCAGTGAGCGATATACTGCTTCTCCCTATCGATGAGATGCCAGAAGATTGGCATGAGATCTGCGTCGGATTCGATACCCGCGTGGAGCAAAGCGAGATCGCGCATAACTTCATCACTCTAACGTGCGAATATGCGCGCGAGTTCAATAAGCGGAAAGAGGCGGCCGCAGGATCGTCTTGATCGGTGCAAAAGGCCCATTCTCGAATCGACTGAACCTTTTGCACGTCGAGGCTCTTTCGTCTCATTCTTTCACAATACGGTTGCAGGGCAGACCTATAAGACCCGCTTGCTCGAAGTGGTAGTAGATCTTAAAGCCGAATTTGCAGCGAAATACGCAGTCCTTGCATGGTGAATAGTTGCAATAGCAATAGGCGTCTTCCTGAGCGAATGCGAAGATGATGGGTGGCTTCTCGCCCGGCTTGACGTATTTGAGCTGCATGCCCGCGTAGGTCTTGATCGCGATCCAAGTAGGTTGATCCGTGCCTTTAGGATCGCTTGCTTGGGGGTCCCAGTACACCTCAAGGGGCTTATTGTCGTAGCCGCCGATGAAACGATAGTCCAGTTTATAGCGTTCGCTCATAGCGCATGCTCGCGCAGGACCGTTGCTCGCGACCGATGCCTCTTGTGCGCTGGTGAGATGGATAGTCCTACCCGACTCTGCTTCTTGAAGGCTGCGATAGGGCGGTTCACGGACGAGCGAACGACCATGGCCGAAGAAACGATAGTTCTCGCTCCCGCCGATACCGAGATAGAAGTCATTCTTCTCGTCGCTGAAAAAAGAAAGGTCATATTCAGCAATACGAGGTTTATTGGTGTCTTTTGCCCTTGTGACGCTTATGCAATGAGGAGCATGTGCTCTTGCGTGGTTGCGCTCCATTTCATTCTTCACGATGCGGTCCTTCCTGCGCTCTGCGGCGCACGTCGTTTCAGGCTTCGTGTTCTTCTTCGTATCGAGATCAACCTTGCGGAGTTTATGGCTTGAAATTCGAACGAGCCAGCGGGGGACGCTGACTCGTTCGAAGGAAGGAGGGTTCGATCGAAAAGGATCGTTAAACCTGATAATCAATTACTCCGTCGTGCTTATCGAGTTCGCGTGCGATCGTGATACGCTGCACGGTCGGTGTTCCTTCTTCGAGCCACATAGCGCGAGAATCACGATAGAGTCGTTCGGTCGGTCCATAGGGTGAGTCTTCGAAATAACCATCGCCGCCGAAGATCTCGAGCATCTCATCAGCTACCAAACGCGTTGTATCGATGGAAAAGAGCTTGCAGATCGCTGCTTTTTCGGCAATGAATTCGCCGTTAGGGTTTTCCTCATAATCACGAGCGAAGTCGTAGACCATAGTGCGCAGCGCGTGGATCATCATCTGCATATTAGCAAGCTTGATCTTAATGGCCTGGCGCGAGATGATCGGTTTACCGAAGGTCACACGATCACGGGCTCGCGCGATGGAGATCTCGAGCATGCGCTGTGCCATGCCGAGATTCGAGGCGGCGATATGGACGCGGGACACCGCAAGCGAGTGCATGGCGATCTCCATACCTTGGCCGCGCTTGCCGAGCATATACTTGGCTGGGACGCGCATGTTCGTGAACTTCAATCCGGTATGGCCCGCACCGCGACAGCCCATCATGTGGGGCATAGGTGTGACTTCATAGCCAGGGGTTTCCACCGGGACCATGAACGTTGAAAGACGATGATCAGGATCGGCGTCGGGATCGGTCACCGCATGGATGTAGGAATGCGTATTCATGTCGGTAAAAGAGATGAGCCATTTCTCGCCGTTGATGATATATTCGTCGGTTTCAGGGTCGTACACGGCAGTTGTATGAAGGTCGGCACCGGTACCGCCGTCTTGCTCTGTCAGGCACCAAGCAGAGAAGATGGTCTTATCGCCGAATTTCGGCATAAGCTCTGCCTTGAGCTCTTCTGAGCCGAAGTCGTAGAGCGGGCGCCAGTTCAGATCTTGGGCAAAGTGAATATGCATGCGCATTCCGCCAGGACCACGAGAGAACTCTTCTTGACACCGGAGGATATCGAGCTCATCGAGGCCCCAACCGCCATATTCTTCGGGAAGCGACATCCGGTAGATTCCATGTTGGTTGCAGAGATCATAGAACTCATCGGGGAACTTGTTGGTCACCTCGATCTCTTTTTGCATGTCTTCCAAGGGCCCTTCAACGAGCTCGCGAAGCGATCTTAGATGAGCCTGGAATTCATCTTCTGTAAGTTTGCCATGCATTTTTTGTTCTGTCATAGCGTCCTCCTCGAATAAAAACTAAACAATTTGTCATGGGTGACACTGAAGATTATTGCGAAGGTTCTTTCTCGGTTCCAATCGATTAACCACCCAGTTTTAGAAAGAAAAGCAATTTAGAGGAGCACGAAAGGCTCCATATAATCAGCTTCAGAAGGCGTCGCATCGGCAAGCGAGCTTTTATCGGGCCGCTCGAGACGATCGGCATCCAAGCTCTTATTTTCAAGAAAGAGGTTTCTACTATGGATTTCAACTTGACCAACGAACAGGAATTGATGATCGATAGCGCAAGGGAGTATGCCGAGCGCTACTTCACCGATGAGGCGGTCAAACAAGCATACGAGGTCGATCACCATATCAGCCTCGAGGCCGCGATGGCTTATCGTGAAGCGGGCTTCATGCATCTTGGTTTGCCCGAAGATGTGGGCGGTATCCCTGTCGATAAGCTAACTGAGGTGCTATTGGTGGAGAAGATGCACGAATTCACCGGCGCATCGCTTCCCTTTGTCTCTGAATTCAATACCGTTACCGATGTGATCGAGTATGGTACTAAGGCTCAACAGGAAATGATCATGAATGCCATCGAGAATGTCGAAGGCACTTGTCTCGCGTGCACGGCTATCTCTGAACCCGCAGCGGGATCAGACAACAACGCTATGACTTGCGTAACGCGCAAGCAGCCTGATGGAACCTATCTCCTCAACGGTCAGAAGACCTGGGTAACCTTGGGCGGGATCGCTCTTTTCACCATGGTGGTGGCAAAGGATGAGGATCCAAGCTACGACAACGACAAGTATTCACTGTGGCTCATTCCGCGTGATACAGAAGGATTCACCTATGCTAGCCTCGATAAGGTCGGGCAGCAGATCATTCCTTTCGTTGACCAATTCTATGACAATGTTGTTCTTACTGAAGATCAGCGTTTGGGCGAGCCCGGCATGGGCTGGAAGAACCTCATGAAGAAGCTCGAGTTCGAACGTTGTCTCGTCGTCGCATCCTCGCTCGGCTTGGCGCAGGCGGCGTTCAACGATGCGGGAGCATACGCGAGCGAGCGTATTTGCTTCGAGAAGCCGATCGCTCAATTCTCCGTCATCCAGCAACACCTCTACGACATGCAGAACATCATCGAGAACGTGCGTTGGCGTTTGTATCGCACGGTGACGATGATCGATCAGGGGGAATCAACACGCTTGGAGTCTGCGTTGCTCAAAGGTTATGCCTGCCACGAACTTACGCGCGTTGCCGATATGGCGTTGGCGATCTATGCCGCGATCGGTTACACCAAGGAAATGCGCGTCGGACGAATTTGGGCCGACTTGCGCGGTAACGAGATAGGAGGCGGCACGACGGAGGTCATGGAGTATATCGCCGGCCGTCAACTTGCCAAACTCTACGCTCCGAAGAATTAAGGAGTGAATCGTTCGTAGATGATCGAACCCGTGAGCGTCGAAGCGCCAAGCCCTTCGATATGACCGAGCGAAGCAAGGAATCATCATGGATTTATGCTGGTCATTTTTATTAGAGTTTTTGCACGTCGGGTCTCACAATTAAAGCAGGATCAAATGATGAAAGAGGTGGATATATGAATCCGAATGCAACTATCACCGATGAGATGTTCGAGGCGTATCTCAAGCAGATCCGCGATCTGGTCGAGGGCCCTTTCGAGGAAATGCAAAAGAAGATCGAGGTGACCAATAAGTTTCCAGAAGAGTTCTATGATCTTGCAAGAGAGAACGATCTCTATCGATTCTACCTTCCTGCAGAATACGGCGGATGGAATCTCAACGAACTTGAGATCTTGAAGGTCCAGGAAGAGTTTTCCCGCGGCCCCGGAGGCATGCGTATGCATCTTCACCATGCCACCGACATGAATTGGCGCATTTTGGAGGAGTATGGCAAGCCAGAACTCAAAGCTCAGTTCATGGACAAGTTTCAAGACAAGACCGTTTATTGTAACTTTGCTCTGACGGAGAAAACGGGTGGTACCGGTGCCGATCTGCATACCACTGCGGTTCAGGATGAGGAGGGAAACTGGATCCTCAATGGCGAGAAATGGCTCATCTCATTCACGGATTGCGCGAATTATACCTATGTCATCGCGGTAACGGATCCGGACAAGAAGGGCGACGAAAGGCTCTCTGCTTTCTTCGTTCCCGTCGATTCGCCAGGCTTTGAATTCATTCCCATGCCCCATATGATGGGTTGTCGTGGATCCGCCCACGCTGGACTGAAGTTCACCGATCTCAAACTGCCCCCTGAGAACCTTCTTGGCAAACGTGGTCAGGGCATGGAGGTCGCCATCGCATCGCTGAGCGTTTCGCGGGTTCATATTGCGACTTCGAATCTCGGCATGGCGCAGCGCATGCTCGAGATCTCCCTTAAGCGCGCCCATGATCGTGTAACATTCGGGAAGCCCATCATCGAGCGCCAAGCTATCAAGATGAAGATCGCCAACATGCAGATGATGATTCATGCTCTGCGATGCCTAGTCTACGATTTCGCCGTTACCTTCGATAACGACCCATTCGATGACGATATCACTGAAAAAGCAGCGATCTGTAAGCTCTTCTCGATCGATACGACCCGTTTGGTGGCTGACGAGATGATCGAGATCTTCGGCGGAGATGGTTACTTCGAAGATTCGCCTTACGGCCCAACGGAGCGGCTCTATCGTGACTCTCGTGCGATGTGGCTTGAAGAAGGGGCTCCGACCGTGCAACGTATCACGATCGCGCGTGAATGCATTCGGCACGACGGCAAGCTGAATTATGTAGAGCCGAAGTACTGAGGGGGTCGTCACTACAATAAGCTCGGTAAAAGGAGGGGTTTCGAGGAAGCCCCTCCTTTATGAGACCGCTGCCATATTGGACAGAATGACAATTCAACGTGAGAAATCTACAGCTGTTTTGCTTCAGGCGCAGACCGTTGCATTGGGGAGGCGGTCATGAAGATAGGCATCGGCGGCCTTGAGTGCGCGACCAGAAGCGCCGGTAACTACCGTGATGCCGGCTTTTTTCATGATCTCGATATCGCGTTCGGAGATGGTTCCACAGATGAGAACGCGCACTTCGATCTGGCGCAAGAAATTAGCTTGCGATCCACATAAGTGTTCTTGGCTCGGTAGATTACGCGAGTCGACCAGTTCGTTATTTTCCACTTTGTAGAAATTGAAGTTGGTGCATGAGCTGAAATGTTTGCTCACATCCAAACCTTCACTGGCTACTGCTATTCTCATGCCTCTCGTTCCTGTGAAACTGAAATAAAAGACTACGCTGTCTACTCTACGGTGCAAACTTGGTGCTGTACTTTAACGTTCGGGGGAAGGGGCTGATTCTCCTGCGACAGGAGCGCGATTCGCGTACGAAAACCGTTGCCGATTTTCCCTTGCAAAATAAAGAAAGCTTTGTGATAATAACCAAGCTGTGTTTTGCAGTGGAGTCGTCCCCATCGTCTAGCGGTCAGGACGCCGCCCTTTCAAGGCGGAAACACGGGTTCAATTCCCGTTGGGGGCACCATACAAATTTTAACGAACCTTTCAAGGTTCGTTTTTGTTATATGACTCCGTAAAGCAAGATCGGGCTTACGGTTGATTCGCTTGTGAAGTGAAGTTTCAATTCTGATCGCAAAAACCAGGTTTGATGTTTCTTGATTCGAAGAACCGCTCGGCTGGACTGCAAGCACAGGTACTTTTATCGTGAGGAAGGCTTGTGTGAAAAAGCTCATCGCGCAATTCATGAAGTTCGGCATCGTGGGCGTGATCGCGTTTCTGATCGACTACGGGCTCATGGTGGCGCTCACCGAGTTCTTCGGCGTTCCCTATCTTATCTCCAACACCATCTCCTTCACGGTTTCGGTCGTGTTCAATTATGTCGCATCGATGCGTTACGTGTTCGAACGACGCGACGATATGTCTCGGCATCGCGAATTCATCATCTTCGTCGTGCTCTCCATCATCGGGCTCATCTTAAACGACCTCTTCATGTGGCTGTTCGTAAGCGTCTGGTTCATCGACTATCGTATCGCGAAGGTCATCGTGACAGTTTTGGTGGCTATTTGGAATTTTGTCACGCGAAAGATCTTCTTAGAGAAGCATTGATGCAAAAGCACTAAAGTAGAAACAAGCAGTGCGCAAGGGCGAGCGAAGGAAGGGGAGAGCATGAACGTCACGTTCAAGATCATGCGTCGTTCGGGTGATAAAGCCTACATCCTCTCCGAGATCACCGACTACGATAAAGGCCTGCCCGTGGTGCTTTCGGCCTCCACGGAAAATGGCGTGCGCATTCCCTGCGATGTGTTTCCCTTCGTCGATGAAGACGACGTGCTCGCCATGGAGTTCGCGCTCTACGACACCGCGCTTGCCGTGCGCGATGACTTGCTTGCGAGCGCGCATGCGAAGAATTCACCCGCACTGAGGTTCTTCGTGGTGGTGCTTCCGTGGCTCAATGTGAAGCGCTGGGTGCTCGAGTTCCGCGCGATCACGCCTGAGGGGAAGACGCAATCATTTTGCGTCAACGGCCTTGAGATGGATGCCTTCCGCTGGCGCAATCGCCTCGATATTCGTCGCGGCGCGTTCCAGAGCGAAGCGCTCGAGCAATTGAGCAAGCGCTTCATCCATGACCGCATCCAGATCTCGTTCAAGCGCGCGCTCGATATGGGCGATCGTCTTCTTGTGAGCGCAGCGCTCGATATGCCCTATCACGAAGAGAGCGATATCGCTTTCGATTTCCTCGATGGCGAAGGCCGACCGTTCGAACCGTACTTCAACGTGATCGAGGACAGCGTTACCCATGCATCCGATTTCGGCTCCCTCGAGCGTCGCAACGTGGAGCTATCCATCTCGCTCCCTAAGGCTATTGGCGAAATGTGCGTTTGCGCCACCGATACCGCCGGCACGATTGCGCCGGGGTTCGAGGTACTGAGCGAAAAGGGTGCGCGTGTGCTGCTCGAAGAATTCTCCGAGCAAGCGAAAACCGCCTATAACGACCCTGCTTACGACGAATGGTATCGC
>ENA-OPBL01003414-OPBL01003414.1-human-gut-metagenome-genome-assembly--contig:-NODE-3414-length-9884-cov-2.688575_pt1 | contig 9884 bp, 8 predicted proteins | sample MGYA00241073_ERZ501461 | MGnify/ENA primary metagenome ERZ501461 (study PRJEB25962, sample SAMEA2042630) | human gut metagenome | biome: human gut; feature: human-associated habitat; material: faeces... | reverse complement strand
GACACAGGCAGACAAAACGTACATTGAAAAATGCCGGAGAGGAATGCAGGGCTCCGAGCGCAGGATGGAATCACGCCATATCCTGCCAGCCATATCCAGCAGTTCAGATACGTTAGCCGTTTCATGAGCCGTAACCGGGGCGCAGTGACACTCCTGCAGCAATCGGGCAGATGTTCTTTCTGCCAGCCATGCTGTGAAAAAGATCGCATCTAAGGAGCCGAGCGGGAAAGCCGGGGTACAGCCTGTCTGTGGTGGACAGGCGCGAAGAGGGGAATGGCCTATAATGATACACCTTGAGATTAGCCAGCACGCAGTGGTGGAGGTGAGATACCTGTGATGTCTGCCTGTCCGAGTGGCAGGGACCAAAGACAGTCTGGACTGACTGCCCATGAAATGCCGGCTTTGGGATTTTTTCTTCTCTGTTTTGGCGGCGTTTTGGTTCCGGGGAGTAGTGACGAATAGGGACAGACACTTTTTATTTATGAAGTGAAGGATTATGGCAGTAAGACTTAATTACAGAAACCATGCGGCGGAGGGGAACTTCCGCCGTATTCTTGTGGAGTTAAGAAAAGCTGAAAAATGGGGAATGGAGGAAAACAGGAGATGAAGAAAGAAGATACCGAAATGATGTTAAGGATTTTTGAAACGGAGAGGGCAGGATATGCCTATCTTTATCCGAGTGATGGAGGGGAGCGGAAAGAGGACTATATCTCGACCACGGCAGAAAATATCGCAAATTATATCGGCAGCCACATGTTTGAAGCCGAAAAGATCGTCATCACAGATATGTGTGACAGGCTGATATTAGATACCTGCGGCTATTTTATCAATAGCTGTCCCAATCAGGAATTCTGTAAGGAAATCCATCCGTTCTTAATCCCGATCCAGATGGGAGAAAAGGACGCGGGAGAGGTGCTTTCAGTCAGCAGGGATGTATCGGAACAGTATTTCCGGGAAGAAGATGAGGCTGCAACCATGGCTGAAATCGGGATGATGTAAAGGTGTTTCTTCTGGGCAAAAGTGTTTGGCTTGGGAGAATGAATTTAACGTTCTTAAATTGCGGGAGGAAAAAGGGGAATGATGATGGAAGGTGGAGCGAATGAGGTGCGGTATAAGATTGCTGAATTTCTCTTAAAAAGGATGCATGAAGATAAGCTGTTAACCGAGGAGGAATGGGAAAAAATCCGGGTTTTGAATGTCAAGACTTTCTCCCCGGAATTAGCAAAAGTATATCTGTAATAACACTGGATATATAAAGGACTATGTGGTAGTGTATGTTGCTGACAGGGAGTGCAAATCCTTGAAAATACTGGGAAAGGAGAAAAAAGCATGGTAAAAAAAGTGACTGTCATAAAGGCAGCAAAAGAGCAGAAACATACACAGGAAGAACGCAGACTGAAAGTGTGCGGGTATGCCAGAGTCAGTACCGGCAGTCAGGCACAGGCAATTTCCTATACTGCACAGGTCGAGTACTATACGGAAAAGATCGAGAGCAACCCCCTGTGGGAGTTTGCCGGGGTGTATGCGGATGAAGGAATCAGCGGAACAAACGTAAAGCACAGGGATGAGTTCCAGATGATGATCGCAGACTGTGAGGATGGGAACATCGACCTGATCCTTACGAAATCCATCACAAGATTTGCAAGAAATACGGTGGAGTGCATCCAGACCATCCGAAAACTGAAGGAGATTGGCGTTGGAATCTACTTTGAAAAAGAGAACATCAACACGCTGTCAGAAAAAAGCGAGCTGTTCATTACCATCCTGGCATCGGTGGCGCAGGGGGAATCAGAAAACATCTCAAGCAACAACCGCTGGGCGATACAGAAACGCTTTCAGGATGGAACCTATATCATATCCACACCAGCGTATGGCTATGGAAAAGATGAGGATGGAAATTTAGTCATCATAGAATCCGAGGCAGAAACCGTAAGGTGGATTTATGAATCCTACCTAAACGGCATGGGAGTGTATGTGATAGCAAAGGCACTGAACCAGAAAGGCATTCCGACAATCCGGGGTGCAGAAAAGTGGCAGGACGGGGTGATACAGGACATTCTGAAAAATCCGATTTATGAGGGAGATATGCTGCAACAGAGAACCTATACAGAAACAAGGTTCCCATTTGTCCGCCGGGTAAACAACGGACAGAGAAACCAGTATCTCATCAAGGACAGCCATCCGCCAATCGTCACACATGAGGAGGCAGAAGCGGTGCAGAACCTGATGGCATACCGGGTGGATGTACTGCACATGAACAAGAGTGACTACACCAAAAGATACCTGTTTTCCGGCAGAATCATCTGTGGGGAATGCGGAAGAACCTTCCGGCGGCAGAAAATCTACATCGGGAAACCCTATGAGAAAATCATCTGGACGTGCAGCGGACATGTGGAGGATAAAGAGAGCTGCTGCATGAAAGCCATCCGGGAGGATGTACTGCACCGGGCTTTTACAGACATGTGGAACAAGCTGTACACCAATCAGGGAACGATATTAGAGCCGCTGTTAAAAGAGCTGACAGAACTTGTGGCAGCAAGGCAGGACAGTGAGGAAATCAGACAACTGGATAAGGAAATCAAAGATATAAGCGAGCAGAGCCAAATCCTAAACCAAGTCATGAGGAAAGGATATATGGACTCTGCTCTTTTTATGGAGAGCAGTAATAAACTTGGCTGGCAACTGACGGAATGCAGGAGAAAAAAGACACTTTTGACCAGAAAGCTGCGGAGGACAAAGGAAATCGTGCGGACCGAACAGCTTATCCAACTGATCGCAGAACAGGACGGATTAAGGGAGGAGTTTGACGAGCAACTGTTTAAAATGACAGCAGAGAAGATCGTGGTCTCCAAGGAACACGACATCACCTTCTGCCTGCACAACGGACTGAAACTGACGGAGAGGGGAGGCGGACAGGATGCAGTGGCACATGCCAATCGGCTATAAGGTTGTGGATGGAAAAATTACCATCTGTGAAGAGCAGAGAAAAATTGTGGAACAGATATTTACAGACTATGACAGCGGGGTGGCGGCAGGCAGGATCGCCCAGAACCTGAAAGGGAGAAACATATGCAATGCAAAAGGGAAAGTGTCCTGGACCCACGCATCCATCGGCAGGATACTGGAAAACCCAAGCTACCTTGGCACAGACTACTATCCGCAGCTCATAGGAGAGGAACTGTTTGAGAGAGTCCAGTGCAGACGGGAAAAGGTGAGGACAGAGCTTGGAAGGGCAGACCACAGGCCCGGCAGGGATGAGAGAATCCTCTTCGGAGGTGTCATCTGGTGTGCAGAATGCGGGGCAGTATGCAGCCATATCCAGCCGAGCCACAAAAAAGAGCGTGGCGGCACTGCCAAGTGGAAGTGCAAGAGTTATGTGACTGGCAGAGCAAAAAACTGCAGGAACAGTTTTATTACAGACGGGCAGGCAAAGCAGGTGTGTGTGGAAGCCATCAATGCAGTGATACGAAACAAAGGCCTGCTCCGGGTACACAGGCAGGAGGAAAAGGTCAGCCCTCAGTACCGGGTTCTGGAGCGGAACCTGCAGCGGATGAAAGAAGAACAGGAACGCACAGAAACAGACCTGATGAAATTGCTCTATGAAAGGGCAGAGGAACGCTACCGGACACTGGAGGTCAGGGATGGGGAGTTCCGGACAGAGGAGGTCAAAAACATCCTTGCAGGAAAAAAGGAACTGGAAACATTTGATGAAAATTTATATAGAAAAATAATCGCACGTATCTGGGTGCATGGCGGAAACATGGCAGAAGTGGAGTTTATCAATGGGAGCCGTGTCACAGCCGGATATAAGGATTAGGAGGGAGAGCAGATGGCAGAAACAGCAAAAAAGATCAGCATGATACCTGCCAAGGTGCAGTATGACCGGAATGTGAAACTGTCAGAGAAGAAAATGAAGGTCGCTGCCTACTGCCGTGTCAGTACGGAACTGGAAGAGCAGGACAGCAGCTATGAGGCACAGGTGGAGTATTATACCAGCAAGATATCGGAAAACGAAAACTGGAAAAATGCCGGCATCTATGCGGATGACGGAAAGAGTGGAACAAACACCAAAAAGAGGGCAGACTTTAATGTCATGATACAGGATGCCCTTGCAGGAAAGATCGACATGATCCTTACAAAGTCGGTCAGCAGGTTTGCGAGGAACACGGTAGACTCGCTGGTGACCATCCGAAAACTGAAGGAAAAGAATGTGGCGGTGGTGTTCGAGAAAGAGGGGATCAATACACTGGAGGGAACCGGCGAAATCCTTATCACCATCTTAAGCAGCCTGGCACAGGAGGAGAGCCGCAACATCAGTGAGAACATCCGCTGGGGAGTCGTGAGGAAATTTGAAAAAGGCAAGGTCATCGTAAACTGCACAAAGTTCATGGGATACACCAAAAACGAGGATGGTGACCTGGTCATCGTACCCGAAGAGGCAGAGATCGTAAAGCTGATCTTCCGCCTTTATCTGGAAGGCTACAGTACCGGGAAGATCGCAAAGCATCTGGAAGAGCAGGGAATCAAGACCGCCACAGGGCAGGACAAATGGCATTCCACGGTAATAGACAAAATGCTCCGCAATGAAAAATACATGGGAGATGCATTACTGCAGAAAACCTATACGGTGGATTTCATGACAAAAAAGAAAGTCAAGAACACTGGAATCGTACCGCAGTATTATGTGGAAGATGACCATGAGGCAATCATTCCGAAAGAGCTGTTCTACAGGGTACAGGAAGAGATGATGCGGAGGGCATCCTTATGCAAGGCGGCTGTCACCCGGAAGAAGAACCAGAAAAGCAGGTATTCCTCCACCTATGCACTGACCGGCATGCTGATCTGCGGAAAATGCGGACAGGAGTACAGGAGAGTCACCTGGGCGAGAAACGGGAAAAAGAAAGTGGTCTGGAGATGCAGCAATCGGCTGACCAACGGAGTGAAGAAATGCGGGGAATCCGAGACACTCGAAGAGAACGCATTAAACAGGGCGGTGATGGAAGCCATCCACAGGATCACAAGTGATGATATGGAATTTATGGAACACTTCCGGCAGAACATCATCCATGTCATCGGGAGCTATGGCACCGCAAAAGAGTCCGGGGAATACGAGGAAAAGATAAAAGAAAAACAGGAAGAGATGGCGGCACTGATTGCAGAGAATGCAAAGACCGGTTCCTACACACCGGAGTTTGATGAACGCTACCGAATCATAGCAGAAGAAATCAATGCCTTAAAAGAGGCACAGAAAACAGCCAGAAACGAGAAACGGATGGCTGACAGTTATGAACAGAGAATCCAAGATATCGACCATTACTTAAGCACAAGCACCTGCCAGATACCGGAGTTCGACAATGACCTTGTCAGACGGATGATCTCGACCATCAAAGTGGAATCCAGCGAGAAGCTGCTGATACAGTTCCAGTCAGGCATTGTCATGGAACAGGAGATTCGATATGAGTAAGACTGCGGCAGGAATGGCAGCAAGTAAATAGGAAACGTTGTTCCTGCCAGTTTATGGTAAGAATAAAATGCCCGATGATCCGGGCGTTTTATTGTTGGCATAAAAATAGGAAAGGACAGCAGGAGCAGAAAGCATATAACGGAAAATGAGTAAAAGAAAGTGGATATAAAAAAGTACATGAAGTAAGTGTGCGACAGGAGGAGAAAAGCGTATGAATTATGAGCAACTGATAGAAGAACTGAGGGAGGAAATGTTACAGCTTGTAAATACGAAATGTGATGCACTGCTCCAGATGTACCGAAGTGGAGAAATGAGGACAGACATGAAAGATACAATCCGGGAAAGCAGTCTTATTACAGTGTCCCCGGCAGAACTGAAAGGGAAAAGACCGCTGGCAGTCCAGTTCGCGCCGGGAGAATGGATAGAGACACCTACATGGAGAAAGGTGGCACAAAGAATTTTGCAGACCTATAATGAACAGCCGGATATCCATGAGCGTTTTATGGAAATGTGTGGAAAAGTAGCCGGACGCTGGAGGACGATCCTTGGCAGTTCATCAGAAGAAATGGATGTACCGATAAAGGTGGATGAGGAACTTTATTTTGAGGGAAAATTTGACACCGAAGCGATGTTAAACATGTTAGAGAAAAAAGTGCTGGAACCGGCAGGAGTTGATTACAGCAGCATTAAAATCCGGTATATGGGAAAAGGGCAGGAAGTAGCAAAAAGTTTAGAGCATGTGCCAGAGCAGGATGTTTTGGAGTATGAGGAGCAGGAACAACATGTACCGATGCAGACAATGTAAAAATTGATTGTATAAAAGAAATGGGTAAGTTATAATATAGGTGTGGTCAGATGCCTTTTTGGGGATGACTATATCTGTTACAAAAAGGGGGAAGACCAGTGAATACAGAATTAAAAAATGCAGTGAAAGCAACAGACAAGGATGCACAGTATGATACGAGTGCAAAGCGTCTGTTAGGGCAGAAGAGCATACTGGCACATATACTGGTAAAAACAGTTGATGAGTTTAAGGGCATGAATCCCAAGGATGTGGTCAACTGCATCGAGGGAACACCACATATCAGTACTGTACCTGTAGAGCCAGGACTTACAAATGTAGCCAGCGAAAAAAATGGTGAGAGGCTGGTCGGTTTCAACACAGAAAATGAAGAAATTAATGAAGGTCTGGTAAGATTTGATATCGTTTTCTATGTGCGCATGAAAGATGGATTGTCACAGATCATCATAAATGTGGAAGCACAGAAAGACGAGCCGACGGGATATGAAATCTTAAACCGGGCAATCTTTTATGTGAGCAGACTGATCTCATCACAAAAAGAACGTGATTTTGAGAATTCTAGCTACGATGACATTAAGCGTGTATATTCAATCTGGGTATGTATGAACATGGAAGAGAGCAGCATGAGCCATGTGCATCTCACAAAAGAAGATTTGATCGGTTCCTATGAATGGAAGGGAAATCTTGACCTGTTGAATATCATCATGCTTGGACTGGCAAAGAATCTGCCGGAACATGATGAGACATATGAACTGCACCGTCTGTTATGTGCGCTGCTGTCACAGGAACTTACAATAGATGAAAAACTAAACATAATTGGAAATGAATACGATATTCCTATTGAGGAGAACTTCAGGAAGGATGTGAGCGTTATGTGTAACTTGAGTCAGGGAATTGAAGAAAAGGGTATTGCGATTGGAGAAGCAAGAAAAGAAGAAAAAATTATTCTTAATATGCATAACAATGGTTTTACTGTAGAGCAGATTGCTATGGCTACAGATAAAAACGTAGAAGAAGTGAAAGCGATTATTGCAGGGAAAGAACCTGCACTTGCATAAAGTTATGTAAGAAAAAGAGAGCCTTTGAGTTTAAATAACTTGGAGGCTCCTATTATATGAAGATTTGGGAAATAATGGATACAGTTGAATTATCTGATGAAAAAAAGTAGAGGGTGGTTATATTGACGAAATATGAAATAGAAACAGCAATTATTGGAGAGTTAGCTGAATTTATGCCAACTGTAAAATATATGCCTCTTGATAAGGGACTGCCTTTATTGAGAAAAGAGGCGTGGAGAATTGCAGATAAATATGATACTGATGCAGCAAATGTAATGAACATAATGATGAAAAGATATGGTGAATTGGAGAATGATGACTAAGGTAAAAAAAGGATTGGCATTAGTAATTGGTAACGCAGATTATAAATATCAACCGAAAGTGCTTTCTTGCAAGAAAGACGGTTTAGATATGAAAAATATGCTGGAAAAATTAAATTTTGATGTTATATATGGTGTAGATTCAACAAGAGCGGATATGTATGAAATCATAGAAGAATTTATAAAGAATGCAGAATTATATTCTGTGATTTTAGTTTACTATGCTGGACATGGAGTGCAAATTGATGGTGAAAATTATTTAGTTCCTATCGATTGTAGATACAATCCTTCAAAGGCTATTTTTATTGCAACATCATTAGTAGGAATCAATGCAATAATTGATTATATGAATGGACACCCAGAAAAAATAAATATAATGATTTTGGATGCATGTAGATCTAATCCGGGATTTTCGCGTGATATAGTTGGAAGTGGCTTGGCAGAAGTGAGAGCTGGAAGTGGCACAATAATTGCTTTTGCAACGTCACCCAATAAAAGTGCTGGTGGCGCAGCCGATGAAAAGGGAAATGGCTTTTATACGCAATGTTTATTGCAACACATTGCATCTCCGAATATTAAAATAGAGGATATGTTTAAAGCTGTTAGAAATGATGTAGTTGCATTGACGTCCAACGAGCAAATACCGTGGGAAAATACTTCGCTTAATTCGGATTTTTACTTTAACACAATGACACAAGACGAAATAAATGAAAGTATTTATCAAAGAATACGCAATAATTATTGTGCTGAAGAATTGTTGAATTTAAGTAAATTGTATGGATATTCAATTTCGGATGTGATGAGAATATATCAGAGACAAAAGAGCGAAAAACCCGGAGGAATATATATTAAAGATACAGAAGCATTTGAACAATATATTCTAGAACAAATATTACAATTAGGATTTAGGTTAGAGAACTATCGTTGGATATATAAAGATATGCCAGTGATTATGGGAGAATTTTACCATAATTATCAAAACATAGTAAAAAAATAATTTAAAATGGATGTAATCAAGCCTCCAAGTTTACAACAGATTTGGAGGTTTTATTTTGTCCATTTGAGGGGGAAGCAATTTTCAAAATAAGAAGATTTATGGTATAATGAGATTTAATAATAAATCTATATTTAAGGATTTCCATAGGGGGATAGGTAATAAGTATGACTAATGAAAATAATAAAAGCGATTTTGAATTGCAAATGGAACAATTATATATGTGGAAATTACTGGAGGAAAAATGTAGGAAAAATGGAGATAGAAGAACGCCAGCTTTAATTTTTAATGTTGGAGAGTATGCTGTTTTGAAATCAAAAGCCATAATAAGATATATGAAAGAGTTTACGCTGCATGATAGTGTGCATATGTTTAATATGTTACATATAATAGAAAAATTATTATCTGTAGATATTGTTGATAGTTTATCGATACCAGATTTAATGTTAATTTTCCTATCGGTGTTTTTACATGATATAGGTATGTGTCCAGATGAGACAAGCATACAAATATGGATGGGGAAGATTGACACATCGCAAGAACAAAACAAATATTTAAAGGAAGAATATGTTAGATTTAGCAGATTTAAAAAAACATATGTTTCGTATTTGAAAGAAATTGAAGAATTAAAAGAAGAAGAAATGGAGGAAAGTATAAATTTAATTGAGGAATATATTGTTTCTGAATACATTAGAGAAACTCATGCAGTTAGAGCCAAAGAGTATATTGCAAAAGATTGGGGAGGTAAAATTACATATGGTGATACTGATCTGACGAGTGATTTGGCTAATATATGCTTTAGTCATAATGAAGATTATAAATATGTATTACAATTGGAACATTTAAAATTGTGCGGTTATTATACATACGCATGTATACCGTTTATAGCTACATTGCTCAGATTAGCAGATATAATAGATTTTGACCCTAAAAGGGCACCAAGAATACTTTTTGAGCATCTTTCCATAAGAAATGCCGTATCAGTACAAGAATGGAAAAAACATTTGGCTATTAGCGCGTGGACTTTTACAAAGAAGTCACTTATATATGCAGCAGAATGTGAACATCCAGCAACTGAATTATCAGTTAGACATTTTTGTGATTTGATTGATAATGAATTAAGAAATGCTTCGCATGTAATTACTAATCTGCATGCAGGCGAATTAGATGATGTTTTAGGACGCTATAAAAAGGTCCAATTTCCGTTACAAGTAGATAGAAGTCGTATATGTGCAAAAAAAAATAT
>ENA-OPBL01003412-OPBL01003412.1-human-gut-metagenome-genome-assembly--contig:-NODE-3412-length-9886-cov-5.517038_pt1 | contig 9886 bp, 9 predicted proteins | sample MGYA00241073_ERZ501461 | MGnify/ENA primary metagenome ERZ501461 (study PRJEB25962, sample SAMEA2042630) | human gut metagenome | biome: human gut; feature: human-associated habitat; material: faeces... | reverse complement strand
CGACCTCCTGGTCCCAAACCAGGCGCTCTAGCCAAGCTGAGCCACACCCCGTTTTTTGTTTCTGTGTCGTTATCTCCGTGACACAAATAGTATTATACATAAGCCCCCTCTATATGTCAACAACTTTTTTAAACTTTTTTCAAAAAAATTCTTCAAAGTATCTTCCATACTTCGGAAAGCCCGTAAAATCGGGCTTTCCAGACTTATTGAGTTCATATCTTTACACAGTTTTAAGCTCTACTTCAGGCTGTTTTCCTTTTTCTAACTTCATCACCATGTAGGTAGCTTGTCGTCCCTGCTGCCTCGGATAAGTCAGGCTGCCCGGATTCAGCGTCACAAGATCAGCGTCTATTGTAAGTGCCGGTACATGTGTGTGCCCATACATCACAATATCCGCACCTCTGTGGCGCGCTTCTTCCTGCAAATGCGCCTCTCCCATGCTGACATAATATGCATGTCCATGCGTAATAAAGATATGATGTCCTTCCAGTTCAAATTCTTCCTCCCTCGGAAGTCTTGAAAAGAAATCATTGTTTCCACCCACAATATGCGTTGGACACTCAAAAATAGCTTCTATGTAATCTGCATCATCTTCCACATCACCAAGATGGATCAGCATATCCGCATCCGGATTACACTCACAAACATTTTCAATATTCTTTCTGGAACCATGTGTATCACTTACTATCACAATTTTCATATTTCTTTTGTCTTCCTGTCTTTTCTTTTACTGTATTCTTCTAGCTGCCTTTTCTTTCGTCTGGTCATATCTTCTATTTGCTTTCCAGCTTTTCTTCCAATACTTTGCGCATTTTGCGAAGTCCTTCTCCACGATGGCTCAGTTCATTTTTCTTCTCCGGTTCAAGTTCCGCACTGCTGCAGCCAAACTGCGGCAGATAAAAGATCGGATCATATCCGAATCCATTTTCCCCTGTGATCTCATAACCAATACGACCTTCCATCGTTCCTCGTACAACTTCCGTACTTCCGTCTGGAAGCGCCGCCGCTATCGCACATACAAATCTTGCTGTACGCTTCTCATCCGGCACTCCCTCAAGCCGGTCTATCAACGCCTGGTTCTTAATATCATAAGACGTATCTTCGCCCATATAGCGTGCCGAATAGATTCCCGGTTCTTTATTCAGCGCATCGATTTCCAGCCCGGAATCATCTGCCAGAACAACTGCATTTTTATACTCTGGCATCTTCCGTGCAATATCCGCGATCGTCGTCGCCTTAATTAACGCATTTTCTTCAAATGTCTGTCCATCCTCTACTACATCCGCCTGGATTCCGGCTTCTTTCTGGGACAAGATCTTGCAGCCAAGATCTGCTAGAATCATACGGATCTCTATCATTTTATTTTTGTTACCTGTCGCAAATATAATTGTGTCCATCTTCAATTCTCCTCTGGCTTTTCCTACTTTTCCCTCGGCTTTTTTGGCGGTTTCGGTCCAAGGAACTGATAGAAATAGGTCTTCAACATTCCATTATAAATCTTACGATTCTTATCCGCCTTGCGTCCAAAATATCGTTCAGCTTCTTCATAAGAAGTTATCATATAGGCAGACCAGCTGTCCAAATGCTTAAAGCTCTCACCAAATGCTCTGTAAAGAGCCGGAAGATCCTTTTTATCCTCCAATCGCTCACCATACGGTGGATTGGTAATCACAAAACCATATTTTTTCGGGTGATGCAGATCTTTAACGTCTCTTTCCTGAAAATGTATCAGATGATCCACTCCCGCCTCTCTGGCATTGCGTCTTGCGATCTTAATTACAGAACTGTCCAGATCGTATCCCTGAATGTCCACCTCTACATCATCCTGAATCAAATCATTTGCCTCATCAATCGTGTCATACCAGACCTTTTTCGGTATAATATTCATCCAAGATTCAGCTGTAAAAGAACGATTCATTCCTGGAGCAATATTGGCTGCCATCATAGCCGCTTCAATCGGAAATGTTCCACTTCCACAAAATGGATCTACCAGGATCCGGTCTTTATTCCAAGGTGTCAGCATAATAAGTGATGCCGCCAACGTTTCTGTAATCGGCGCTTTTCCAGACACTTCTCGATATCCACGTTTATGTAAAGATACTCCTGAAGTATCAATTCCAATTGTCACAATGTCTTTCATTAAAAATACACGTACCGGGTAAGATGCTCCATCCTCCGGGAACCATTCGATGCCATAATACTCCTGAAGTCTGCGTACCATCGCTTTTTTCATAATAGACTGAATATCTGACGGACTGAACAGCTTACTTTTTATCGAAGCAGCTTTCGCAACCCAGAATTTTCCGTTTCTCGGAATATATTCTTCCCAGCGAAGGCTCTTCGTTGCCTCAAACAGCTCTTCAAAGCTTGTTGCTTTAAAGCTCCCCACCTTAATGAGAATACGCTCTGCCGTACGTAGGAACACATTTGCACGACATATAGCCTCCTCATCTCCGATAAATGTGACTCTTCCGTCTTCCACTTCCGAAATCTCATATCCAAGGTCTATAATTTCACGTTTTAGCACTGCTTCCAGTCCAAAATGGCACGGAGCAATCAATTCCATTCTTCTCATATATCTCTCCAAATCATCATTTGCATTAAAAAAGTTTTTCTTTCATATTACTTTTATTACCGAGCACTGTCAATCATTTCCGTAAGTCAGACTCAACAAAAAATATTTTCATATATCTCAAGCGGTTTCGCAATCATTATCACTTTCTATTTCCGGCAACGCAAACAGGGACATGCCTTGTGGCATGCCCCCGGTCGCCAGCAAAATTCACAGTATACCTGCAAACCACGCTGATCATCAGCTCTGATTAGTATCTGTCGCTCTCATCATGACAGTTGCGGTCAGATGCGTTAGATGCATTCTTGTTTGAAGAATTCTTTGCATTTTTGTTTGAAGTCTTGTTAGATGCGTTTTTATCCCCCATACTTGAATTTGTTTTGTTCTTGTTTGTTGAGTTGTAACCATCCTCGCCGTAACTGTTTTTGTTTGATGAACTGTAATTCTTAGCCATATTAATTCCTCCTAATCTTTTTTGCTGCAAAATTAGTATGTCCCGGCATCCGAATTTTATGTGATGTAAAATAGTTTTATTTTTATATTTTTGCATCTTAATCTCACCTTAAGGTTTTTTTAAGATTTTTCATTTTTATCTTGCTTTTTAGAAATTCCTATATTATACTTGAATTCGTAGGAAGCACAACTTTCTACAACCCCTTATTAATTATTTATACTCCCCTCAAAAGACTGATAGCTCCCCTATCAGTCTTTTATTTTGCCCTATTTTCCCAAACAAAAACAGATATTCTGGCAGGCTTGATTTTAACCCCGTCGGAATATCTGTTTCTTATTTCATATATTTTCTATATATAAATCATATTTATATGGCTGCCTGTCTCGCTTACCATCGCCGGCCACTTCCGCCAATCAGTCTGATAATCAGCATAATGATTACAAGCGGAATCAAAATCGGTGCCAGAAGGCTTATAATTCCTCCAACAATCGATACTACAAGCACGATAATCCCAATAATTCCAAGTATCAGCAACAGCTTTTTCCACCAGGTATCAAAGCCAAATGTGTGCACATGTGTCTGATATCCCTGATTCTGATCATAATAATCCTCGCGTGTATAATCCCCGCCATCTCCATATACCGGATCACTGAATCCACTATTAGCAGTAGTATAGGAACTTCCAGCATTTCTGCCCGTGCCCCGCTTTGCTTCCTCCGCATCAATAATTGTCTGCGCGATTACCCACGGATCGCCAAGCTCCGCGGTCACCTCTTCTTCTGTTCTTCCAATATTCACTTGAACACTGATATACCCATCATAATATGCAACATTTTCCTGCACAGTCTCACGATCCAGATCATTACCAAGAGCCTTTCTAAGCCCCTCCAGGAATTCATTTTTTGTCATATCTTCCATCTCCTTCCTTAATCTCTTATATCTAATATTAACACTTAATCTTTTCTATTATGTATCACGAACGCGCCAGACACCTTCACACTTTATTATTTAAAGATCCACAATGCATCTCTACTCCATACAACATTACTCAAATGCCATAGAAAAAGACCTTGAGCCTAGAATAGCACAAAGATGTGTCCATTCCAAGTCCAAGGTCCTTATAAAATCCTTAATTCTTTCTAAAGTTTCCGCAGTCTACAATCTCATGTACTCTGCTATCGGAACATTTATCTTATACTTCAAACATCAGATCTCCGTAGGAAGGCATTGGCCATGCTTCTTTATCTACGATCATCTCAAGTTTGTCAACTGGTGAACGAAGCGCAGCCATAGCCTGAACAACTGTGAAGTGATAGTATCTGGCCTGCTCTTCTCCTTCTTCCATCTCTGCAGCTTTCTCTGTAACTTCTGTTAAAGCTTTCAGAGCGCTCTTGCTCTCTACAAGAAGAGCCGAAATCTCTGTCAGAAGCTCAGACTGTACGGAAACGTCTGCACCTGCTGCCTTTACAGCATTGATTGTATCTGCAAGTTCTTTTGTATATTTGATAACTGCAGGAATGATCTGTTTTGTAGCCATATCGATCATTGTGCGAGCTTCAATATTGATTGCCTTTGAGTAGTTCTCGTATTTGATCTCGGCACGGGACTCAAGCTCTGCCTTTGTAAATACTTTATATTTCTCAAAAAGGTTAATTGCTTTATCTGTTGTCAGTGCCGGGATAGCTTCTACCATAGACTTGATGTTCGGAAGTCCACGTCTCTCAGCCTCTGCAACCCACTCGTCAGAGTATCCATTTCCACCGAATACGATTCTCTGATGCTCTGTCGCATATTTCTTGATCAGATCATGTACTGCAAGATCAAAGTCATCTGCTTTCTCCAATACATCACATGCCTCTGCAAATGCATCTGCTACGATTGTGTTAAGTACAACGTTCGGTCCGGCAATAGAATCACGAGATCCTACCATACGGAACTCAAATTTATTACCTGTAAACGCAAATGGTGATGTTCTATTACGGTCTGTAGCATCTTTTGTGAAATCCGGAAGTGTATCTACACCTGTCTTAAGGATTCCCTCTGCAAGACTATGTGTAGCTTCTCCTGTGCTGATCAGCTGATTCAGGACATCCTCAAGCTGCTCTCCAAGGAATACAGATACAATTGCCGGTGGAGCCTCATTTGCTCCAAGTCTGTGATCATTTCCCGGATCAGCTGCAGACTCACGAAGAAGATCTGCGTGCTCATCAACAGCTTTCAAAATACATGTAAGTACAAGTAAGAACTGGATATTCTCATGAGGTGTATCACCTGGATCCAGAAGGTTCTTTCCGTCATCTGTTGTCAGTGACCAGTTGTCATGCTTACCAGAACCATTGACTCCTGCAAATGGTTTCTCATGAAGCAGGCACTTCATGCCATGCTGACACGCAACTCTCTTTAACGTCTGCATTACGAGGTGATTATGATCCAACGCTACATTTGCCTCCTCGTAAATCGGTGCGAGCTCATGCTGTGCAGGCGCAACCTCGTTGTGCTGTGTCTTAGAAGAAACACCGACTTTCCACAACTCCTCATTCACATTTTTCATAAATCCTGCAATTCTCTGACGGATTGTTCCAAAATAATGATCATCCAACTCCTGACCTTTTGGTGGCATTGCTCCGAAAAGCGTGCGTCCTGTGTAAATCAAGTCTTTTCTCTGCATAAACTTCTCAGCATCTACCAGGAAATATTCCTGTTCTGCTCCAACAGATGGTACGACTTTCTTGGATGTAGTATTTCCAAAGAGGCGAAGCAGTCTCAATGACTGTTCATTGATTACCTGCATAGAACGAAGAAGTGGAGTTTTCTGATCCAGTGCCTCTCCTTTATATGAACAGAAAGCAGTCGGGATACAAAGTGTAGCACCTGCCGCATCATGTCTTACAAATGCCGGTGATGTACAATCCCATGCTGTATATCCTCTTGCTTCGAATGTTGCACGAAGTCCGCCCGATGGGAATGATGATGCATCCGGTTCTCCTTTGATCAGTTCTTTCCCCGAAAAACTCATCAGTACTTTTCCATTCGGAAGAGGTGCTGAAATAAATGAATCATGTTTTTCAGCGGTTACACCTGTCAGAGGCTGGAACCAATGAGTATAGTGTGTAGCCCCCTTCTCAATTGCCCATTCTTTCATCTCATGTGCAATTACATCTGCTGTAGCAAGGTCTAATTCCTTACCTTCTTCAATTGTTTTCTTCAGATCCTTATAGACTTTCTTTGGAAGACGTTCCTGCATTACAGTATCATTGAATACGTCTTCGCCAAATATCTTGGCTACGTTAATTGCTTCACTCATGTCTCCTCGTTTCCTTTCTCATTGTTATTTATAGTATAAGTTTCACACTATGGTATGCATATAATCTTCTTATACACTTTCTGTGCATACCATAGTATGAAAAAAGGCACTCCAACTTTCGTTGGAACGCCTTTGTTCTTCCTATGCCAGTTAGTATAACTCAACCAGTCAAAAAAGGCAAGTGAAAATTTTTAATTATTCAGCTTTTCCTACTGAACCAAATAATTCCATCTTCTCTTTAACTGTTGCCTGGATAGCTTCAGCACCTGGTTTCAGGAGTTTACGAGGATCGTATCCTTTTCCTTCCAGATCTTTTCCTGCTTCAATATATTTACGTGTAGCATCAGCAAATGACAGCTGGCACTCTGTGTTTACGTTGATCTTTGCAACACCGAGACTGATTGCTTTCTTGATCATATCTTCCGGAATTCCTGTACCTCCGTGAAGAACTAATGGCATATCGCCAGTCAGTTTCTGGATAGCATCCAGAGTCTCAAAACTTAATCCTTCCCAGTTTGCAGGATATTTTCCGTGGATATTACCGATACCTGCTGCGAGCATATCAACACCAAGGTCAGCGATCATCTTACATTCATTAGGATCAGCACATTCACCTTTACCGATAACTCCGTCTTCTTCTCCACCGATAGATCCTACTTCAGCTTCGATAGACATTCCTTTTTCTCTACAAATAGCAATCAGTTCTTTTGTCTTTGCCACATTCTCTTCGATTGGATATTTAGATCCATCGAACATGATTGAAGAGAATCCTGCATCGATACATTTTTTACATCCTTCGTATGTTCCGTGGTCAAGGTGTAATGCAACCGGAACTGTGATGTTAAGTTCTTCCATCATAGCTTTAACCATAGCTGTTACAGTCTTGAATCCGGTCATGTATTTTCCGGCACCTTCAGATACACCTAAGATAACTGGTGACTTTAACTCTTCTGCTGTAAGGAGAATAGATTTTGTCCACTCTAAGTTGTTGATGTTAAACTGTCCTACTGCGTAATGACCTTCTACTGCCTTATCGAGCATTTCTTTTGCTGATACTAACATATGTTATTCCTCCAATTCTTGATGCCATAAGTATTACTACTTTCATTATGACAAATTTGTTTCACTTGCATTATATATCATAACTTCTAAAAAAACAAGAAACTTATCCGGCCAATTATGAAAACGGCAAGATATATCAAGATAACAATGTATCCTGCCCTGTCTTCTTTTTTATATGTCAACGGATACATTCTTGAAGTTTCTGTGCTTCCGGTATATCCCCGCGCTTCCATCGCCATAGCCAGATCCGATGATCTCCTGACCGTCATCAGAAACAGCGGAAACAATAACGTCATAACCCCTTTACATTTTTCGACAACATTTCCTTCTTCAAACCTTGCACCTCTTGCCGCCTGTGCATCCATCAACACATTTAACTCTTCCAGCATAATCGGGATAAAACGGAACGCTATCATCACGATCACTGCCATCTCATGTACCGGGACTCCAATCTTCCCCAATCCCGAAAAAGCCTTCTCCAGACCATCTGCCAGTTCTTTCGGCGTTGAAGTGTAAGAAAGCAGAGACGCACCTGTGATCATCAAAGCTATCCTTGCTGTCATCTGCACTGCTTTCCATATTCCCTGTTTTGTTATGGTAAATATCCAGACAGATGCGACCGCATCTCCCGGTGTATACAGCATACGGAACAGAAAAGTAAAGCAAAGCAGAACAAGAATTCCTCTTAATCCTTTTAACAAATATCCCACTGGAACTCTTGCAAGCCTATAAAGAACCAGCATTACAATCAGACATCCGAGATACCACCAGACATTTTTTACAAGAAATAAAGAAATAATATAAACCAGAACTCCCATCAGTTTTGTTCTCGGATCCATCCGGTGAATCACAGATTCCGAATCATAATATCTTCCAATCGTAATATCCCGAATCATCTTTCCTTCTCTCCTTTAAATATTCTCACCAGCATCTCTTCAGCATCCGCTACATTGATTGCCGGCCTCGGCAAAGGCAGACCTTCCTGTATCAGCGAATATGTCAAATGCGTAATCTGCGGGATTCCTATATGCATTTCTTCTAACTCTTCCACTCTTCCATATACTTCTTCCGGAGTGCCATCCATCGCGATCTTTCCTTTATACATCACCCATACACGGTTAGCAAATTGCGCTACATCTTCCATATGGTGTGATACCAGTACAATTGCGTTATTTCGTTTCTCTCTTATCCTGCATAACAGCTCAAATATTTCATGTTTCGTCTCAGGATCAAGCCCCGCTGCCGGTTCGTCCAGCACCAGTATTTCCGGCTGCATCGCTAATACACCTGCAATTGCAGCACATCTTTTCTGTCCTCCCGAAAGCTCCATCGGACTCATCTGATAATACTCTTCCGGAATCCCTACCAGTTCCAGGCTTTCCTTTGCTGACTTTCCGGCCTCTTCTTCACTCATTCCCAGATTCAGCGGACCATACATCACATCTTTCAAAATTGTCCTGCCAAACAACTGTTGTTCGGGATATTGAAATACAAGTCCGACTTTTTTTCTCAATTCTGAAAGCGGATATTTTTTACTGTATATATTTTTACCTTTAAAAAAGATTTCTCCCGATTCTGCCTTCAGCAGACCGTTCAGATGCTTAATCAATGTTGTCTTTCCTGATCCTGATGCACCGATCAGTCCTATAAAATCGTGCTCTCTGATTTCAAACGAAACATCTGCCAGGACATCTGTCTTCCCTTTTGCCGGATCCTGATAAGAAAATGTGATATGTTTACCTTGCAGCATCTTTCCAGCCTCCGCATTTACTTCTATATAGTTCTGTAATTTTTCTGATCATTTCCTGTTCATGTAAAACCGGTTCATCCAATCCGATCTTCTGCTTTTTCAGCCACATACCCAATTCTACAACCGGCGGAATATCCATTTTCGCTCTTTTTAACAGGCTGCGGTCTGCAAATATTTTCTTTGGAATATCATCTCCGATTATTTTTCCATCCTTCATCAATATAATACGATCCGCATCTACGACTTCATCCGTATGATGTGTGATCAGGATAATCGTCATTCCCTCTTTTTGATTCAATTCTTTTACAATATTTATTACCTCTTTCCTTGAAGAGGGATCCAGCATAGCTGTCGGTTCATCCAACACCAGAAATTCCGGGAGTCCTGCCAGCGCATCCGCCGTTGCCAGTCTCTGTTTCTGCCCGCCCGATAATTTGGAAGGCGGAGTTTTTCTCTTCTCCCACAACCTTACTTTCCGCAAAACATCTTCTACAATTCTTCTTATTTTTTCCGGCTCTACATTTTTATTCTCCGGACCAAATGCAACATCTTCTTCTACACTGGTGCCAACAATCTGATTGTCCGGGTTCTGAAACACCATACCAACCCGGCTTCTGATTTCATAAAGCCTTTCTTTTGCCTGTGTATTCTTTCCGTCAATCCATACTGTCCCTTCATCCGGAAGCAGTAATACATTCAAATGCCGGGCTAATGTAGACTTACCGGAACCATTCGGCCCTAAAA
>ENA-OPBL01003410-OPBL01003410.1-human-gut-metagenome-genome-assembly--contig:-NODE-3410-length-9892-cov-3.335976_pt1 | contig 9892 bp, 9 predicted proteins | sample MGYA00241073_ERZ501461 | MGnify/ENA primary metagenome ERZ501461 (study PRJEB25962, sample SAMEA2042630) | human gut metagenome | biome: human gut; feature: human-associated habitat; material: faeces... | reverse complement strand
TTTATTTACTGCCAGGGCCGCTTAGGGCCTGGAAAATTTAACGAACTATTGTAATTGAGCACACTCTGTTTTTGAAATCGGATTATGAAAGGAAAGAATATCAAAAACGAATCGTTCCCATCTATTGAAGTTATCGACTTATTTTGCGGTATCGGCGGATTGAGTTTCGGGATGAAAAGCAAGGGATTCAATATCCTTGCAGGGTATGATCTCGATGCGACCTGCCGGTATGCTTATGAAACGAATAACAATGCGAAATTCATATATAAGGATATTAAAACGGTGTCTCCGGATGAAATCCGCACAGCCTACGGCAAAGGATCTATTAGAGTGTTGGCAGGATGCGCCCCTTGTCAACCGTTTTCGTCGTATGCATTCAAAAACAAAAAGAAAGATCCGAATAAATACGATTTATTATATGAATTCGGACGATTGGTCAAGGCTGTTCATCCCGACATCGTTACGATGGAAAACGTGGCTCAAATCTTATCTTTCAAAGAAAAGCCCGTTTTATCCGATTTCGAGAATCTTTTGAAAAATGAAGGATATCATGTGTGGGTAAATCCAGTATATTGCCCCGATTACGGAATACCGCAAACTAGGAAAAGATTGGTGTTATTAGCATCGCGATTGGGAAATATCGAGTTGATCAACCCGACGCATAAGCCTAACGAGTACAAGACGGTGAAAGAAACGATCGGAGATTTACCCGAACTCAAAGCCGGAGAAACCGATAAAAACGATCCGTTGCATAGAGCCAAAGCATTATCGCCATTAAATCTCGAACGTCTTCATCATACTCCGTACGGAGGCAGTTGGAAAGATTGGCCGAAGGATTTGCAATTGCGGTGTCATAAAACCGATAACGGACGCTCGTTTGGTAGTGTCTACGGTAGAATGGTTTGGGAAAAACCAGCCCCTACTATGACAACTCAATGCACTGGTTTAGGCAATGGCAGATTCGGACATCCTATACAAGATCGTGCTATTTCCATTAGAGAAGCTGCTCTTATACAAACTTTCCCGATGACGTATAAATTTTTCGCTGACGAAGAGTATGTCGCTATTACCAAAGCATCGAGATATATCGGCAATGCCGTTCCACCGAGACTGGGAGAAGTCATAGCCGAGAGTATTATATGCCATTTGACGCGAATTGTCAACTAACTCCATGAATATTTATATGAAAGAATATCAGCTTAATGTCGATCCTCGGATTTTAGAGTTGTTGGGACCGAATCTTTATACGAATATTTATTATGTATTGGCCGAACTTGTTGCTAATGCGTATGATGCAGATGCACATAATGTATATATCATTTCTAATAAAGACGATATCAGAATCGAGGATGATGGGCATGGTATGTCTTATCAGAATGGAGAAGTAAAGAAGTTCTTGAACGTAGCCGGTGTCTCTCGAGTTAAAGAAGAAGAATCTATGACACGTTCCGGAGAGAGACGAAAAATGGGACGAAAAGGCGTTGGTAAGTTGGCGGCATTGTCTGTTTCCGAATCCGTTGATGTAATGACTATCAGCGATAACGAGAAATCCGGTTTCGTTTTATCTCGTAGACCGATAGACGGGAATAAGTTACGACCTATTGCCGATGATGATATAAAATTCGTATATATTCAAGAGCATGGAACAGCGATCGTAATGAGGAATCCTCAATACAGATTGAATAAATCTATGGATTCGGTTAAACGGAATTTGTTAAAAATATTCCCATTAGTCAACGATAATTTCAAAATACACATAATCAGAGGCAATGAAACAGTTACAATAGACACCTTTGACGAAAATATTGCAAAAGAGTTATGTGCATTTATATCTTTAGGGGATGACTTTTCCGATTTAGCAAAAAATATTCCTAACCAATATCCGGCAAAACGAACTGAATTAGTTGAGCATAGAGAGCCGTATACAGAGCCGATCAATCTGAAAGACAATGCAGGAAATGATCATGAATATACGCTTAAAATAATGGGATGGATCGGGGCATACGCTTCTACAAGAGGGCGTAAAGCGGCACTTACCGATTTCCCCGACAACTTCATATCCCTATATGCGAATAAAAAAATGGGAGAGTTCAATATTTTGCCGATAGTCGGTCAAAATAAATTGAATGAAGTTTATGTAGTCGGACAACTATATATCGATTTGTTCGAATTATCGGAACTTCCAGATATGGCATTGAGCAATAGGCAAGGCTATAAGTCCGACGACCCACGATATGAGGCCGTTATAAAATACGTGCGAACTATTCTACTTCCGGATATTCTTCGGAAAAGAGGTTTGTTTTCTAATGAACAGAACAGAGAGAAGAAGCAACGTAAATTGAATGAACAAAAAAATACAGAAGCAAAATTTAGAGAAGCCGTCGACACATTCAGAAATATAGTGAGTGAAAATGCAGCTGAAAGTATAGGACGATTAGCACCAGATTCTTCGAGAGAAACGATCGAACAAATCATATCCGATGCGATCAATAATAATGCTAATGCTTTAGGATTAAAAACCGTAGTGGATTCCCAGAAAAAGAAAATACTGATTAGTCACGCTTCTAAAGACAAAGCATTAGCTGATTTGATATACTCATTTTTAGTATTTAATAACATTCCGCCCGAAGATATCTTATACACGAGTTGCGACGATGAAATTAGCCGCATTCCCGAAGGGACTGCATCGATATATAACTATTTACGGGATTTCTTTGTGGAAAGTTACTCTAATCAAAAAATCTTCGTCATATTCGTTACGAGTGATAACACCCCGAGTGCATGGGGTGCGATGACAGAAATCGGAGCATCTTGGATCACACAAGTAGATAATAGAATCTTTAATATTCCCCCATTCCGACCGCAACATCCCTTAAATGATGAAGCTTTATGGCATAGTACGGAACGAAACGAGAATGATGAACTATGTATGACCAAACTAAATGCCGATATTTTTTGCCAGAAAATAGAAGCGACTTGCGACAAGCTCGGCTATGCAAAGAAAAGTCGTAAAGAAAATATGGATCATCTTAAAGAACGAATCGTTATTAAGTAGAGATGGCAGACACGGTCAGTAAAGAAAAGCGTTCGGAAATAATGTCTCATGTCACAGGAAAGGAAACAAAACCGGAAAAGATCGTCCGAAAATATCTGTTTGCTCAAGGTCTGCGATATCGAAAAAATGTAAAACGGTTGCCGGGAACTCCGGATATCGTTCTTCAAAAGTACAAAGCTGTAATATTCGTGAATGGTTGTTTTTGGCATGGACATCAAGGATGTAAATATGCTCATTTACCATCTACGAATTTGGAATATTGGGAGAAGAAGATTGCGGATAATTTAGAAAGGGACAAACGTAAAACGCAAGAATTAGAAAGGCTTGGCTATCAAGTATCTGTTGTATGGCAATGCCAATTAAAACCCAAAGTTAGAGAACAAAATTTGAGAAATCTATACAACAATATCGTTGAACATACGTAAAATGCCAATCGCTATATACCATAGCCTTCATAAGTAAGAAAATTATTGCTATAAGTTGAGTGTTTTAAGTTATTTGACTATCTTTGCGAAAGAAGAGTTATTTGACAGCATAGTAACGCAAAACGCTGAAATTCGCACAGTTTCCAAATCGTTACCTCTATTTCTCAAATAATTCGCTAAAAGTTTATTCCTCAATCGGTTAAGTCAAACCGAGAAAAATCTAAAATATATACTATTTCAACATTTTACGCGTTTTTTATTGCAATATATTTACAATGCAAGTGATGTACAAAATGAGATACAGCAGAGTTCCGACGGTACGTTGGATGCGGATGAAGGTCAGGGGCATGAGCAGTGCTGCGGGTACGGCTGCGACAGCCAGCAGTCCCGGCGTGACGCTCGGTACTGCTATCAGGCAGCCCGTCACCGTAAAGAGCAGGATGGTGTAGGTCAGCATGCCCCGGGCTTTGATGCTTACCGTGCGGAAACTGATGAGTCCGAAGAAGATGGCGCAGAGTACGATGAAAAGGACGATTCCGAGAAGTGCGGGGACGAGCGGAGGCGTATTGGCGAAAATCCGGTATCCGCTGTCGCTGACGAAGGAGTGCCATAATCCGGCGGGGGTATCCAGGGGATTGGCTCCCTGCCCCCAGGCGATGTAGCAGACGGCCAGGAAAGGGAGTACGACGCTGCACAGCGATACGAAGACTTCGCGCAAGGTCCGTCGGAAGCAGAATGCTGCGGCCAGGACCAACAGCGGCAGGGGAAGCAGCGGGGCATAGAGCAGCGGCAGCAAAAACGAAGCCCGGAACACGGCTCCGATCGCGTAGCCGTTGCGGAAGCAGGCGAAGAAGTTCTGGGTCGATAACAGCAGGACGAACGCTGCGACGGATTCCGTCAGATACTCCTGCCCCAGGAGGATTCCGCAGGCGACCAGTCCGTACAGGGGGATGGTCAGCGTACTGCTGACGGGGTAGAGTCCGTAGCGGACCGCCAGCCTCCCGCAGAGAATGCCCGTCAGTAGGAGCAGGCCGCCGCAAAGGATGCGGGAGCAGCGGGGGAATCGTTCCTGGAACAAGCCGATCAGGTCACCCAGCGGGGTGGAAATCATCGTTTCCGGAGCCGGTGAAATAGTTGTCCCGGTCGTCATGGCGGCTGCGATGACGACCAGTATGGACGCGATGGCCAGCAGTAAGGGTTGGCGGATAATGTCCGGTTTCATGGTTCGACGATGGTTTTGTCCGAATGCGGGCTGCGGTTTCTGTTCCCGGCAAGGTGCCGAAAATTCAGCATTGCGTTCGCTTGTCGGAAACGGCCGCTACAAAGGCAATTATATCTTTCGATGCACACTCTTATCCGACGATTGCAGCGCCGAATCCGAGGGGCGCTTATTCGTGGTCCGAAGCCGCGCCTGTAAGGCTGCCCTCCCCTAAATTTCCTCCTCGGAGGGAACTCGGGGCGCAACACTCCCCCAAAGGTACATTGGAGTATATAATCCCGGCTACAAAATTAGGAAAAAAGCGGACGAAACCGTAATTATTTTGGAACCATATACGATTTTATTCCGGATCTGTTTCTGGTCCCGGGACTTTGCCTCGAACGGCCGTTGTCTGCCGCCTTGGGCGGTAGTTACGGTTCCGTACTGAAGCCTGCCTCCTGCCTTTCGGAGGAATTTCGGGGAGGCTCCGGCAAATCCGGGGCGATCGAAACGGCGGTGTAAAATTGGATATGATTGCCGATATTTTTAATTTTGCAAAAATGCGTGCGGTATTTCGGGGAGGTCCGAAGCGTTTCGGCGCATACCCCGGGTTCCCTTGTTTTTGCGGAAATCGGCGCTGGCTTGTCGGTTTTCGAAGGGGGCATCGAAATCGTGCGATAATAACTTTGTTTCGGATGTTGGAGAATTGCTACCAGAAAGAGCTGCCCGAAGCCGGGTGCGACGAGGCGGGGCGCGGGTGCCTCGCGGGGCCTGTTTTTGCCGCTGCGGTGATGCTGCCTCCGGACTTCAGCCACCCGTTGCTGAACGATTCGAAGCAGATGACCGCGCGTCAGCGCGATTTGCTGCGTGCGATCGTCGAGCGCGAGGCCCTTGCCTGGGTCGTGAAGGCCGTTTCTGCCGAGCGGATCGATCAGATCAACATCCTGAACGCTTCGTTCGAAGGAATGTCGCTGGCAGTCGCGGAATTGCCGATCCGTCCGGGATTTCTGGCGATCGACGGCAACCGGTTCCGCACGACGCTCGACATTCCGTATCGCTGCATCGTCAAGGGAGACGGCAAATATGCGGATATTGCCGCCGCGTCGGTGCTGGCCAAGACCCACCGCGACGAATATATGGAGCGCCTTGCCAGGGATTTCCCCGAATACGGTTGGGAGCGCAACAAAGGTTATCCGACCCGCGAACATCGCCTGGCGATCCGTCGTTACGGGCTTACGCCTCACCACCGGCTGACGTTCAATGCCGGGATCGACCAGTTGGAGCTGTTCTGACGCCGCTTGTGCGAAATTCTGCCATGCCCTCTCCTCCGGGGCTGAAATAAAGGCAATCATATCTTTCGATGTACACTCTTATCCGACGATTGCAGCGCCGAATCCGGGGGCGCTTGTTCGCGGACCTGCGCCGCATCTGTAATTCGGCTTCTCCTTTAGGAAGGAACTCGGGGCGCTGTGCACCTAAAGAGGTCCGCTGAAGCAGTAAACGCAAAAATAAAAAACGCCCGAGAATCGGGCGTTTTTCTATCGGATTGCAGGCCGTCGCAAACGGGCGGCCGTCGTTATTTTACCGGTATTTGTTGCTGATCAGCGTCATGAACTCCTGGCGCGTAGGCGGGTGCGAGAGGAATACTCCGGTGAATGCCGAGGTAGTCGTGGCCGAACCCTGCTTTTCGACGCCCCGCATCTGCATACACATATGGCTGGCTTCGATCACGACGGCGACGACCATCGGGTTGAGAGCTTCCTGTATGCAGTCGCGGATCTGTACCGTCAGGCGCTCCTGCACCTGCAGGCGGCGGGCGAAACTCTCCACCACGCGGGCGATTTTCGAGAGGCCCGTGATGTAGCCGTTGGGGATGTACGCCACGTGCGCCTTGCCGTAGAAAGGCAGCATGTGGTGCTCGCAGAGCGAGTATAATTCGATGTCCTTCACCAGCACCATCTGCCGGTACTCCTCCTTGAAGGTCGCCGAGCGGATGATCGACAGCGGATCGTCCTCGTAACCCTGCGTGAGGAACGACATGGCCTTGGCCACCCGTTCGGGGGTTTTGAGCAGTCCCTCGCGTGCCGGGTCTTCGCCCAGCAGTTCGAGAATCGCCTTATAGTGTTCGCGGAGTTTTGCGATCTTCTCGGGCGAGAAGTTCTCCTCCTTTTGGTATCGTTTCATTTCCATAAGCGGGGCAAAGGTAGCTTATTTCCCCCGGTTATGCAAAAATTCTGCTAATTTACGCACGGCGCGGCCCCGGTGCGAAAGAGCGTTTTTCTCGGCAGGGGTCATTTCTGCGTAGGTCTTGGCACTCCCTTCGGGAATGAAGAGCGGGTCGTAGCCGAAGCCTTCGGAACCGGAGGCGCATTGGGCGATGTGTCCCTCGACGATTCCTTCGAAAAGATGCTCCTCGCCGTCGAGAATCAGCGAGATCACGGTGCGGAACCGGGCCCGGCGGTCGCCGACGCCCTCCAGGTTGCGGAGCAGGAGTTCGTTGTTGGCGGCGAAGTCGTGCCCGTCGGTGGCGTAGCGGGCCGAGTGCACACCCGGTGCACCGCCCAATGCTTCGACTTCGAGTCCCGTGTCGTCGGCGAAGCAGTCGCAGCCCGTGCGGTCATGAACGTAGCGGGCTTTCTGCGAAGCGTTTCCCGCGATGGTGTCCTGTTGTTCGGGTATCTCCTCGGTGATGCCGACCGAACGGGGTGTGACGAGTTCGAAATCCGGGCCGAGAACGGCCTGCACTTCACTCAATTTGTGGGCGTTATTGGTTGCAAAGATGATTTTCATAGACGTATCGTATTGTTCGGTTTCGTCGAATTTCCGGATCATTTCGGATTGCTTGCGTGTGCTGTGTGTTTTTGCGGAACCCGGGTGATGGCTTTCCGTCGAATCGCAACGGATTCCTTTGTGCTACGTGCGGGGAGTTTCGAGCAGCTCCAGCCGGTGATCCGCCTCGATCTTGTCGATGATCGTCTTGACGAGCGTATCCATTTCGGAACCTTCGGAGTAGTCGGCCGGGCAGACGTGGCTTACGCGATTGTCGCGGATCAGCCCGTTCAGTTCGCGCCGGGCGTTTCGGATCTCGGGGTTATAGACGGCGATCGAATGTCCGCCGGAGTTCTTCACCAGCCGCATGCAGGGGATGTCGGTCGTACCGTCGCCCACGTAGATCATGCGCCGGAAGGGTACCGGGCGCTTGTCCTCCTCGATGTACTGGTTCACGAGCTTGCTGTCGAAGACCGATTCGACGCCCTTGTTGATCTTGAAGATGAACTGAGTCTTGTTGGTGTAATTGACCGCTACGGCGGGCCAATAGGCGACTCCGTCGATGTCGTACAGGAACGAGCAGGCGTAGATCCGCCGGAATTCATGGGCGATCTCCGTGCCTTCGATGATCTCCTTCAGGCCCGAGGAGTTGATGTAGTGCAGGATGCGGATGCCCCGCGCCGCGCCGTAGGCGTTGATGCGTGCGAACCACTCCCGGACTCCTTTGTAGAGGGTCACGCGGCGGCCCGACTCCTGGAACGCTTCGCGTCGCAGGGACAGGCCTTTCGACCGCGCCTCCTGGATCATGCGGGCCATGTAGGTCAGCACCATGTCGGCGTCCTGCTCCTCGGCCAGTTGGTTGGCGTCGTGCCAGAACTCCTTGTTGCTCTTGCCGACGGCGGGGATGAAGTCGTACTCCTGCATGTTGCCGGGGGCGAGCGTGCCGTCGAAATCGTAGATCAGGGCGATGGTCAGCGGTTCTTTCATAATTGCGATTGCGGTTGAATGTGTCGTTGTCGGTTCGGCGGAGAGGGCGAATCCGCCCCGTCTTCGTTGCCGGGCACCGTCGGGCTGTTTTTTCGTTTTTTCCGACGCTCCGGGGCAGCCGTTTCGCTTCCGTTTGTCGGAAACACGGGATTTTCCGGTCGTTTTCCGTGTTCGGCGTGGCTTCGAACTCCTGAATCCCGCCTGCCGGTCGAAAAGTCGGTTGAAAATCCAAAGTTAAGAAAAAATCCCTATTTTTGTTTTCGTAAGGAATTAAATCGTACCGAATATGGAATTTAAGGAAATACTCCGGCGCCGGCGCAGCGTCCGCAAATATCTTTCCCGCCCGGTGGAGCGGGAGGTGCTCGATACCGTTCTTCGGGAGGCTCTCGCGGCCCCGTCGTCGCGCAATTCGCATTCGACGCACCTGCGCGTGCTCACCGATCCCGAAACGATCGCCCGCATCGCCCGGATGCGGGATTACGGTTCGGCATTTCTGGAGCATGCCCCTGCGGTCGTACTGGTCGAGGGCGATCGTACGGCGACCGACCTTTGGCGTGAGAACGCGGCGATCACGGCGACGGCCCTGTTGTTCGCGGCCACCGATGCGGGGCTGGCCTCTTGTTGGGTGCATGTGAACGGACGTCCCTGTTTGAAGGATCGGCCCGACGGAGCGCAGGCGGAAGACTATCTGCGGGAGTTCCTTCCCGTCCCGGCGGAGCACGGCATCCTGTGCGCCGTCGCTCTGGGTTACTCCGACTTCGAGCCTGCGGCCCTGCCCCCGTTCGATGCGGGAACGCATATCCACTGGCCGGAAAAGTAGCGGGGCCGAATCGAGTTCGGGTCGGGCGAGTGTCGGGAAGGACCTCGTTCGGTCGTTTTATGTCGTTTGCCGGTACTTGTATCGGGAACCCGGCTGGATTCGACTTTCTTGGGCTGAATTTATCTTTTTCGCGGCGAAAATCCGGTTCGTCGAATAAAAAAACCGCAACGGTGAGGTTGCGGTTTTTCTGTTTCGGTACGCCTTGTCATTTCTTGTTGAAGAGATTCATCGTCCGTTCGGGGCCGATCGCGGCGAACGAGAGAATCGCGTCGCCGAAGTATTTGAGTCGTTCGGGCATCGCCTTGCGCTCTTCGTCGTTCCAGTGCCCCAGTACGTAGTCCACCTGGTGTCCGCGCGGGAAGTCGCCGCCGATGCCGAAGCGGATGCGGCTGTACTCCTCCGTGCCGAGCAGTTCGGTGATGTTCTTCAGTCCGTTATGCCCGCCGGCGCTCCCCTTCGTACGCATCCGGAAGGTTCCGAACGGCAGGGCGATGTCATCGACGACGACCAGCAGATTCTCACGAGGAATCTTCTCCGCGTCGAGCCAGTAGCGGACGGCCTTGCCCGAAAGATTCATATAGGTCGAGGGTTTGAGCAGAATCAGCGTGCGGCCCTTGTGTTTCACTTGGGCCACATCG
>ENA-OPBL01003409-OPBL01003409.1-human-gut-metagenome-genome-assembly--contig:-NODE-3409-length-9893-cov-2.728603_pt1 | contig 9893 bp, 9 predicted proteins | sample MGYA00241073_ERZ501461 | MGnify/ENA primary metagenome ERZ501461 (study PRJEB25962, sample SAMEA2042630) | human gut metagenome | biome: human gut; feature: human-associated habitat; material: faeces... | reverse complement strand
CTGCCGTATTCCGGCGTCATATTGGAGATGCACGTACGCTGCGTGGCGTTCAGGCTGTCCAGGCCAGGGCCGAAGCACTCGACGAAGCAGCCGACGACACCCTTCTCGCGCAGCATCTTCGCGAACGTCAGCGCCACGTCCATGGCCGCGACGCCCTCGGACAACTCACCCGTCAAGCGCACGCCCACGACCTTGGGAACCAGCGTGGTGATCGGCTGGCCCAGCGCCGCAGCTTCGGCCTCGGTACCGCCGACGCCCCAGCCCAACACGCCGATGCCGTTGGCGGTAGGCGTGTGGCTGTCCGTGCCCACCAGCGTGTCAAAGTACACCGTGGGGTTCTCGCCCTCCGGCGTTTCCACACCTGCGGCCGTGGAGGTCATGGCGACCTGCGCGAACTGCTCGATGTTCAGCTGATGGCAGATGCCCGCTCCCGGAGGGACGATGCGCACGTTCTGGAACGACTTCTGCGCCCACTTTAGGAAGTTATAGCGCTCGCCGTTGCGCTGGAACTCCAGCTCCATGTTCTTCTCCATGGCGCAGGAGCAGCCCGCCACATCGGCGATGACCGAATGGTCGATGACCAGGTCACAGGGAATCTGCGGGTTGATCTTCGCCGGGTCGCCGCCCAAGCTCGCACAAGCTTCGCGCATCACGGCGAAGTCCACGAACACCGGCACGCCCGTGAAGTCCTGGAACAGCACGCGCGCGGGGCTGAACTCGACCTCGCTGCCCACCTCGCCTGCGCAACCAGCCTCAATCACGCGTTTGGCCAGATCGGAAGCCGCCTCCGGGCTCTCGGCGTTGCGCAGCACGTTTTCGGGCAGCACCTTCAGCGCATACGGAAGCTTCTCGGAACCCTCGACCTGCTCAACGGGATAGTAGGTATAAGCCGCATCGCCCACGGACAAGGTAGCGGCGAACTTCTCGTTCTTCATATCGTCCCCTCTTGGTGCGTGTCGCACCCTGATATCGATCTTGCTGAACACGATTCGGCCGGCGATCTTGCTCACCGGCGAAAGCCCTATCGGGAATCTGTTTCCGTCAGCAGCCGTACGCGTCGGCGAAACCCGTTTGGTTATCAGGCCTTAACCTTCAGTCGCACTCGCCGACGGAAACCCTATTGGAAATCGGCGCCCACCGGCAACTGCACACGCCGGTTGAAACCTACCCGAAAATCGCCGGCAACCGATAGTCATACACGTCGGCAGGAGCAAACCCGACAATCAACGTTAGCCGGCTGCCGTGCACGCAAACCTACCTGCAACCGACTTCAACCGGCAGCAGCAGCACCCAGCTCAAACCCGGTGTGGGAATAAGCACGGGCCGGCACCCCGCTTCGCGCAGCGCACCGGCCAACGCCTACCGCACGATTACGCCTGAGCCTTGATGGCGGCGATGAGCGCCTCGGTGAACTCGGTGCAGCTTGCCGCAGGGGCGCTGCTGCCAGTGGCCTTGCGGATGTCGCCCGTCAGCACGGAACCGTCGGCGTACACGGCGCGGACGCCGCGGCGGATACGCTCGGCGATCTCCAACTCCCCAAGATGATCGAGCATCATGGCCGCGGACATGATCTCCGCGGTGGGGTTCGCCTTGTTCTGACCCGCAATGTCGGGAGCGGAGCCGTGCACGGCCTCGAACACGGCGTATTCCTTGCCGATGTTCGCACCCGGGGCGATGCCCAGGCCGCCGACCAGGCCAGCAGCCAGGTCGCTGGCGATGTCGCCATACAGGTTGGGGAACACCACCACGTCGAACTGCGCCGGGTCGATGACCATATTCATGCAGAAAGCGTCGATGATGCGGTCATCGAACTCCACGCGGCCCTCGTATTCCTTAGCCACCTCACGCGCCGTGCGCAGGAACAGGCCGTCGGAATACTTCATGATGTTGGCTTTATGAGCTGCGGTGACCTTTTTGCGACCATGCTTCAGCGCATACTCGAAGGCGTAGCGCACAATGTTTTGGGTTGCCGTAATGGAAATGGGCTTGATGGAGATGCCGGAATCGGAACGGATAACGCCCGCTCCCTCGTCCTCGCAGAACTTGATGAGCTTCGAAGCTGCCTCAGAACCCTCTTCGAATTCCACGCCTGCATACAGGTCCTCAGAGTTTTCACGGACGATGACCAGGTCGACGTCATCGTAACGGCCACCGGCGCCGGGCATGGACAGCACCGGACGCAGGCACACATACAGGTCGAGCGTTTTGCGAAGCGCAACGTTGACGCTGCGGAAACCGGTTCCAACGGGAGTGGTGCACGGGCCTTTGATGGCAACCTTGTTGCGCTTCACCGCCTCGATGGTCTCATCAGGCAGCGGAGTGCCCGTTTTCTCGGCGCATGCCGCACCGGCCTCGGCGACTTCCCAAACGATGTCCGCACCTGCAGCTTCCACGACCTGCTGCATTGCAGCAGACGTTTCCAAGCCGATGCCGTCACCCGGAATCAAGGTTACAGTATGCTGTGCCATTGCCACTCCTTCTGTCCTGCGCCGCGGCGCATACGGGTTGAAAGAAACAGGCTGCACCGCAACGCGGCACAGCCCGAGGTTCCAAGCTTATTGTCCTTGAACGTTGTCAATGATGGTTTGCGCCTTGCGCTTCAAGGCACCCCTGCCATTATGCGCATCAAACGACATACGTTCAACAAGCGCTTCCTTAACGTGCTCCGAAAGCTTGCCAGTGGCGAACTCCGCAACAGCATTCAGCATATCGTTGAACTCGACATCGCCGTGATAGCACTGGATGGCTTCATCAATAAGCGGCCAGACGTTCTCGCTGCGCTTTTCGGTAGTGGCACCATATGCGCAGAAGAAGCGCATGGCAGCCAGGCGAACAAATCCGTTCTCCTCATCAAACAGCGCGTTCTCGGCACCGGCAAGCGCCTTGTCAGTGCAGCGCGACTCAACGGGAACGAGCGCGGTCAGCGCATCCAGGCTTTCCCAGCGAGTTTGGGCCTCGGGACGATTCAAAGCATCGACCAAATCGGATGCGTGGGGAACGAGCAACTCGGGGCTAACCTTCGCGATAAATGCCAGCGATCCCGCGGCATTCTGCCGATTGCGACGCGAAGAGTCCCCTAATTGCGCGACCAATCGCTTGAACTTGTCCTCATTCGTAAGCGCCTCACGCGCCACGAACTCGATGACATCCATGCTTCCAGCCATGTGGTAATCCTCCATACCGCCTAGTATTTTCCAAGGTCATTATACCTTTTTGCAATTACCAGCCCCGCATTCAGCGCAGAATTAACACGGCGGTAAACTGGGTTTTACGGGGTTTTGCGGCAAAGCCCTCGAGCCAAACAAGACCCGTGAATTCGAAGAGAAACTTGAGCGCGTGCCGCCAGAATGGACTTGCACGTTAAAACCAGATCAAGGAGGAAAGCAGGACGCCTCGCTTTGCGGCTCTCAAGCAAAGCAAGGCGTCCTGCTTCGCCCTCAAGCAAGCAACAAATCGCAATCTACGAACCAAGCGAAACTTAATACAGCAACCTCAGTCAACGCCAAAAGGCAGCGCGCATTCCGAGCAATTTGTCACTTCAACCAACCATCCCCCGTGCTCACGTTCGCGAAAAACTGACCGAAACCCGAGTCACAGCGCGAATCGCGCTTGCATTCAAAAGAGCCCAACTCTAACCAGAATCCATCAAACTTGTTCGCGAGTTCATTTTACAGCAACGCATAGCGAGCGTCGCATTGGGTGCTTTCAGACATATCTCACCGAAAACGCTCGGACCCTATGAAACGAATCAACGGCCAGGACCGAAGCCCTAGCCGTTGATTCAAATGATAATGGGCGCTTTTCGAAGACCATCGTGAAAGTCGCCCGCAATTAATCAGAAATGGAAATCCGAAGCAACGATGCTACTCAAAAGCAGCCATCGCCCCAAAAAGCGCTACGCGCGCAGGTCAACACCCAGCTCGGCATTCACCAGGTCGAAGGCGGCATCGATGGCCTTATCCATGTCGTAGTACTTGTAACCGCCCAGGCGACCGGCGAACACCACATCGCCCTCCTGCTTGGCGAGCTCCTCGTACTGCGCGTACAGCGCGGAGTTGCGCTCGTCGTTGATCGGGTAGTACGGCTCGTCGCCGGGCTTCCAGTCGGCCGGGTACTCGCGCGTGATCACGCTGACCGGCGAGGACTGCGACTCGAAGTGCTTGTGCTCGATGATGCGCGTCCACGGCACTTCCCGCTCGGTGTAGTTGACCACCGCGTTACCCTGCCAGTTCTCGCACTCGACGGTCTCAGACTCGAAGCGCAAGCTGCGATACTCCAGCGTGCCCAGCCTGAAGTCGAAATACTCGTCGATGGGGCCGCAGTAGATGGTGCGGTCGGCGATGCCGGGGTTCTGCTCGCGGAACTCGCGGTATTCGGTGGACAGCAGGATCTCCACGTCGCCGAACATGCGCTCGACCATGGCGGTGTAGCCGCCCATGGGGATGCCCTGCCAGCGGTCGTTGAAGTAGTTGTTGTCGAAGGTGAAGCGCACCGGCAGGCGTTTGATGATGAATGCCGGCAGTTGGGTGGCGTCGCGTCCCCACTGTTTTTCGGTGTAACCTTTCACGAGCCGTTCGTAGATGTCGATGCCGACCAGCGAGATGGCCTGTTCTTCGAGGTTCCGGGGCTCCGAAATGCCTGCTTCGTGACGCTGACGGTCGATCATCTCCGCTGCCTGGGCGGGCGTGGTAACGCCCCACATGGCGTAAAAAGTGTTCATGTTGAAAGGCAGGTTGTAGAGCTTGCCCTTGTAGTTGGCCACCGGGGAGTTGATGTAGTTGTTGAATTCGACGAAGCGGTTCACGAACTCCCACACTTCGCGGTTGGAGGTGTGGAAGATGTGGGCGCCGTATTTGTGGACGCGGATGCCTTCGCGCTCCTCGCAGTAAGCGTTTCCGCCCGTGTGGGGCCGTCGGTCGATGACCAGCGCTTTCTTACCGGACCGTGCGGCCCGGTAAGCTGCGACTGCGCCGAAAAGTCCGGCTCCGACGATCAGGTAATCGTATTTCGACATGATGCAGCGGGTTTATATGTGAATCAATCGGGTGAGGCGTCGAAGCAGCCTGCCGGAGAGAGCTCCGAGGGCGAAGACCCACCGGCTGCGGGCTGCGACTTTCCGATCCCGGCGGTCGGTGAGAAACGCGGGGTCGAAGGTCGAAAGATACTCTTTGCGGGCATTGCGGGCCGCTTTCGCGGCAATATGCAGCTCCTCGTTCGTTTTCGACGCCGCGACCGCTTCGCAGCATTGTTGTAACCGGATGCGGGCTGCGACATAACGCCCTTCCGGGGTAGGTGCGGCCTGTAGGAAAAGGTCGTGTAGCTGGCGGGAAACACGGAGAATCAGCTCCGTCGGCTTGCGTTTTTTGGAGAGGCCGCTGCCGAGGACTCGGTAGTGGTAGGGCGTTTTTTCGTTGATGACGATGCGCGAAACGTGGGGAATGTATTGCAGGAGGAAGATTTCGTCTTCCCGGTGCGAGAGCCCCTCGATGAAGCGGAGCCCGTTCTCGTCGATGATCCGTTTGACCAGCAATTTATTGACGGTGAATCCCAGCATGTCGTGCCGCCGCAGGGCGACGATGGCTTCCGTGCAGGCTTGGCCCTGTACGTCCATGGCAGGCGCTGTCAGCCGCCGGTCCGATTTGCCTTCCCGGTGTTGCAGGATGCCTGTCACGGGCAGCGTATGTTCGTCCATGCCTGCTTCGACGAATTGTTGCAGGTAGTCTGCATCGACCCAGTCGTCGGGATCGCAGAAGGTCAGGTATTCGCCCCGGGCGTGTTCGATACCCGCGTTGCGGGCCGTGCTCAATCCTCCGTTGGGTTTGTGGACGACCCGGATCCGGGAGTGTTCCCTGGCATAGCGGTCGCAGATTTCGCCCGAGGAGTCCTTGCTGCCGTCGTCGATAAGCAGGATTTCGTAATCCTGGAAACTTTGCTGCAACAGGCGGTCCAAGCTGGTGCACAAGTAGGCTTCCATGTTGTAAATCGGAACGATGACGGTGATGAGCATTTGTGTCGGGGTAAAGGTTAAACCTTACAAAAATAACTCTTTTTTCCCATTTCCGGTGCAATTTGCATCCGGAAATGGGAAGTATCGCTCCAATGCGGTATTTTTAGAGGGCTGTCCGGTCGTTGCCGGATCGATTCCCGGCGAATTTAGCGGGAGAAACTGCGGGGAAGATCTTTGAACACCTTGTGCCAGAACATTATCATCCGGGGATGACGGTAGCGCTCCCGCCAGGCGAGGCGGATCGAGAGATAGGGCTCCTCGTTCCAGTGGCTGCCGGCGGCTTTGCGGATCCGCAGCAGGTGTTTGCCCGCGATCGAGAGGCGGCAGATCAGGGGCGGGTCTATGAGCCGGAAGGTTTCTTCGAGGATGCGGAGCGTTTCGATGTGCTTGCGTCCCGTGACGATCGATTCTGCGGTGGTGTTGCTGTCATGTACCCGGTAGTAGTTGAGGGGTTCGGCAAGATAGACGACATTTCCCCCCCCCCGATACGATCTGTATCCAGAACAGCCAGTCGCCGCAATAACGGTATTGGGTGTAATTGTCGCCTGCGGGGAGCGCACTGCGCCGCACCAGTGCCATTCCTGCGTTGTAGATGGTGTTCCTCGGGCAGAGAAAACGGTAGAGGAAGAAACGGCTGCCGAATCGGATCTGCTTGTGTTTGGGGTATTTGGCGGGCGCTTCCTCCCGTATGGTCCGGGAGTGGGAATCGACGATATAGCTGCTGGTGAAAACTATGCTGCAATCCGGACGGGTGTCGAGAATCCGGACGCACCGTTCCAAAAAACAGGGAGAGGAAAAGTCGTCGCTTTCGGCGATCCACACGTAATCGCCCTTGGCTTTCGACAGTCCCTTTTCCCACTGTTTGAAAGGCGAGCCGCTGTTCCGTTCATTATAAAAAATGCCGGAAACTTTGGGGTGATTGCGGTATCGTTCGAGAATTTCCCGGCTGCCGTCTGTCGAACAATCGTCGAGCAGAATCAGTTCGAAATCCTGAAACGTCTGTTGCAGAATACTTTCTATACGCTGTTCGAGATAGGGTGCATGACAGTAGTTTGGGACAATGACCGAAACGGTGGGCATACGAAAAATGTATTATCTCTAATCCGCCTGCAAAGATAGCGGTTCGAACTGAAATATTGCCTGTGCAGGCCGGTAATTTTGAATTTATGATTTTCGCTGTTCGGATTCCGGGCTGTTTTTGGTTCCGATGAATTTTCGACAGGGAGTGCGGGCGGAGGACGGCAAGGATCGTTTTTTCCTTTGTCGGGAGCCGTTATCTTGCGTCGAGATAAACGATTTTCGCATTGCTCCGTGGTGCATCCGGCTCGAATCGGATTCCGGCTTTTGTGCCGGAGCCTTGGAGTGCAAAATAAAAAGAGATCTCTTTGTCGGTCGCTTTGGATAGCGGATTGACTTCGCTTGTCTTCAAACGTTACGACTCGGCGGCTCGAACGGAGTTCGTACGGGCCTCGCTGCTCCGTTTGTCCGAACTTCCCCTGTCCCGTTACTCCGGAGAGGCAGTAATAAAAAGAGCGACTGTTACAGTCGCTCTTGGTAGTGGATAGGGGATTCGAACCCCTATGTCGTGCGTGAGAGGCACGTATCCTAACCCTTAGATGAATCCACCGTTGGAATTTGGTGTTGCAAAGGTAATACGATGTTTTGAATTTACAAATTTTTTTCGTGAAAACTGTTGTTTTTTTCTCGGGCCGCTTGTTCATCCGGCTTTTTATGTACATTTGTAGAAGATAGGATGTACTTGGGCATAACCCGATTATATGCGGGTCTGGACGGGACATTCGTTATATCTTGTTCAAAATATTTCGGATTCGTATGAAACGTGTGATTCTCCTTTTTTTTGTTTTTGCCGGATTGACTTTCGGATCGTGCCGTCGGCAGACCGTGATGCCGCAATTCGATATCGTGGTGACGGATACCGTGGCGGTACGCGGCGGGATACCCTGTCGCTTCCAATATGCCTTTACCTCGATTGCCAATGCCGACGAAGCTCCGGCATTGCAGGCTATTCAGGAGTCCAATATGCTCTATTTCTTCGGGCTGGAGCATTTCCAGGGTGGGGTGCAGGAGGCCGTCGATCGGTCTATCGGGCAGTTCATGGACGAGTATATCGGTACCCTGGATGAGTCGGTACCCCAGTGGGAAACAGAAATGGAGATGGCGGTCGAGTCCGAGGCCCGTGTGGTGGATACGTTGCTGGTCTATACGATTTCGAGTTCGAACTATACGGGCGGTGCGCACGGCATGTACAGCGTCAACTGTCACAACTATTCCATTGCAGGCGGTTATGAACTGGCTTTGTCCGATCTGTTCGATGCGGCACGACAGGAGGCTTTGATCGGGTTGATCCGCAACAAGCTTTACGAACAGTTCGGTGTCACGGGTGACGAAGGTTTGGTGGCGCAGGGATTTTTCCCCGAATACATTTCCACGACCGAGAATTTCGAAGTGACCGAGGACGGCATTACGTTTTACTACAATCCTTACGACATCGGGTGTTATGCACTCGGGGGTGTCGAGGTGCATATCACGCGCGAGGAGATGCAGGGGTTGTAGTCCGGATGAGGGTGCGCGGCTGGCCGACGGTAGTCGTCGGATGAAATCGGTATAAAAAATGGAGGCGACAAGATATCTTGTCGCCTCCTCCCATCAAAAATTAACCCTAAAATTATCCCTTTCCAAGAATGTCCGAAAGATAGCAATCGAGATAATACAGATCTGCATCGTCGCCGATCACTTCATTCTTCATCAGTTCTTCGTCGGAGATAGACCTTGATGTATCCGTTTTGTCGTTTTCAGTCATAGGAGGCCTTTTAGTATTTCTTTTTTAGTTCATTACATTAAAGAAACGGATGGCCTCCGGGCTTTATTGCATACGGATTAAGATAAAATAAGTTCTTTTTCCCTAATCATGCGCCGCAGGTTGATAAGTGCATAGCGCATGCGTCCCAGCGCTGTGTTGATGCTTACGCCGGTTTGCTCGGCGATCTCCTTGAAACTCATACCGGAGTAGTAGCGCATCATCACCACCTCGCGCTGCTCCTCCGGAAGCAGTTCGATCAGGTTGCGCACGTCGCTTTCGATTTGCGAGGAGATCAATTCATCTTCGATCGTCTTTTCCGCGAAACGCAGCGATCCCAGTACGTTGTAGCCGCTTTCGCTTTCATTGACCTGCTTGTTCTGCTTGCAGGCGCGGAAGTGGTCGATCACCTGGTTGTGCGCGATACGCAGAACCCACGAAAGGAACTTGCCGTTGTCGGTGTAGCGGCCTTCGTCGATGACGCGTATGACTTTGATGAATGTTTCCTGGAAGATGTCGTCCGCTACGTCGTTGTCCTTGACCATCATGTAAATATAGTCCCGAACCCGACGCTTGTGGCGCTCGATCAATTTGGAAATGGCACTCTGATCACCCGAACGATAATTATTAAGCAAGTGCTGGTCGCTTAATACTTGAATGTTCATACTCTTTTCTCCTGAATTAGTTATTAAGAGTAGAATGTTTCGATAGGCAATCTTTTAAGTTGTTAAGTTTCTGTTTTTTGATGCGCCGGATACCCGTTTCGACATCTTTTGTGTCGGAAAGGTAGAAATAATTATCCCAAAAAACAAACTTTTTAGATTTCTATTTTTCCGGCAGGGTATCGATGAATTAACAATAACTATGCCAAAAATAAAATCTATCAGATATTTTTATCTTTCTCCGAGTCCGAAGATGAAAGTTTTTCAGTTTCGATCGGTTCTACATGAATGGAAATGAGCGTATTGGGGCCGAATCGCTCTTTGAGCCGGCGTTCGATATCGACGGTCAGTTGATGGGAGCGGAGCACGCTCATCCGAGGATCGACGCGGATATGGGCTTCGATGG
>ENA-OPBL01003404-OPBL01003404.1-human-gut-metagenome-genome-assembly--contig:-NODE-3404-length-9916-cov-5.765440_pt1 | contig 9916 bp, 3 predicted proteins | sample MGYA00241073_ERZ501461 | MGnify/ENA primary metagenome ERZ501461 (study PRJEB25962, sample SAMEA2042630) | human gut metagenome | biome: human gut; feature: human-associated habitat; material: faeces... | reverse complement strand
GCTAGCCATATTCGATTTGGTAGTAGGCGTCAGTAACGACGCAGTAAACTTCATGAACTCCGCTATCGGTGCCAAAGCAGCATCATTCAAAACCATTATCGCCATCGCCGCCCTTGGTATCTTTATTGGCGCCACACTGAGCAATGGTATGATGGACATCGCACGTCACGGTATCTTCCGCCCTGAACAATTTTACTTTCAGGAGCTGATGTGTATCTTTCTGGCTGTTATGGTAACGGATGTCGTCTTACTGGACATTTTCAACTCTTTAGGAATGCCTACCTCAACTACTGTATCTATGGTGTTTGAACTGCTGGGAGGTACTTTTGTATTAGCCCTCATCAAGATAGCAGGAGACGAAACCGGCATGTTGGGCTTTGCCGACCTGCTGAATACAGAAAAAGCCTTGTCCGTCATTTTGGGTATTTTCCTCTCGGTAGCCGTAGCCTTCTTCTTCGGTACATTGGTACAATACCTCTCACGCCTTCTCTTTACCTTTAATTATACCAAGAAACTGAAATACACCATTGGTTTGTTTGGCGGTGTTGCCGTAACAGCCATTATCTATTTCATGCTGATAAAAGGACTGAAAGACTCTTCCTTTATGACCCCTGACAACAAGCATTGGATTCAAGAGAACACTCTGATGTTGGTAAGTTGCAGTTTTGTATTCTTCACCATTCTGATGCAAGTACTGCACTGGTGCAAAATCAATGTATTTAAAGTGGTCGTTATGTTGGGTACTTTTGCTTTAGCCATGGCTTTTGCCGGCAATGACCTGGTGAACTTTATCGGTGTGCCCTTAGCCGGTTTCTCCGCATATACCGACTTCATGGCGAATGGCAATGGTAATCCGATGGGTTATCTGATGGATTCACTGAATGGTCCCGCCACTACCCCATTCTTATTCTTATTTTTAGCAGGAGTCATTATGGTATATGCCCTGATAACCTCGAAGAAAGCGCAAAATGTTGTAAAAACGTCGGTAGACCTTTCACGCCAGGATGAAGGCGATGAAATGTTCGGTTCATCAGCCGTGGCACGTAGTATTGTCCGTTCCACCATGACCGCTTCAGAAAACATATCCAAGGTATTGCCCGACAACTTGAAACGTTGGGCCGACAGCCGCTTCTGCAAAGATGTTATGATCATGGAAAACGGTGCTGCATTCGACTTGATACGCGCCTCAGTCAATCTGGTATTGGCAGGTCTGCTCATTGCTTTGGGTACTTCTCTGAAACTTCCTCTTTCTACCACTTATGTTACCTTTATGGTTGCCATGGGTAGCTCGTTAGCCGACCGTGCATGGAGCCGCGACAGTGCTGTCTATCGCATCACCGGCGTTCTTTCCGTCATCGGTGGTTGGTTCATTACTGCCGGAGCTGCCTTCACTATTTGTTTTGTGGTAACACTCATTATGTATTACGGCGGCACATTTGCTATGCTGGCTTTGATTGCACTCGCCATATTCCTATTGGTGCGTAGCAATATCAACTACAGCAAGAAACAGAAAGATAAAGGTAAAGACGATATATTCGCACGCCTCATTACCAGCAAAGACAAAGAAGAACGTTGGACATTGCTCCGCCAGCACGTTAATAATACATTGGTAGCCGAAATGACATTTACCAACGAAACTTATCGTCAAATAACCGACGGATTCATCAACGAGAATTTGAAAGCCCTGCGTAAAGCCGTAAGCAATACTGACAGCCAGAAGGAAATGCTGAAAAAAATACGCCGCAAAGAGATTCTGGGTCTGCGCCGCATAGACAACTTTACCGCCATCGAAAAGAACACCTGGTTCCATTTGGGTAGTAATAGCTGCGAACAAATGCTCTACTGTCTGAAACGTATCTGTGACCCTTGCAAAGAGCACGTAGACAATAAATTCACTCCGTTATCAGAACGCGCCACCAATGAATTTATCCCTGTCCGCGACGAAATGACCGCACTGATGGCTCGCGCTACAGAAGTGCTTGCCAATAAGGATTACACTCAAACCGATGCTTTGCTGCGTGAAGGAGCTTTGTTGAAAAATAAGATTTCCACCCTGCGAAAACAGCAAATGGACCGCATACAGGAACGTGACGTGAACGTAAAAGCCTCCATGGTATACCTTAACGTGCTACAAGAATCACAGGAATTGGTATCCTGCTGGCGTCATTTACTGCGCGCAGACCGTATGTTCCAAACTGATTTGAAGAAATAACACACCTATTCTTATAATAAATAATAAAATTGTGATAGCTTCTTTTCCTTATTTAAGGAGAAGAAGCTATCTTTGTCTCATTATAATCCGTGATTATTCATAATTATTACAATAACAATCTATGGAAAACCTCAATCAAATTATCAAGCAATTCCCCGAGGTGGGCGAAGTAAAAGAAGTAAAAGCACTGACTTCAGGGCTGATCAACCAAACTTATTTAGTAAAAACTGTCGATCCCCAAGAAGCTGATTACGTATTACAACGTATCAACCATCAGATATTTACCGACATCGACATGTTACAGCACAACATCGAAGTGGTGACAGGTCATATCCGCAAAAAGCTGGAAGCACAGAACGAAACAGACATCGACCGCAAAGTGCTCCGTTTCCTTCCGGCTACCGATGGAAAGACCTTTTATTATGATGGCGAAGGCTATTGGCGCGTATCAGTATTCATTCCCCGTTCACAGACTTTGGAAGCTGTCACTCCCGACTCTTCTTATTTGGCAGGTTTGAAATTCGGCGAATTCCAAGCTATGTTGGCCGATGTGCCCGAACAGCTGGGTGAAATTATTCCTGATTTCCACAACATGGAATTCCGCATGAAACAGTTGCGCGAAGCCGTTGCCACCAATGCAGCCGGCAGACTGAGCGAAGTGCAGGACATCGTTGATGCCATTGAAAAAGATGCCGACGAAATGTGCAGTGCCGAAAGACTGTTCCGCGAAGGCAAACTTCCGAAACGTATCTGCCACTGCGATACTAAAGTCAGCAACATGTTGTTTGATGAAGACGGTAAAGTGCTTTGCGTTATCGACCTCGACACTGTCATGCCCAGCTTCATCTTCTCCGATTTCGGTGACTTCCTTCGTTCGGCAGCCAATACAGGCAAAGAAGACGAAAAGGATTTGAACAATGTCCGTTTTAATATGGAGATTTTCAAGGCATTCGCCAAAGGATACATTGAATCAGCCCGTTCGTTCCTGACTCCGGTTGAAATTGAGATGTTGCCATACGCTGCTACTTTGTTCCCATATATGCAGGCTGTACGTTTCTTGGCCGACTATATCAACGGTGATACGTATTACCAGACCAAATACGAAGGTCACAATTTGGTACGCACAAAAGCCCAATATAAATTATATCTGGAAGCAAAAGCTGCCGTGCCCGAAATGAAGGCTTACATTGCAGGTCTGCTGTAATAGATATTTTTTCATTGCAGGGGCTCAAGAACTGAGTCCCTGCAATGTATAATCTTCACTAACGTTTGGGAATATCCACAGATTTCTTTCCTTTCAGATGTTCTGAGAAGTAATCCACCAATCTCCAATAGAAATATTCATTCATGTCACCGAATCCGTGGCGCTGCTGCGGTAAAATCAACATATCAAAGCGTTTGCCGGCACGGATCAATGCATCAACCACGCGCAGTGTATTACCCGGATGCACATTGTTATCAATGTCACCGTGAATCAGCAGCAAATTGCCTTTCAGCTGTTTAGCAATCTGAGGATTGGTCGCTATCTTGTAAACAAAGGTAGTATCTCCCTTTTCGCTTACCACTTCCTTTACTCCGTGATGCGTTTCGCTCCACCAACGATTATAAATATTATTATCATGGTTTCCGGCACATGAAACGGCAACCTTAAAGAAGTCAGGATATTGACACATGGCAGCCGTACTCATAAATCCGCCTCCTGAATGTCCGTGAATACCCACTTTATCTATATCTATATAATTATAACGCATTGCCAACTGCTCGATAGCATATTTGTGGTCGGCCAAGGGATAATCGCGCATATTGCCATATCCATAGTTATGATACCACTTGGAACGGCTTGGATGTCCGCCACGTTGTCCTACCGAAATGACGATGAAACCGGCTTGTGCCAATCGGTCTGTACGCGGAGTCATACGGGTAAACGGATAAACCGTACCTTCAACCTGCGGCCCCGGATAAACATAGTCTACAATAGGATATACCTTTGTAGAATCGAAATTAAACGGTTTATACATCACACCATAAAGGTCGGTCACTCCATCGGCAGCTTTCACCTTAAAAGGTTCGGGAAACTTGTAACCGGCAGCAAAAAGCTGCGAGAAATCACTTTCCTGAATCGTCATCACTTTATTACCGTTCGTATCCAGCAAGTCGGCACAAGGCACTGTATTGACACGTGAAAAGTTATCCACCACAAAACGAGCCTCATCATCCACTTCCACGCGGTGGAAATAATCCCCCTTTGAAAGTTGCTTCAGTCCGCTACCATCCAAATTCACCCGATACAAGTGCTCATAATACGGGTTCTCGTTCGGGTTCATACCATTGGCAGTGAAATAAATGACACGCGCTTTATTGTCTACTTTCAATATTTCTTCCACATGCCAAGGTCCCTTTGTGATACGGTTTTTCAGATTACCTTTATCATCATATAAATAAAGATGCGCCCAACCGTCGCGTTCACTCCACTGTATCAGTTCTTTTCCATTGCTCAAAAGATGCAAAGGACGCGTTTCCTGATAAGTATTCATACGCTCTTTAATAACAGGAACAATAGAATCCTGCCCCACAGTGTAAGAACAAATATCTATCCGATGCAAGTCACGGCTTTTACGTGAAAGATAGAAACGGTTATTGTCACCCAGCCAGATTGAAGGCTGATCTTCCATATCACGCTGTTTCTGTAGCCACGGACTGTAAGAGAGTCCCAAAGTCTGATCTTTATAAGCGTCCACCTTTATTTCTTTCCGGCTGTTGTCACTCATATCAAACAAATACAAATGTTCTATCGGAGCTTCTTTTTCACCGGGCATCTGATATTTATAAGTTTCCAGGGTAGGACGCGGTTGTGCCATAGAGTTAATCACCCACAACTCTTTTACGGCCCGGTCATCGGAAACGGTCATTGCAAAATGACGGGAGTCGGGCGACCACACCCCATACACCCTGCGACGCTTGCCATTACACAGCGTATCAGTGTTGAGCGTACTGTAAGGAATACCGTAGCCAAAATCTTCCACACCGTCTTTGGTCAGCTGAATTTCGACAATAGTACTGTCCTTTTCATTCTTCTTTGCCTTCTCATAATCTTCACGGCTCATACGATAAAGATTCAGGTCTTTGGCATAAACCACCGTCTTTCCGTCAGGAGAGATTGACCCCCATCTGATTTTCTTGGGTTCTTTTTCTTTATCTTTCAGATGAGTGAGCTTACGGGTGGGATAATCGTAGGAAAAATAAAAGACTTCTTTCTCGGTCTTGCCTTTTTTATCTTTTTTCTCCTTATCCTCCTTCTTGGGCTTGGCATCCTGAGAAGATACCACCTCAAAAGTAAAAGTACGACCGTCTTCCTGAGCTTTCAAGTTCCTGATGGGAAGATGACGCGCTTCAAAAGGGTCTTTTACAATTTCGGTCAGCTGCGAGGCCATTTCATCACGGTCGAAAAGCTGCTTCTTACTGCGTGCCGAAGGGTCTACCACATACCAAAAGGTACCTTCACTTGTTTTATACTGAAACCAGAAGTTATTCCCTTTCTGAAACCAATGAGGGTCTACCACAGTAGAGAACAACATGGTGTTCAGTTTCTCCTGAGTAAATTTTTCCGCCTGTAAGTACTCCGGCAACCTTTCTTGTGCCTGTACTACGGGTGTAGTTGTACATAATCCACCTACCAACAAGGTGAACAATAGCATTTTCTTCATAATATTTATTTGTTATCGTGTTAGTTTCTTCTTTATTATATCTTGTGGAAGTATGCTGCTTAAAACGTAACTCTTATCATCCTTTATAAGCCCGACAGGTACCAAACCGGTCTGTTTTTTCAAGTTCTTGAAAAGACTACTGTAAAAATCAGAGATATGTGTTCTTTCATGTAACAGATACTCAATAAAATAACGGTTCAAAAGTACATAAAAACAGCATACCCAACAAATATCAGAACATAAAAACAGTATTTTAAAAAGGGAAAATTACGAAAAGATGCAGCTGTTTCCAAAATAGAAACAACCTCTCATCCCGATGGGTCTTTGGCACAATGTTTCCCAAACAACAAGGCTTCACGCTTCGCGGCTTGGTTTACCAATAGCGATGAAACCATTGACGGCAAGAGTAGATCAAAAGCATACTTGAGATTTCAAGGATTTCTCCCTTTCTCCTTTCATTAGTCGTTGAAACGCCCTATTGATGGGGGTCCGGTAGTGAATGAACATTGTGTCACCACCCTTTCAGCCTCCTTTCATTCGTAAAACTTCTTCCGGCAGGATAAAGGCTGAAGGCAGCTTGTGAAGGGACTTGGGAAGCACGGCTGAAAGGAGGATGAAGAGATGTCCTGTCATTCTTAACAATCTGATTATCCGCACATTTCGGCTAAAATGAAAGGATGAACGGAGAAGAAGGAATAACCGACTTGGTGAGGGGATGCATTCTGCCCTTACAGGAAAAACATGCCGAGCTTTTTAAAAAAGAAGGTGGTGTTTTCAAAAAAGACCTTGATGTTTTTAAAAATCCTCAAGGTCTTTTTGCAACATACAGTGCAAGCTGCCTATTTGTAAAATGTGTACGTACGCATCGGGCCACACATACGTATGCGTAAGCCTACACGTACGTATGTATCGGGCTACACGTACGTACGCATGAACCTGCACGTATATATGTACCACCAAGGGAAAATTGTATATCGCATCAATCAAATTCAATAAAAAAATCGGGAAGTGAATAGAATCCGTTACCGAAGATATTCACTTCCCGATTGAATGGGATGTAATTCTCAACTGAGAATGAGAAGGGAGTGTGTCAAAACTAAGCCGGGCTATCCAATTGTCAGATGTAGGGGCAGGGGTTGCCTGCCCGAAGACACAAAGCAAACAGTTTTCGGGCGAGCCCTTAGAAGGAGTAGAAACAATAATATCGGCTACTTTACCCTTCACATCCAACAAACTGTATGAGCAATTGTCAGTCAGTTCCACTGTGGCAGGAGTAAAATGAATTCCCGGCTGCTACCATTCAAAAAAAAGAGCACCCCGAAGGATGCTCTTCCATATTAAAGATAAATACTAAAGACGCATTATTTCTTTTCCACCTTAATGCTTGAAGTATATACAATACCTGTAGCATCTTCAAATGTTGCAGTCAAGGTAGTTTCGTAAGTAGGAGAAGACGAATCGCTATTTTCAAATACTAATCCGCTAGCATCCTCTTTTACTGTTACTGTAGGAATACCTGTACTCCATGTTACTTTGATTTGCTTATCCGAAGCAGCTGCTGCATTGCTATTACCGAATGCATATCCTTGTAATTTGTTAGCATCATCACTTGGATAAGAATCTGCAACATTAGTTGAATTTACAGCTAAGTCTGCGCTTAAGAAGTTAATAGCCAAACCTTGTTTTTTATTGCCAGATATGGTCAATTCGGCTATTTTACCATCAGCATCTATACCAACCGTACCGGTAACAACTGCATTATCTTTATAGAATACAATCTTACCACCATCAAAGATAGTCTGAAGTTTTACTGTAAACTTAGATGATTCAACAGTAAATGCCTTCCTAATAGCTTTTAATGTGGTCTCATCATTACCTGAACCGGTATATGCAGTTATTGCGTTCAAAATACTATAAGAAGCAGTTGCTTTCAATTCACTGTTAGCAAGAGCCTTGTCTTTGTAAACTACATCCTTATTCAAAGTTACCTGCTGAGTGCTGGCATTTACTTCACCAACAGCTTCATTGCTAATCTTATCAAAAGCATAAGCAATCTTATTGTAATTAGCATCTACTCCCGATTTAGCAGTGTATGCATTTGACATACTGATTAATGCATCATTGGTAGAAGGATAAATTCTAGCTCCATATACACCTTCTGTCCAAGCATCTGTTGCAGCAAACAAATCATCGAATGCAGGAACTGTCACATTTACAGGCATAGCAATCTTAGCGATTTCATTACCAACAGTAGTACCGTCCTTAATTACCAAATTCAATGTGTATTTACCCGGCTTAGCATCCTCAGCTACATTATTAGTACCGGCATCAGTAGCTACAGCTATTTCAATAAAGCGAAGTGATTCAAGACCATCATTGCTAGCATCCCATGCAGCACCTTTCTTACCCTGAGCATTAGCTTTGTAATATTTTGTCAGTGTAGTATTAGTAAACACATTAGCAGTACTAGCAACAATAAATCCTTCCTGGGTTGCAGCTTCAACTACAGAAAGCTGGTCTGCATTCTGTACAGCTTCAATTGTTGCTGCATCCAATTTACTCAATGCATCACCTAAGTCAATCAGGATAGCAGGCAATACTTTAGTGAAATCTGTGTTCGGCATAACCTTATACTCGGTAGCAGAAATTTCTGTCGGAGTATCGATAGAAGCACCTGCCAACTTCAAAGTGATAGTATTAGAAGTCGTAGTTTCTACACCACCGATATTCACCATGTGTACAGTTGCATCAAGAGTTTCACCACTTGCAGCTTGCGGAACAGTAACAGTCATACCATCTGCTTTAACACCTAATTTTTCAGCTTTTGCCTTATATGTTCCTTCAAAAGTGATATAAGAGTCATACAACTTAGCATCAGCATACTTCAATGTTGTCGTTCCTACAGGAAGTTCAATAGCATTAGTAGCGCCTTTAACTTCTGTACCTTCTGCATCTATATAAGACAGCTTATCAGCAGCAAAAGTAATCGCTGCAACAGATGTTTCAGGTGCTTTTGTTTTAATGGCAATATCATAAGCAGTATAAGGAATACCATTTACACACAAAGCATACAAAATTTCCTTACCAGTATTAGCACCTGTACCTTTAAATACCTTATTAATATTATCAGCAGTAACCTCATCAGTCATTTCCACCGTCAAGTTCCAATTACCGTTTTCAGAAGCTGCACGACTGCCAACAATAACGCTATTAAATGTATTAGGAGTAGCAATAACCTTAACAGGAGCTACATTACCCTTGCTGTCTACCAAAGTAAGTTTTTGAGCAGACAAATCGTAATTCTTAGGAGAAACAACCAAATCAGCAACACCAATCTGACCAACTAAGAATTGATCCTTTTCAATGGCACCTTTAGGACCTTTCCAATCTAATTTAGCAGCTTTCGCTGAAGAGATTGCCTCAGCAGCAGCATCTGTAGCAACAGTATTACCGATTGTCAATCCGGCAGGCAAAGAAATAGCAGTCAACGCATTAGCAGTCAACGGTAATACGATAGATTGCATCTTACCGCTTTCATCCGGCATATGCAGAGTCACTACACCGTCTTTTACTACTGCATAAGCATCACCGGCAGCTTTGTATTCAGACTTCACAAAGTCTTTTGCTGCTTTGTCATAGAAATACCAATATCCGTCTTTTACATACGGAGTCATATCCACAGCTTCTTCACCTTCACCCGTAGTAGCAAACCAACCTGTAGCTTTGCCATCAATACTGATTTCACCGGTCTTGTCGTCAATCACAACCTTGCTACCGGGAGCAGCACTGGCAACGGTCAGGTTGTAAGAAGTACCATCGCTTACCGATACTTTGAAACCACCGTCTACAGATTCAATCTTGGTAACATAAGCGCCACCGGCATTTACTTTACTTTCAAGATCTGAAAGTTTTGATTTCAGATCGGTCAGTTCCTTGTTGATTGCATCGATGTCATCGTCGTAATCCTTACAAGACACAAATGTTCCTGTTGACGAAACCA
>ENA-OPBL01003396-OPBL01003396.1-human-gut-metagenome-genome-assembly--contig:-NODE-3396-length-9933-cov-2.315448_pt1 | contig 9933 bp, 7 predicted proteins | sample MGYA00241073_ERZ501461 | MGnify/ENA primary metagenome ERZ501461 (study PRJEB25962, sample SAMEA2042630) | human gut metagenome | biome: human gut; feature: human-associated habitat; material: faeces... | reverse complement strand
CGCATTGTTGTTAGCCGTGCATGCCCTCGTGCGGCTTTTTTCGTTTCGGTTGCAGGGAGAAGAAGGGGAAGATATGTCGCAAGCAGACGAGACCGCGTCAGGCGGGCAGGCGGGCGAAGGCGTCGATCGCGCCGCGCAGCTCATGCGTCGCATGGACGCCACGCAACCGACGGCGACGTTCAAGAAGGTGATGGCGCTGACCTCGGCCGGCGTGTTCGTGGATGCCATGGACGTTTACCTGGCGGGAGGCGTGAAGAGCACGCTGGCCGAAACCGGGTTCGCCACTAACGAGCAGACCGCCGCGTTTCTGTCGGCAGGCTTTCTGGGCCTGTTCATCGGCTCGCTGATCGCCGGCCTTATCGGCGACAAGCTCGGGCGTCGCAAGGCGTTCCAGTTCAACCTGCTGCTGTTCGGCTTCGCCACCATCTTGGGCGCGCTTTCCCCGAACATGACGTTCATGATAGCCATGCGCTTTTTCGTGGGCCTTGGCCTGGGGTCGGAACTGGTGACCAGCTTCAGCATGATCAACGAGTTCGCGCCCGTCGCGCGCCGCGGCCGCTGGTGCGCCATCGGCTCGACCATCGCCAACTGCGGCTCGCCCATCGGCATGTTCTTGTGCCTGTTCTTCATCACCATTTGGAGCCCGCTTGGGCAGGAATCGTGGCGTCTGGTGTTCGCGGTCATCGGCGTGGCGGCCATCATCGTGTGCATCGCGCGTCAGGCGATGCCCGAAAGCCCGCGCTGGCTTATCCAGCACGGTCGCTTCGATGACGCCGAGGCGATTATCTCCCGCATCGAGCGCGAGATGAGGGAAGCCGGTATTTCTCCTGCTGAACAGGTGGTTTTCGAAAAGAGCGCTATGGATTCCGACGCACATCTGGCGCGCAACCTGTTCCTGGGCATCGTGGTGGTCATCGGCACGTCGCTGACGCAGTACACCTACACCACGTTCGGCCCGTCCATCCTGAAAAACATCGGCCTGGCCACGCAGACCTCGTTGCTGTCCACCACCATCACCATGCTTGCCGCGCCGCTCGGAGCGCTCATCGGCGCGCTGCTCATCGAGAAGCTCGGCCGTCGCGTCGAGGTTTCCGGTGCGTTTATCTGGGTGGCGGTGTTCGCGTTCGCCTACGCCATGGCGCTCAACGCCGGCTCGACGGCGCTCATCACCGTGCTGGGCTTTTTGATGACCATCGGTTTCTACGTGCTGAACGCGTCGGTGATCAGCGTGTACGTGGGCGAGCTGTTCTCCACCAGGTACCGTTTCCGCGGCGCGGGCATCTCGCAGGGCGCCGGCAAGGCCGTCAACGTGGTCATGCCGTTCGCCGTCACGTGGATCTTGGCGAACCTGCAGCCCAACGTCATCTACTTCGGCATCGTGGCCATCGCGCTGGTGGCGGCCGCCGTCACACTGGCGATCGGCCCCGAGACGAAGTCGCGCCGCCTGGGTTAGCGGATCGGCGAGTGGCCATCGCTTGATGCTATTCCTATTCGATTCGTAGTCTTTTGCGATAGGTGCGTGGCGTCGTGCCGTAGGCGCGCTTGAACGCGTCAGTGAACGCTCCCTGGTTGCGGTAGCCCGCGCTTTTGGCGATTTCGCTGATTTTGCGGCTTTCATCAAGGAGAAGGCGTCGTCCGTGCTCCAGGCGCCGTGCGCGGATGTAGCTTTGCGGGGTGTCCCCCTGCACATTGCGAAACGCCGATATCATCTTCCCCTCGCTTACATGGGCGATGTCGCACAACGTTTTCGTGCTGAGATCGGATGATAAGTTGTCGTCGATGTAGGAGCAGAGGCACTCGACGCAGTCCCTGTCGCTTATGTTCACGGCATCGGCTGACGTGACCCTTTCGGGAATGCTGCTTGCCAGCAGCGCGAAGCATTCAATCACCTTGGCGTGATAATACGAATCGGCGACCGATGCGGCGGGGTAGGTGATGTCGAGCCCCCGAAGCGCCGAAGGCAAGCCGGGCACGCCCTCCGACGTGGTGAGCCGTCCGATGGCGCGGTGCAGTTTCTTCTCATCGCAGTGCAAGGCATCCGCATAGCGGTGTATCGCTTCAGGGGCTATGGTGATCGATGCCGATGACAGCCGCTTGTCGGGCTCGAACGAGCTTATGTAGGGGCCGCCATCCCAGTCATGTCCCATGAGCTTGCAGTTGGATGCGGCGCACTCGGGCGAGCAATACATGGGCATCGCATGCTCATAGAGGCCGAATCCCAGATAGGGAACAGTTTCCATAGCCGATTCCACGGCGCGTCTGTACGTGATGTCCATCGACACGACGATGGTGTCACCGTCCATGAGATAGAACCAGTAGGAGCCCCTGCCGTATTGGGGGTCGACGAACCATGTCTCGCCAACGCTTCGCACCAGGTCGACCCGTCCGAATCCGCGCGCGAGCGCTTCCTCCGCGCATACGGTGTGCAGCTGCGAAAGCTGTGTGACGAACATGTCGTAAAGTGGGTTTCCCTGTCCTGCGGCGTAGCTTCCGTTTGATTTTTCGGCAGAACTTGAATTCTTTTCGGCGTAGTTTTCCATCTTCCCGTTCCGTCTTTCGCATTGCCTTATTGAGCTGTATTTTATCGTAAAGAGTTATATATGGCTAACTGGTAGGAAGAAGGACGATAATCGCATGGCTCTTTCGATGGGCGCGCCTTTGCCCTTGAACGCGGTAGTGCAGACGCAGCCTTCGACGTCTGCCAACGCTGCACCGCGCCATCTTGACCCGCGTACGTCGCTTGCGGTTCTGGCGGCGATCAACGTGCAGATGGCGCTTACGCAAAGCCTGTTCGCCGAGATGGGCGTTTTGGCGCTTACCGTTGTCGTGATGGCGTATTGCCGTCGCTTCTCCGCGATTGTGCGCTGGCTTGCCTTCTATGCGCTGTTCGCCGTGACGGCGCAGCTGTTCGTGGCGAGCGGGAACACCCTGCTTTCGCCCTTTGCGGCGTCGCTTCTCATGTACCGCCATGTTTTGCCCGCCTTCATGTTCGCTTTCAATATGATCGCAACCACGCGTCTTGGTGAGCTCGCTTGTGCGCTGCAGGCGATGCATGTTCCTGCGAACGTGTCGGTGGCTGTGTGCGTGGCATTTCGTTTCCTTCCCACCATGGGACGCGAATTCTCCGCCGTCGCTGACGCGATGAAGACGCGCGGTATCGTGCTCACGCCGAGGTCGGTCGTGCGTCATCCCGCGAAGACCGCCGAACATTTCCTTGTGCCCGTGATCGCGCGTTTGGGCCAGATCGCCGACGAACTGGGGAACGCGGTCGTCGTCCGCGGCGTGGGGGCGAGTGCGCACCGCACCTCGTATTACCACTTAAGGGTGCGCGCTATCGATGTTGCGTGTCTCATCGCTGCGATGGTGCTCCTTGCACTTTCCGTTTGCTTTAGAGCGGGGGTGCTCTGATGATGGAAAATGCGGCCGCGGCGAAGGCTTCGCCCTATGCTATCGAGCTCGATGGATGCACGTTTTGCTACAAAGGCGCTTCCCGTCCATCGCTTCGTGACGTTTCGCTTAAAATCCCTCGCGGTCAATGCGTTGTTGTGACCGGGCAGTCAGGATGTGGCAAGACGACGCTTACGCGCCTCGTTAATGCGCTTATCCCGCTTATGTACGAAGGGGACCTTCAAGGTGAGGTGCTTGTTGCGGGAAAACCCGTTTCCGCATGGACGATGGGCGAGCTTTCCGCGCATGTCGGGTCGGTGTTCCAGAACCCGCGTAGCCAGTTCGTCAATCTCGACGTGACCTCGGAAATCGCCTTCGGATGCGAGAACTTCGGAATCGATCGCGAGGAAATGGTCGAACGTGTGGCGCAGGCGGCGGCAACGCTCGGTATTGAGGGCCTGCTCGGGCGCGGTACCGAGGCGCTTTCCGGCGGGCAGAAGCAGTCGGTTATCCTGGCATCGGCCTATGCGGTGCATCCTGACATCTTCGTGCTTGATGAGCCAACCGCGTCGCTCGATGTGCATGCGATGCGGAATCTTGCGCGCACGGTTGCGCTTCTGAAGAGTCAGGGGAAGACCGTGCTTATCTCCGAGCATCGCCTGTGGTGGCTTGACGGCATCGCAGACCGCTATGTGGTTATAAGCGATGGATTGGTTATAGGAGACTGGGCGGCGGCAGAGTTCCTTGCTCTGCCGTTTGAAACGAGAACCGATATGGGACTGCGCGCCGCCTCTCTTGCTGAAATCGACTCTGGTGTGGCGGTGTCGCCCTTGGGCGACGCGGTCGCATCGAATGCCTCCAGATCACCTTCTTACGGGAAAACCGTCGTACGTATGAGCGGCGTAGTTGCCGGCTATCGCGGTGCGCCTGCGGTCTTGAACGGTCTCGATTTCTGCCTCCTTCCGGGTAGCGTCGTCGGTATTGTGGGGCACAACGGGGCTGGGAAAACGACGTTTGCCCGGTGTATGGCCGGCCTTCTCAAGGAAAAGGCGGGGGTGATCGAGGTCGACGACGTGCCGCTTCGCGCAAGGAAACGGGCGGGGCGCGTGTACCTGGTTATGCAAGAACCGGGATACCAGTTGTTCAGCAGCACAGTCGACGATGAGCTTGCAAGCGCGTGCTCTTCGGATGGCGCGGAAGGCAGCCTAGGGAATAAGGACCGGATTGCAGCAATAAAGGCTGCGCTTGCCCTCGAGGGTCTTGCCGACAGGCACCCGCTCTCCCTTTCAGGCGGGGAGCGCCAACGGCTTTCCATCGCTGCTGGTTTGCTTTCGAGTGCCCGCGCGATGATTCTCGACGAGCCTACGAGTGGCTTGGATTATCGCAACATGCGTCGAATAGATGCCCAGATCGCGCGCATGCGCGATGCGGGAATCGCTGTCTGCGTTGTCTCGCACGACTATGAGTTCCTCTGCTCGGCATGCGATGAGATAGCCCTGGTCGAAGACGGGCGCATCGCCGAGCGCTTCCCCTTAAACAAGGCAACACTTCCGAAGTTGAAGCTCAATTTCGGGTTTGCGGAAATACAGTAACAAGAGAAAGGTTTCACAATGACAAGCAAAGCAACAATCGGTTCTGCCGCCAAGGAACGTAATGGCTTGAACCCGAAAGACTTCGTCTTTATCGCCGTGTTCGGCATCCTTTTGTTTCTGGTGTTTATGGTGTTCTCGATTATCTTCAGCGCGAATGCCAACCTGTGCTGGTTTACTCACACGGTAGGCGCATTGTTCGCCGGTACCGTGTTCATGTACCTGGCCTATCGCGTGCCGAAGCGTGGCGCGATTGCCATCATGGGCATCATCGTTGGTGCGGTCGGCCTTCTGATGGGTATGTTCTGGAGCGGTCCTGTCGGCATTGTCGTGGGCGGTATCGTGGCAGACCTTATCGCAGGCGATCCGCAGAAGCGCACGAAGACCAAGCTTATCTGCGCTTTTGCCGCGTTCACGTTCTGCTTCTGGCTGGGGCAGATCTCTCTCATCCTTATGATGGGCGAGGCTTATGCCGAGATGTGCGTTCAAGCCGGCATGACCCTCGAGTACGGCCAAACGCTCGTTAACTCGATTCTAAGCCCGATGGGCGTCGTTACCGGCGCTGCCACCATCGCTGGCGGCCTCGTCGGCGGATTCATCGGTACCAAGGTGTTCTCGAAGCACTTTGCCAAACTTGACATATAGATTTACGACCGGGAGGTAACTATGGCAATGACCCCGGAAGACGGTGCTCCAACGGCTTGGGAAGGAAAGGGCATGGGGAAGGAAGGTCCCGCCAAGAAGAAAAACGCGATTCTCGAGCTGTTGGGGTTTGCTGGCAAGCGGCGGGTTTTGGCGTATGTAGGATGCGGTCTTTCGATCCTAAACGCCGTGCTCACCGTGATGCCGCTTGTTTGCGTATGGTTCGTGGTTCGCGACTTGATTTCGGTGTACCCGAACTGGGCAGGAGCGTCATCCGCTGCGATGTGGGCTGTGCTTGCTGTGGTGTTTGCCGTGTTGGGCATCATCGTGTATTTCGGTGCGCTCATGGCTTCGCATCTGGCGGCTTTCCGTATTGCGGCAAATATGCGCAAAGCGATGGTTCGCCACGTGGCGCGGATCCCAATGGGATATTTCAGCGTGCACTCGTCGGGGGAGATGCGCCGCGTGATCGACGGGTGTGCAGGCCAGACAGAAGACCTCATCGCCCATAAGCTGCCCGATTTCGTTGGCTCTTTCGCCACCCCGGTGATCTTCTTCGTCGTGGCGTTCCTGTTCGACTGGAGGATGGGGCTTCTGTGCCTTGTCCCCATCGCCGTTTCCTTTGCTGCGATGTGGTGGATGATGGGCCGCGAGGACGAAAAAGGCGGCCGCCATTTCATGGAACTTTACCAGGCGGCTCTCATGCGCATGAGCGCTGCGGCAACCGAATACGTTCGCGGCATACCCGTGGTAAAGGTATTCCAGCAGACGGTGCTTTCGTTCAAGGCGTTCCACGAGGCGATCATCGACTATCGCGATATGGCGACGAACTATACCGAGTATTGCCGACGACCCCAAGTCGTGCAGCTGGTTGCGATCAACTCGACCTTTGCGGTGCTCGTACCTGCAGGCATTGCGCTTGCCTCCGTCGCGCCTGATTTCCCGGCGTTTCTGATTGACTTCCTGTTCTATGCGTTTTTCTCGGCGATGACGACGACGATGATGTCGAAGGTCATGTATTCGTCGGAGGCGGTCATGATCGCCGAAGACGCGCTGCGGCGGATGAGCACGATCATGGAAGTTGCTCCCATCGTCGAGGTTGAGTCTGCCAAGGCTCTCCATCCGAAGGAGGCGAGCATCGAACTTTCGGGTGTCAGCTTCTCGTATCCCGGTTCCAGGGAACCGGCGCTTCGCGATGTATCGCTATCTGTTCCCGCCGGAGCGACGGTGGCTCTCGTCGGGCCGTCGGGCGGAGGCAAGTCGACGCTCGCGTCGCTCGTCCCGCGCTTTTGGGATGCAGATGAGGGTTCCGTTTTGGTGGGCGGGGTGGATGTGCGACGCATTCCTGCCGAGGAATTGATGGGTGCCGTTTCTTTCGTGTTCCAAGACGATCGACTGTTCAAGCGAAGCTTGGCTGATAACGTGCGTGCCGGCCGCCCCAATGCGAGTGATGCCGAGGTGCTCGCGGCTCTTCATGCGGCCCAATGCGATGACATCATTGCCAAGTTCCCCGATGGCGTGAACACCGTGGTAGGAAAAGCTGGCGTGTACCTTTCCGGGGGAGAGCGTCAGCGCATCGCGCTTGCGCGTGCCATTCTGAAGGGAGCCCCAATCGTGGTTCTCGACGAGGCAACGGCGTTTGCCGACCCCGAAAACGAGGCACTGATCCAGGCCGCTTTTGCGGCGCTTTGCGAAGACAAGACGGTGCTTATGATCGCGCACCGTCTGTCAACCGTAGTGAATGCGGACCGCATCTTCGTCATCGACCGTGGTTCTGTTGCGGAACAGGGTACTCATGAAGAACTCGTAGCGCAAGGTGGACTGTATGCGCGCATGTGGCGAGACTACCGAACGAGCGCGATGTGGAGGATTGAAGGGGGCGGCAGCCATGTGGCGTAGGATTCAAGATGCTTTTGCCTTGACCGATCAAGGCATGAAGGATTTTATGCGCGGTGCTGGGTTCTGTGCGTTGGCGAACCTGATGCTGATGCTGCCCATCGTGGTGCTGTACTTTGCTGCAAGTGATTTTATCAGGTACTTGGACGACCCTTCAGTTGGCCTGCCGGGCATGGCGCTCTACGCAGCGGGCATTGTGGCGGCACTTGTTGTGATGTTCGTCACGCAGATGTGGGAATATCGGGGGACGTACACGGTGGTGTACCAAGAAAGCGCCCGCAAGCGCATCTCCATCGCCGAGCGTTTGCGCCTGCTTCCGCTCTCGTTTTTCGGGAAGCGCGATTTGGCCGACTTGACGAGCGTTATCATGAAGGATTGCTCCGATCAGGAGCGCCTGTTCTCGCACACTATGCCGCAAATTTTCGGCATGGGCGCTTCGACGCTGGTGTTCGCTGTCATGATGTTCGCGTTCGACTGGAGACTGGCGGCATCTGCGCTCTGGCCCATCCCCGTGGCGCTTGTGGCGTTGCTTTTGACCGCGCATATCCAGAAGTCGCATACTGCGAAGAAGAACGCGGCGTCCCTTTCATTCGCCGACGCGCTGCAGGAATACCTTGAATGTCACCGTGAGATACGCTCTCTCAACAAGGTGGGCGTATTCCAGGATGAGCTTGATTGCCGCATCGATCGTTTCGAGCGAGAGAAAATTGGTGCCGAGCTGGCTATGGGTGTGGCGGTGTGCTCCGCCCAAGGATTCTTGCGTCTGGGAATCGCATCCGTCATCGTGGTGGGTACTGTGCTGCTCGTGGCGGGACAAGTCGACTTCCTCGTGTTTTTCGTGTATCTGTTGGCGGTGACAAGGGTTTACGATCCCATCAACGTAATCTTGCAGGCCATCGCCGAGCTGATGGACATGAGCTTAAGTCTGGAGCGCATGCGCGCCATCGAGAACGAGCCGGTCCAGACGGGCAGCACCTCGTTTGAGCCTCAGGGCTATGACGTGGTCTTCGAAGACGTGGGCTTCGCATACGCCGACGGCGAGGACGTCTTGGGCAGCGTATCGTTCAAGGCGCGGGAAGGGCAGGTGACAGCGCTTGTGGGCGCGTCCGGTTCGGGCAAGAGCACGGCTGTCAAGCTCGCTTCACGTTTTTGGGACGCAAGCTCTGGCGCGATCTTCGTGGGCGGCGTTGACGTCTCTACTGTCGATCCGGAAACGCTGCTTTCTGCATTCTCCGAGGTGTTCCAGGACGTGGTGCTCTTTGACGACACCGTGCGTGAGAACATTCGCCTCGGGAAGAAGGATGCTACGAACGAGGAGGTTCTCGCTGCGGCGAGGGCGGCGCGCTGTGACGAGTTCGTGGAGCGTTTGCCCAACGGCTACGACACGATGATCGGGGAAAACGGCAGCAGGCTTTCCGGTGGTGAACGCCAGCGTATCTCGATTGCGCGCGCCCTGCTGAAAGACGCTCCGATCGTGCTGCTCGATGAAGCAACGGCCTCACTTGACGTGGAAAACGAGACATACGTGCAAGCTGCTCTTTCTGAACTGCTTCAAGGCAAGACGGTCCTCGTTATCGCACATCGCATGCGTACGGTTGACAATGCCGACAAGATCGTGGTGCTTGAAGGCGGTTGTGTGGTGGAGCAGGGAAGCCCGGCAGAGCTGCGTGAGAAGCCCGATGGTAGATACCGCCGCATGTTGGAGCTGCAGCGCGAAAGCGAGGCGTGGGTGCTCTAACGCAAAGGCAATGCCAGGCGGGGCAGATGAGTGTGTACCGAAGCCCCGCCTGGCATATCTGCGAACCAGTGGTACAGAGGAACTTTTGATAGCGATATGTTTTGCCTCTTGAAACCACGAGAGCCGACCGTACGTGAACTGCACCCCAAAACTTGGACGGCCTAAAAAAGAACAACGCCGCAAGGGGCTGATTCCGGAACTCCTCCGGGGTCGGTCCCTTCAGTTTAACCTGCCGTCTCTGCGTGTTCCAGTAGGTCACGTAGGCGTTCAGGTCAGCCTTGAACGACTCGAAGTCGGGCCACTTCCTGTCCCTGAAGAACTCGCCCTTCAAATGCCCGAAAACCTGCTCGGTCGCGCCGTTGCCGATGCAGTTCCCCTTGCGGGACATGCTCTGCACTATGCCGGCGGTTTCCCGCGTGCGTGCGGCTCAGTGGGCGCCCCCGGCGGCTCTCGCTGTTTCGAGCACGAGGTTGCGGGCCGCGTCGTCGGGGCCGATGACGGTTGCCTTGCCCCAGCGCGGTTCGAAGCGTCTGCGCGCCTCGTCGAGCAGCGTCTCACGCACCACGGCTATGGCATGGGGAAACTGCGGCGTGGGGCCGGCGTCGAGGATGGCCAGCGCGTTGGTCAGGCCGCAGCTGCGCAGAAGCTCGAGGCGGCCCAGCTCGTCCACCACGAGCATCG
>ENA-OPBL01003394-OPBL01003394.1-human-gut-metagenome-genome-assembly--contig:-NODE-3394-length-9948-cov-2.694430_pt1 | contig 9948 bp, 9 predicted proteins | sample MGYA00241073_ERZ501461 | MGnify/ENA primary metagenome ERZ501461 (study PRJEB25962, sample SAMEA2042630) | human gut metagenome | biome: human gut; feature: human-associated habitat; material: faeces... | reverse complement strand
GCCCGACGGCCATCTTCACGACCATCAAACTGGCTCCCCACCTGCTCGGTCCCATTGCCATTGCAGCCTATTCCTATATGGCGCTCGTTCCGGTCATCATCCCGTTGGTGGTGAAACTGACCTGCACGAAGAAGGAGCTGATGATTAACATGAAGGAACAGGAAAAATTGCATCCGTCTACCACGGAAATCAAAAACCTGCGTGTCCTGAAAATCATCTTCCCGATTGCCGTCACGACGGTAGTAGCCTTGTTCGTCCCCACGGCAGTACCCCTCATCGGTATGCTGATGTTCGGTAACCTGCTGAAAGAAATCGGTGCCGACACTTCGCGCCTGTTCGATGCGGCTTCCAACTCCATCATGAACGCGGCTACCATCTTCCTGGGCCTCTGCGTAGGCGGTACCATGACCGTGGATGCGTTCCTCAACATGCAGACGATAGGCATCGTCGTGGGCGGTTTCCTCGCCTTTGCGTTGTCCATTGCTTCCGGCATCGCCATGGTGAAAATCTTCAACCTGTTCAGCAAGAAGAAAATCAATCCGCTCATCGGCAACGCAGGCGTTTCTGCCGTTCCGATGTCGGCACGTATCTCAAACAACATCGGTTTGGAATACGACTCAAGCAACTATCTGCTCATGCACGCCATGGGTCCGAACGTTGCCGGAGTGATCGGTTCTGCCGTAGCTGCCGGTGCATTGCTCGGCTTCCTCGGATAATAGATTTCACCAATCTGAAAATATCCACAAGAGTGCTGGACTCACGTCCGGCACTCTTTTTTTGCATACACAGCGACCGCTGATGACTATTTATGCACGCGCGCACCGCAAGCAAACCAATGCACAAATCTAATATATATGAGCAGTATTGACATTTTTCCTACTTTTCCTAAATTTTATCGCAATTTTACTTGCAATATGTAATATAGAGTATTATTTTTGCAGTGAATATATTTCCAACAACAGTTCACATTTATGAACCTAGGACAAACAGACATTCACAATTCATCAGGCAATTCTCGCATTCATCAAGGCTGCCCACCTTAACTCCGCCCGTTCTAAAGCAGCAGACAAAAACGGACAGGAAACAAGATTCCGGACAACAAACCAAACTAAATAATTTACCAACATTATCAACAAATGCTTATGAGAAATTTCATTTTCTTTCTGACCCTATTGGGAACCGCCTTCGGATTGTCCGCGGCTGAGGCTCCCGATGCCGTCAGAGTGACACCCGTCACAGGCGAACCCGTCGTGTTCATGTTCTCCGCCAACCCGGAAATCACCTACACGGCGACAGGAGCTACAATCTCCACAACAAGCCAAGATCCGGTGACATTCGATTTCGAAGCCATCGAGTTTATCGACTTCGTAAAGTATGGCTCTGTCAACGAAATTGCAGGCACACCAGTGTCGATGCGCGTCACCCATGACGCCATCGTGATTGAAAACGCTGGAGAAGGAAGCATGCTCTCCATCTACACCCTTGACGGGCGTTGCGTGGTCAACACCACAATCCCCGACAGCTACAGCGTTGAGCGTTCACTGCTCGCAAAAGGCGCCTACATCATCAAAATCAACAAAACAACATTCAAAATCTTATTGTAACAAGCTATGAACAAATTTTTATACTCTATACTCATCGCCGCTGCAGGATTCGGCACTCTCAACGCCCAACAGAAAGTGATGAAAATCGAATACAAGGACGGCACAACTGAAATGAAAAACGTGACCGACGTGTCAAAAATCTCATTTGTCAGCGAAGGACAGGTAGACCCAAGCGAAAAGATGGTCGACCTCGGACTGTCGGTGAAATGGGCGTCATACAACGTCGGCGCGGCAAACCCTTGGGAAGGAGGCAATTTCTATGCATACGGCGAGATCGAGCCAAAAACAGAATACACACTTGAAAACTATCAATGGTATTGCGACAACGACGGCGAAGATCACGACCAATGGGAAGAGTACTACAAACTGGGCGCAACAATCACCGGGACAAACTACGACGTGGCACACGTGAAATGGGGCGGACAGTGGCGCATACCTACCCGCGATGAATGGCGCGAACTCATAAACAACTGCGACTTCACTTGGACTGGCATGGAAGGCGTGACCGGCGCGCTCATCACATCGCGCATCAACGGAAACAGCATTTTCCTGCCTGCCGTCGGAAATATGGTCGGCGCTGAGCACACCCACGACCAACTGGGTTGCTTCTACTGGACTTCCACTGAATACGAGCAGGCTGACATCACTCAAGAATGCCGCAACTACCGCGCGAACATCGACGCGAGCAACCGTTCTGCCGAAGGCTACGACTACCCCGACGTTGGATTCTCAATCCGTCCGGTATACGGTCCTGTGCCTGAACCAGCATTGCCATCCTACACCGCTCCGACCGAAATGGTCGACCTCGGTCTGTCAGTGAAATGGGCACCATTCAACATCGGAGCTCAAGGTGCGTCAGAAACCGGCGACTACATCTGCTGGGGTGAAATCACCGAAAAACAGTACAGCCACGTTTACAACTACAAATGGTATGACCCTATCACAAACGACTATGTGGAAATCGGCGACCAAATTTCAGGAACTGAATATGACCCAGCCAACGTGCTCTGGGGCAACGGATGGCGTCTGCCTACCGAAGCCGAAATAAAGGAACTCATTGAAAAATGCACTTGGACTGCTGAACAATACGGATACACGGTAACAGGTCCTAACGGAAACAGCATCTTCCTTCCGGCATGCGGCATGCAAGGCTACAAAGGCGCTCCGCGCAACAATGTACAGTCGGGCTACTACATGACAGGCAACGCCGATGTGCGGACCAATTATCAGGGTCTGAAAATGACCAGCAACGCTGCCACATTGCGCTTCTCCCGCGGAGCTCTCAACAAGTTCAACAAGCCTGAGGCTTCATTCTGCTCGAAGGCCGGCGGCATACAGGTACGTCCTGTTCATCAATAGGCATTGACTTAATGCAGGATTATCATCAGTCCTGCTCCAAAACTTGTGGGGGACTGCATTACTGAATGCGTCCCCCTCTTTTATTACTCAATGAATTAAGATTATGAAACATCTATACTTGTCAATTTTTGCCTCTGTATTGGCGATTTCCTTAAACACAAAAACCCAAGAGACAGAGGCGCAGCTCGACGATAGAAAGATTTCTTGAATGTTTTGGCAAATCTTCAAGAAAAAAATCATAACTTTGCAGTCTCATTACGGAATTTTAAAATTTCACTAAAAATATATGATTAACGCTCAAGACATTAAGAACGGAACTTGTATCCGTATGGACAACAAGCTGTATTTCTGCATCGAATTTCTTCACGTAAAACCAGGTAAAGGCAACACTTTCATGCGCACTAAGCTGAAAGACGTTGTTAATGGTTACGTTATCGAACGCCGCTTCAACATCGGCGAGAAACTTGAAGACGTACGCGTGGAGCGTCGCCCTTATCAGTTCCTCTACCAAGAGGCTGGCGACTATATCTTTATGAACCAGGAAACTTACGACCAAATTCCCATCCACAAGGATTTGATCACCGGCGTTGACTTCATGAAGGAAGGCGATGTTGTTGAAGTTGTAAGCGATGCTTCTACTGAAACCGTACTTTTCGCTGAAATGCCTATCAAGACTCAGTTGAAGATCACCTACACTGAGCCGGGACTCAAAGGCGACACTGCCACAAACACTCTTAAGCCTGCAACCGTTGAGACTGGCGCAACTGTACGCGTTCCGTTGTTTATCAACGAAGGCGAGACTATCGAGGTCGACACTCGCGAAGGCTCTTACGTTGGCCGTGTGAAAGCATAGTCACAACTACACAGATCCATAAAGCGCAGAATCTTCAAGATTTTGCGCTTTTTTTACACCTTTTCTTTTTTTTTGCGCTATCTTTGCAAAAGACAGACTGCTATAGGCAATTTGTGGACAAGCTCACATTGCGCTCATTTGCGCCATTGTTGCTCTTATTCAACCGAAAAACGGGATTTAGATACGAACTTCTCATACAGAAATGAAACGACTGAGTTTACTTATTTTGTTCGCGGTGCTGCTTGCGTTGCCTGCCTTGTCGCAGCAAATCAGCGTGGAAAGTTTCACACCGCTTGAAAACGACCTGACAGCCAACACTGCCGGCACAATGAAAAAAGACCAGAACGGAAAAACCTGTGCCTTGATAAAAGTGGTGACCTCCGAAAAAGGCTTCAATTTCGACGTCGGAATACTCGGTGTCGTTGCTACAGAACAGAAAGTGGGAGAAATTTGGGTATACGTCCCTGAAAAGATAAGGTTCATTACGATTGCGCATCCACAATTGGGTGTTCTCCGAAATTATCCTATCCCTCAGCAAGTTGAAAGCGCACGCACATACGAACTGAGGCTTGTCACCGGCAAGGTGCACACCGTAATCGAGGAGGCACAGACCGACCAGTTTGTCGTGTTCCACATTTCACCAGCCGACGCCATACTCGAATTTGACGGGCAACCGCTGCTGCTCGATGCCGAAGGCTCTGCATCATGCTTCAAGCCATTCGGAAAATACCAGTATCGCATCGAGCGCAAAGACTACCACACCGAGGTGGGTTCGGTGACGGTGACGGCAGAGAAAGCATCCGTCAACGTGAATATGCGACCGATGTTCGGATGGCTGGAAGTAAACAGCGCCAACGCCGGCTCCGACGCCAGAGTGTTTGTCGACGGCTCCGACCATGGCACATTGCCGCTGCACACGCTACAACTGGGCAGCGGCAAGCACTTGCTGAAAATCATAAAGCCGCTTTACCATATTTTCCAACAGTCGGTAACCATCGCCGACAACGACACTCTGCGCGTCAACGCAGCTCTGAAAAGCGACTTCCGAAACTACACCATCACCGGCGATGCCGACGCCGACATCTATATCAATCAAGAATACAAAGGTCACGGTTCGTGGAGCGGTCCGCTGGCATCGGGCACCTACCGCATCGAGCTGCGCAAGCCGAGCCACCGCACGACTATCCGGTCCATAACAATCAATGCCGACGACCTTTCGGCAAACGACATCATCTCGCTGCCCGCTCCAACGCCAATCTACGGCTCTCTGAAAGTGACATCGTCGCCAATGGATGCCACCGTTGCAATCGACGGCAAGGTGATGGGCAAAACACCTTTGTTCATCAAAGAAGTTCTAATAGGCTCACACAGCGTGACGCTGAGCAAGGACGGCTACAAGACCGAGACTGCAACCGCCGACATCGACGAGCGCAAGACGTCGGAGCTTAACATCGTGCTCAACAACGCCATCCGTGTGAAGTTCACGTCGAATGCGACATCCGTCGTAAACATCGACGGAAAATACATCGGACTGACTCCCTGCGACGCTTTGCTCACATGCACCAAACATGAAATCAGCATGAGCGCCGACAGATATCAGAGTCGCACGGAAACCATAGACATATCCGAAGGCTCAAGCCTCATCAGCTGGCAACTAAAGCCCAACTTCAAGAAGGTTACCATCTCATGCAACCAAAACGCGAATTTTTATATCGACGGCAAAATAGCAGGCAGCGGATATTCCATTTCCCGCGACATCGACTACGGTGAGCATTCCATTTCCGCATACTATGTGGGCAAGTCAAAAGAAACGACTATCACTGTGGCGGAAGGCAACGAAAGCTCCGTGGATTTCTCTTTCCGTAAGAAGCGTTACCATGAGAACTATGTCTCCAACGACGCTTTCTATATGGGAGCCATCTATCAATGTCTTAATTTTCAAGGCGCAGGAGCGATAATGGGCTTTTTTACCAGAAAATTCAATATGGAAGTCAGTTTCATCGCCGGCAATGAATCAAAGGAGGTCGATTGGTACACATCGACAAATTCTCTTGCCCACACCTCCGACTTCAAGAACTGGCGTATAAACGGCAGAATAGGATGGGGACTCAGATGCGGCAATGTGGTGCGCATCACGCCTCAAATAGGAGCCGCTGTGCTGGCTCTTCAGGACAGGTCGAAAATCGACGACGAGACAGCACCGTCGGCATGTTCGTTTACCGGATCTGTGCAGTTTGCCCTTGTTTATAAGAAACTGTGTCTGACCGTAACTCCGGAATACTACGTTCCCGTGGCTAAATCCGACGGAATGAAGGAACTTGTAAAAGTGTCTGACGCATACGACAAGGCATTAAAAGGCTTCGACCTTCAAGTCGGAATTTCTTTAATCTTCTAATCACAAAAACGACAATGAAAAGACTTTTCAGCATAATTCTATCGGTTGCCGTCGCTTCTGTCTTTACTGCCTGCAAAGACGACTACGACGGATGGATTCCTGAAAATCCCGACAAACCGCACATCACAGAGATAATCTCGCCGACCGACATCAAAATTGAAGCGGCGGGCACACCTCAAACCGTAACAGTCGCTCTCAACGACGACTGGACAATCACCAACATCCCTTTCTGGCTGACTGTGTCGCCGACAGGCGGAAAAGCCGGAGAGAAAGTGACGGTAAACATCAGTGCGGAGTCAAACACAAAAAGCGTGTCGGAAAGAGGCGTGCAACTTTATGTGTCAACGAAATTCAACACTCAATATATCGGTGTGACACAATTCGGCGTGCCGGAGTCTGGCATCCCCTACCTCAGTTTCGCTGCAACGGGAGACCAGCAGACTTTCAGGCTGTTCCTCCACTCCGATTGGGAAATCACAAACATCCCGACATGGCTCCGCTTCTCGACAACAAAAGGCTATGCCGAGCAGGAATACACCATCACTGTGACTGCCGAAGAAAACAGCACGACAAGTTCACGCACAGCGACATGCCGACTTTACCGCGGCAATTCAAACCAGTACGAGACTCTTTCGGCAAAACAGGATGCGCACTATCTAAAAATCAACGGCGAGGAATACTCAAGCAGTTTCAGCTTCTACTCGAGCACCGACATCGAGAAGGTGACAATCACTTCATCCGCTAAATGGACTGCCAAGGCCTCACAGCCGTGGATTGTGCTTTCGCAGACGGAGGGCTTGCCTGGAGAAACAATCTTGACAATCTCAACGAAAAAGACATCGACAACGACTTCAACTTCAGGACAGATTGATTTCTATATCGGTGACACAAGATTCAATTCCATCTACACTTATCTAAGATATTGACAACAATGAAACGTTTGCTGACATTCATAATAGCCGCAATCATATTCTTCCCCTGCGGAGCGCAAAGTTGGGAAGAAATCAAGAGCAGCCGGCAATACATCTACGGCGAGGGCTGGGGATCAAGCGATGCCGAGGCCGACAAGAACGCGCTTGCCGACCTTATAAGCAAGATTTCCGTGCAGGTGCAAAGCTCGTTCACGCTGACGGAAGATGAGCTGAGCCACAACGGGCAGGTGGACGGCGAGACTTATGCCCGGTCGAAGGTGCAGACCTACTCACAAGCCACGCTCACCAACACTGAGAAAATCGTGATTGAATACGAGCCTGACGCACATGTGGGACGCTACATCCTGAAATCGGAAATTTCACGCATCTTCGAGGCGCGCCGACGACGCATCGACGAGATGCTCGGACTTGCGGAGACTGCTGAAAAAAATGCAAAAATCGACGATGCGCTGCGCTATTACTATTGGGCGTATGCCATGCTGAAAACGCTGCAGCATCCGAATGAGGTCAGGGACTCGAACAACCATCTGCTGTCAACATGGATTCCAGCTCAGATGAACGACATCTTTGACGGCATAAAGGTGAGACCGATGCGCAAGACGTCAGACAACGTGCTTGAGGTGGCGGTGACATACAAAGACAAGCCTGTGGCAAGCTACGACTACACATATTTCGACGGACAGAACTGGAGCAACATCTACAGCGCCAAAGACGGACGCGGCGTGATCGAGCTAAACCCCGGCGCAATAACCGACAATCTGAGGCTGAAAAGCGAATATGAATATCGCGGGGAGGCTCACATCGACAGCGAAATCGATGCGGTGATGTCGACCGTAAGAGGTCAGGCGTTCCGCAAATCATACATCAATGTCAGCGGCGACACCCCTTCAGTCGCTGCTACCCGTGAGGCAGAGGCGGCTATTGAGACCGCTCCTGTGACCAACGCCATTGAGTATTTATCAAACGACACAGAATACCGCAAAACAATCGGCAAGGTGCTTGCCGCAATAACAGCCAAGGACTATGCGGCTGCTGAAAAATATTTCACGCCGCAGGGCGCCGAAATGTTCCGCAGCCTGATTAACTACGGACGTGCCCGAGTGCTCGACACCTCAGGACTGACGTTCTATCAGAACGGAGACCGCGTGGTGTGCCGCAATGCGAAAATGTCGTTTTCGTTCCGCAACGGCTTGCGCAAATCGTTTGTCGAGGACGTGGTGTTTACGTTCGACTCGAAAAAACGCATCGACTACATTGCTTTCGGTCTTGGCGAAAAGGCTGAACACGACATCCTCAACAACGACGAATGGAATGAAGCCACACGAAAGGCTTTGATGAACTTCCTTGAGAACTATAAAACTGCATTCGCACTGAAAAGAATCGACTATCTGCGAAACGTGTTCGACGACAATGCCGTGATTATTTCCGGGTGCGTAATCACCCCTGGAGGAAACCGATTCGCCGACAGCAACTCGCATTATGCCCAAAATCAGTATGTGCGCTACACGCGGGAGGGCAAGAACGAGTATATAGCACGCATGGCGCGCAGTTTTGCAAGCAAGGAGTTTATCAACATTCGCTTCTCCGACAACTCTGTCAAGAAACTCGGCAAGGGCATGGAGTCGTACGCAATCCAGATAAAACAGGACTATTACTCGTCAAACTACGGCGACACTGGCTACCTGTTTCTCTATGTGGACATAAACGACCCCGAAAATCCTATCATAAAGGTGCGCACATGGCAGCCTAAACCCGACCCGAAATTCAAGCTGATTGATGCCGGATATTTTTAAAACAACGATTTTTTTACTAACCAATAAATAAATGCATTATGAAAAAACTCATCGCATTGTGCCTCGTGCTGATTCTTGCGGCACCGGCTTTAACTACAAACGCAGAGAGTAGTCTGCAAAAGGAACTGAAAAAGAACTATAAGAAAAAGAAAAAAGAATTGGAGAAGGACAGATGGAAAATCTACGGTTCTTCAAAAACTCTTGAGGTTGCATTGCTTGAACACTACACAAAACTGTACAACGACGGCGAAGTGGCTGAGGAAATAATCGGTACTGCCGACAATTTCAAATCAAACAACGTCGGACGCCGTCAGGCTGTGACCAACGCCCAAGTGGCTTACGCCCAGAGAGCCGCGCTCAAGTGAAGGCCCGCATCGTGGAGGACATCGCGGCAAACTCTGCCGACATCAACGCAGAATTCGAGCATTTCTATGCCGCCTACGAGGCTCAGGTGCAGAAAGAAATCGGCGCTGAGCTCCAAGAGAGTTTCACCATCGTGCGCCCGCACACAAAAAGCAAGAAATGCAACACATACGACATGCAGGTTTTCTTCATCATCAGCGAGGACGCTGCCACACGCGCCCGTGTTCGCGCATACGAAAACGCGCTGAAGGAGTCGGAGGCGGCACAACGCTATGCCGACCGCGTGTCGCAATTCATTCAGGAAGGCATCTCTCCTTCTGCCCCTCAGAACTAATCCTCTGTAGATGAAACGTTTGCTCATATTCGTCATTGTCATGGGGGCGGCATTCCATTGCCACGCTCAGGATAATGACGATTTTGAATCATTCCGCAGCGGTCTGATGGACGGATTCCAGTCGTTCAGGCAGGAGGTGCTGACTGGATACACTGATTTCCTGCGAACCGCATGGGAGGATTTCAACGTGTTCCGCAGCGAAAGCCGCGACAGCAAGCCGAAGCCACGCACTGCCCCTACTGTCGACTCGCCGTCTCCACAGCCAACGACACCGGAACCGCCGGCAAATCATCCGACACCGGCAGCGACTCCGCC
>ENA-OPBL01003393-OPBL01003393.1-human-gut-metagenome-genome-assembly--contig:-NODE-3393-length-9948-cov-3.705853_pt1 | contig 9948 bp, 8 predicted proteins | sample MGYA00241073_ERZ501461 | MGnify/ENA primary metagenome ERZ501461 (study PRJEB25962, sample SAMEA2042630) | human gut metagenome | biome: human gut; feature: human-associated habitat; material: faeces... | reverse complement strand
GGGAGCGCATAGCGGAGCTGCTTAGATACTGTTGAATTATGCCCAAGAGAACCAGAAATGCACCGGCATGGAAGCCGGGGCAAGGAGCTATCGAGCCATGGAAGGCGAGTAGCGACGGTTTCGTCTGGCATAGAAAACCTATAAGGCATAATTCTTACAGTATCTTGGCTGCAAAGCGTAGCGAACACGAGAGTGTACTCGTCGCCTGCGCCGCCGGGCTGTATTTGCTCACACCAGCCGCATATCATGGTTGCAATAATACGCCACATCTGGTAATATTAAAATATTCAAAATAAGGAAAATAAAAATGCCAGAAAGCGGTGAATCAAATGCTGACCTACGACCTCACAAAAACAGACGGACCACTCTACAAATGCCTTTATGAGTGCATCAAAAACGATATATCACAGGGAAAATTAAGCTCCGGGGAGAAAATGCCATCAAAACGTACCCTCGCAAAGAATCTGGGGGTTAGTACCATTACGGTTGAAAATGCATATGACCAGTTGATAGGCGAGGGTTATATGTTTGCAAGACCAAAGAGGGGCTATTTCATAGCCGATGTGTCAGATATCAGGGTAATCAAGGCACCGGTGCATAAGGAGCTTAGCATAAAGCTGCCACCTGAGCAGGATGAAAGTATATTTGACTTCTCATCAAACAGGACAGACTCGGGTAACTTTCCGTTTTCCATATGGGCAAAGCTTATGCGAGAGACGATTTCCCTTAGGGAACAGGAGCTTTTGTCGGTGTCGCCGTGTGGTGGAGTGAGAGAGCTTAGGGAAGCGATAGCAAGCCATCTGTCATCGTTTCGCGGTATGAATGTGGACCCGGACCAGATAATAGTCGGAGCGGGAACAGAGTATCTGTACGGTCTGCTTGTGAAGCTTTTGGGTACGGACAAGGTATACTGCGTGGAGGATCCGGGCTATAAGAAAATCAGCCAGATATACGAGTGCAACAATGCAAAATGCCTGCCGGTGCAGATGGATGAGCAGGGCATCAGTGTGGAGCTTATAAAGAAAGCGAACGCGCAGATAGCACATATCAGCCCGACACACCATTTCCCGACAGGAATCACGATGCCTGTGAACCGCCGCTATGAGCTTTTGGCATGGGCCAACGAGAGCAGCGACAGATACATCATAGAGGATGATTACGACAGTGAGTTTCGCATGAACGGACACCCGATACCGCCCATCCTCTCGATTGATGCGTGCGAAAAGGTCATCTATATAAATACATTTTCAAAATCTCTCACATCCACCATCCGAATCAGCTACATGGTGCTGCCGGAGCATCTGGCAAATGAGTTTTACAGGAGGCTTTCATTTTACTCATGTACGGTATCGACCTTCGAGCAGTATACGCTGGCACGATTTATCAGCGAGGGCTATTTTGAAAAGCACATAAACAGAATGAGACTGCACTACGGCAGAAAGCGCCAGAGCGTGCTTTCGTCCATAAAAGGCTGCTTCACTGAAAAGGAATGCAGGGTAATAGAAAATGACTCCGGACTGCATTTTATCATACAGTTTGACACGAACCTTCCGGACAAAACAGTTGAAGAAAGGCTTTTGAAAAAAGGCATAAAGCTTCAGGCGATTACCCATTTCAACCTGATCAAGCCAAAGGAGGACAGGCATCAGTTTATTATCAATTACTCAAATATTGATGCAGACAGGATAATGGATGAGCTTTTAATTATTAAAGATACAATACTTTAACCAGACAGTACTTTAATAAAGCCGACTATAAAGCATATAAATAGTATATACAAATAATAAATACAAACAGTGCGAATAATTTATGTGTGTAAAAATTTGACATAGATTTTACATACATCTGATAGAGCATTTTACAAAGCATCCATATAATGTATTCTCGAAGACAAGAAATTTATTACATGTTGCAGGAGATACAAATGGAGAAAAAAATCAAAATTCAGGTTCGCGACCTGAATCTGTATTATGGCCAGAATCATGCACTGCATGGTGTCAATATGGACATAAAAGAAAACAGCGTGACAGCGCTGATCGGACCGTCAGGATGTGGTAAGTCTACATTTTTAAAGTGTATCAACAGAATGAATGATCTGGTTGACAACGTCAGAATCGAGGGAAGCATAGAGATAGATGGTGAGAATATATATGCACCATCAGTCGATACAACCGTACTTCGCAAAAAGGTCGGTATGGTTTTCCAGCAGCCAAATCCGTTCCCTATGAGCATATATGACAATATCGCATATGGCCCGAGAGTGCATGGCATCAAGGATAAAAAGATACTCGACCAGATAGTTGAGGAAAGTCTTCAGGGTGCTGCGATATTCAATGAAGTTAAAGATAGATTAAAGAAATCTGCTATGGGACTTTCGGGTGGACAGCAGCAGAGACTGTGTATTGCGAGAGCGCTTGCCGTACAGCCGGAGGTGCTTTTGATGGATGAGCCAACATCAGCGCTCGACCCTATCTCTACTTCAAAGATAGAGGAGCTCATGGAGGATTTAAAGAAAAAGTACACAGTTGTGGTTGTAACACATAACATGCAGCAGGCAGTGCGTGTGTCAGACGATACAGCCTTTTTCCTTGTGGGAGATATGGTTGAGTTTGGTGACACAAAGACAATTTTCTCATATCCACAGGACAAGAGAACAGAGGATTACATCACAGGGAGGTTTGGTTAATGAGATCGAAATTCGACGAGCAGCTTAAGAAGCTGAATGAAGAAATGATGCACATGGGAAGTATGATTGAGGAGTCAATCCAGAAAGCAATCGAGGCATTTATACATCAGGATGCCGATAGCGCCAAAGCCATCATGGAGGGCGATTCAGAGATAGACAGAGAGCAGAAAAAGATAGAGAGCCTGTGCTTTAATCTGCTAATGCAGCAGCAGCCTGTAGCAAGAGACCTTAGAACAATTTCTGCAGCGATGAAGATGGTTACTGATATGGAGCGTATAGGAGACCACGCAGCCGATATCAGCGAGATGACCATTTTGATGAGCAGTTACAAGCCATACAGGGTCAATATAGAGCATGTCAAGAGCATGGCTTCAGAGACAATGCTTATGCTTATCAGGGCAATCGAGGCGTATGTTGAGAAGAATAATGACAAGGCTCACATAGTGATGAAGCAGGATGATGTGGTTGATGATCTTTTTGATAAGGTAAAGGCTGAGCTTATTGATTTCATCAGGGAGCATCCAGAGGATGGTGAGCAGGCAGAGGATCTTCTCATGGTTGCAAAATACTTTGAGCGTATCGGAGACCATGCGACAAATATTGCTGAGTGGGTTGAGTTTGCGCTTGATGACAAAGTTCGCAAATCATGATTTAATCTTTATGCTGAAAAATTAAATCATAGTTATATACAGATAAAATTGATACAGACGATGGATTTTACATAAATTTTACATAAAACCATCGTCTGTTTTACATTAGTAATGTATAATCGAAAGTAAAAAGCAGGTAAAAATTTTACATAAGATTTTTTGAAATGGAGAAAGCTATGGCACTTATTTATATTGTAGAGGACGATGAGAGCATACGTGAGATAGAGACTATTGCTTTAAAAAACAGTAATTACATCGTCAGTGCATTTGAAAACGCAAAGGAATTTTACAAGAAACTGGATGAACTTGTACCGGACCTTATACTGCTTGATGTGATGCTTCCGGATGAGAGTGGCTACGATATCGTGAGAAAGCTCAGAAAACGTCCGGCCACACAGGATATTCCTATTATAATGGTCACAGCCAAGACCACAGAGATGGATATGATAAAAGGGCTTGACGGAGGCGCAGATGATTACATCAAAAAGCCTTTCTCAATCATGGAGCTTATCACAAGAGTAAAGGCACTGCTCAGGAGAACAGCGAAGGAGGAGCCGAAGCTTTTAAAGCTGGATGATCTGGTGATTGACCATGAGCGCCATGTGGTTACAGTGAACAATGAGCCGGTTGACCTTACATACAAGGAGTACGAGCTTTTAAGGCTTCTGATGGGCAGTCAGGGCATAGTCATGACCAGGGAGGTCATCATGAGAAGCGTCTGGGATACTGACTTTGAGGGCGAGACACGTACAGTGGACATGCACATAAAGACACTCCGCCACAAGCTGGGTGACTATGGTAGCAGGATAAAGACAGTCAGAAATGTGGGCTATGTTATAGAATAATAGATGTTATAATGATTTCTAATATACATAAGCGGAGCGTACAGCATGAAAAAGAAGATTAATTACTATCTGGTAGCGACAGCACTTTTTGTAGCGATTGCAACTATGGTTTCCATGACAGTAATCAACTATTACCTCTTTCAGAAGCAGGTAAAGGAAGACCTGCAGGTCATGGCAGAGACAATAGAAAGCACCGGAATACTAAAACAGAATATAAATGAAATCCCGCAGATTGACGTGGAGGGTATTCGTGTCACCTGGATTGACAAGGACGGCACAGTGCTGTATGACAATCAAAATAATGTGAAAAAACTTGAAAATCATGGCAATAGACCGGAAGTTGAATCAGCATTTGATAAAGGTACGGGAGACAGCGTGAGAACATCAGCCACCATGAACAGCAATACCTTCTATCATGCCATAAAGCTCAATGATGGAACGGTACTGCGTGTCTCTATTGCAGCAAGAAGTATCTGGAACATGTTTGCAAGCAGTATACCTGCCATGCTTATAGTGACGGTTATAATAGTAGGAATATGTGTGGTTCTCGCAAAGAGCCTGACCAGAAAGCTCATGAAGCCAATCGAGACACTCGCAGGCAACCTGGAGCAGGCCTCTGTCATCCAGAAAAAGACAGAGTACAAGGAACTCGTGCCGTTCATGAATGCGATAAGGATACAGCATGAGGGCGTGCTTGCCGCGGCAAAGAGCAGACAGGACTTCACAGCCAATGTGTCACACGAGCTAAAGACTCCGCTCACAGCCATCTCCGGCTACGCAGAGCTCATAGAAAACGGCATGGTCGAAAAGGAGCAGCAGATTCATTTTGCCACTGAAATCAGAAGAAATGCACAGCGCCTGCTTTCCTTGATCAATGATATCATAAAGCTCTCGGAGCTTGATTCCAGCGAGGCGCAGCAGGGCTTTGAGCAGCTTGATCTGTACGGTCTGGTCAAGGACTGCATGGAAAATCTACAGGTGAATGCCGAGCAGAGAAAAGTAGCACTCAATTTTGATGGCACTGACTGTATGGTACGAGGCAACAGGCAGCTTCTCACGGAGCTCGTTGAGAATCTCTGCCAGAATGCTATCCGCTACAACAATGAGGGTGGCACCGTAAATGTGACGGTACACAAGCTAGGTGGCAAGACCGTTCTCACGGTCGAGGACAACGGCATAGGCATCCCAAAGGATCAGCAGGAGCGCGTCTTTGAGCGCTTCTACAGAGTGGACAAGAGCCGCTCGAAGGAGACCGGCGGCACAGGCCTTGGGCTTGCGATAGTAAAGCATATAGTGGAGCTGCATGATGCAGGGCTTACGCTCGACAGTGAGGTGGGGCGTGGCACAACAATAAAGGTGGAGTTTTAGCTCCGCCTTTTTACGTCTCCTGCGCCATACCGGGCACACAAGCTCTTGCAAAATCGTGGCGCAGTGTTTATAATAATTTGTTAGCAGTGAAAACAAGGCAAAACCAGGAGGAACAGCCATGTATCAGGAAATATCAAAATTACTTATGTACGGAGATTTACCTCAGGACGAGATACTTTATAAATTGGGACAGCTCTTTGAGCAGTTTGAGGTGGGCGAGTACAACAAGACAGAGCTTGTGCGCGACATCAATACACAGGTCAAGAGAATCCTAAAGGTAGCGACAGACTATGGTTTTGATGACAATCTGTGGCACAACTATCTTACTTTCTTCCTTATGATGAGTGAGAATCCGTTTTCCATCACCTGTGAGAAGGTCGGAGCCAGTGATGGCAGCGTAAACGGGCTTGTGGCAAACGATTTCAGGATTTTTAAGAAGCTTTTCGATTATGATTTCAAGCCAATCGAGTCAGCACTCGGAATAGACTGCTTCACACAGATCAGCAATTATAAGGCCATTGTGAAAAAGGACCTTATGTACAATCACAATGTCAGCGAGAAGGTAAGGGCACTGAGCAAGAAGCTTGAGGCAGCTAAGGATGAGCAGGAGTTCTTTGATGTGGTAACAGGCTTTTACAAGGCATACGGAGTCGGCATGTTTGGTCTCAACAAGGCATTCAGGATTGAGGAGCATCTGGACGGTGGCTTCTCCTTCATGCCAATCAACAATATGGATGCGGTCATGCTCGATGACCTGATCGGCTATGAAATTCAGAAGAAAAAGCTCACAGACAATACAGAAGCGTTTGTACAGGGCAAAAAGGCCAACAATGTGCTGCTTTTCGGAGACAGCGGAACCGGAAAATCAACAAGCATCAAGGCTATTGTCAATCAGTATTATGATGACGGACTGCGCATGATTGAGATATACAAGCATCAGTTTAAATATCTGTCAAAGATTATCGCAGCAATCAAAAACAGAAACTACAGATTTATCATATATATGGATGACCTCTCATTCGAGGAGCATGAGATTGAGTACAAGTTCCTAAAGGCAGTTATCGAGGGTGGCGTGGAGACAAAGCCTGACAACATACTGATTTATGCAACCTCTAACCGCCGTCACCTGATCAAGGAGACATGGAATGACCGTAATGACCAGGACAACAGCAATGACAAGCATCACTCAGATACAGTTGAGGAGAAGCTGTCACTTGTAAACCGTTTTGGTGTGACAATCAGCTACTCAAAGCCATCGCAGAAGGAGTTCTTCAACATCGTAACAGAGCTTGCGAGAAAGAGCGGCTGCACACTTTCAGACGAGGAGCTGTGCAGGGAGGCAAACAAGTGGGAGCTCAGCCACGGTGGCATTTCGGGACGTACTGCAACACAGTTTGTTAACTACATTATGGCTAACAATTAAGCAGCAGGCATAAGCATGAAAGGATAGTATATGCTCTACCAGATAAGTAATGGCGCTGTCGCATTTGGCGACGACGTCATTTTGCATAGTATAGATTTTGAAATCAGAAACACAGAAAAGATAGCGATAGTCGGCAGAAACGGCTGTGGCAAGACAACACTTTTAAAGCTCATTTCAGGCGAGGTTGAGATGGAAAAGCTCGACAGCGATGAGAGCGCCTTTATTGCAAAGGCAGGAAACCCGGAGATAGGGTATCTGAAGCAGATTGCGTTTGATGATCCTGATGTGACACTCGAGCAGGAGGTGCGCAAATGCTTCGTGAAAATGGACGAGCGAAAGGCAGAGCTTGCGCGCGCGGCGGCAGAGCTCGAGCATGATTATTCCGATGAAAAGGTAGCCAGATATACCGCGATGGAGGAAGCTTTCAAGGATGATGGCGGCTACTATTATGAGAAGGAATATGAGGTCATGATTCGCAAGTTTGGCTTCTCAGATGATGAGCGCAAAAAGCCAATCCGTGACTTTTCCGGAGGGCAGCAGACCAAGATAGCATTCATAAAGCTGCTTTTGTCAAAGCCTGACATACTGCTTTTGGACGAGCCGACCAACCACCTTGATGTCACGACGATTGAGTGGCTTGAGGGCTATCTGAAGTCGTACCCGAAAGCAGTCAGCCAGGAAAGCGCCTTTGGTATTGTCAGAGAAAGTATGTTTCTCGACAATGTGGTAGATGTGGTATACGAGATAGAGTACGGCACAGCAAGGCGCTATCCGGGCAATTATACCAATTTTATCGCCCGCAAAAAGGAAAACTACGACAAGCAGATGAAGGATCACATCGCCCAGCAGAAGGAGATAGAGCGTTTGCAGCGTATGGTTACGCGCTTCAAGGGCAAGCCGACCAAGACATCCATGGCGCAGTCAAAGCAGAAGGCTATCGACCGCATGGTGATTATCGAGGCGCCGGACAAGTACGACAACAAGACCTTCCATGCCAATTTCCAGCCCGAAAAGGAGACCGGAAACGATGTGCTTTATACATCAGAGCTTGCAATCGGCTATGACCATCCGCTCTCCGTAGTGTCGCTTGATTTGAAAAGAGGCGAAAAGCTTGGCATACTCGGTGGAAACGGACTTGGAAAATCGACATTTTTAAAGACTATCGTGGGTAAGATCCCTGCACTTTCAGGCGAGTACCGCTTTGGAACCAACGTGCAGATAGGATATTTCGACCAGCAGATGGCCATGTATACAAGCAGCAAGACTGTGCTCGATGATTTCTGGGATGAGTATCCGAATCTCACGGAAACCGAGGCCAGAAATGCACTCGGAGCCTTCCTTTTTTCAGGGGAGGACGTGTTCAAGAACGTAAATATGCTCTCCGGAGGAGAAAAGGTCAGACTGGCGCTTTGTAAGATTTTAAAGACCAGACCGAACGTGCTCGTGCTCGATGAGCCAACTAACCATATGGATATCGTAGGCAAGGAAACGCTGGAGAGCATGCTTAAGGACTACAAGGGCACACTGATTTTTGTATCACACGACAGATATTTTGTGAAAAAGGTAGCCACACAGCTGCTTGTGTTCGAGGATGGCACGACCAATCTCTATCAGTTTGGCTATGAGCAGTATCAGGAAAAGCTCGATCGTGAGGCTGAGGAAAGCAAAAATGTATACAGAGGCAATGCAATATTTGGCGGCGCGATAAGCCAGAACGGCAGCAGTCAGACAGGCAGTGATGTAAAACGGAGCACGTCACAAACCGGTGCAGCAGGTAATGTGGGCGAAAGCACCAATGCAAATAGCGCAGCCCAGGCAGGCGGCATGGCTGTCTCATCAACCGGCAAGGCATACTACAACCCGGGCAAGGAGCGCTCAAAGATACAAAAAAAGGTCAAAAAGGCCGAGGAGGACCTGGCGGTCAAGGAAGCAAAGCTCGATGAGCTCAAGGCCGAGCTAATGAAGCCGGAGTATCAGTCAAGCTACTCAAAGCTCACGGAAATCCAGAACGAAATAGACGCTCTCGAGGAAGAAATCCTTATAGATATGGAGGCGTGGGAGGAGCTTTCCTCTCAGCTTGAGGCACTGGGATAGGTTAGATGCGCTGTGGTAGCTTAGAAACGTTGTGATAGCTTAGATGTGCTGTTGTAGTTGAGAAATGTTGCGATAGTGTATAAAAAATCACTCGACTTGATGTTTTTTATTCTGATGAAATCCCTAATCATAGCGAAATCAAGCGATTTCGCGAAAAACCGTAAATAAACCCTTGATTATTTATATAAATTGCATAAAAATGATTGATGAAAACGAAATTTATGGTATAATATTTACATGATACAGACAACGTATCAAATAAACGATAAAGGGGTTGGACATCATGAGAATAACAATTTCAGGAAAAAACATCGAATTAACAGAGGGGCTTAAGCAGGCAGTAGAGGAGAAGCTGTCAAAGCTGGAGAAGTTTTTTAAACCGGACACAGACGTATACGTTACACTCAGCGTAGAAAAGGATAGACAGAAAATCGAGGTTACTATCCCGGCAAAGGGACATGTTATCCGTTCAGAGCAGGTCAGCAATGATATGTACGTATCAATTGACCTCGTAGAGGAAGTAATCGAGAGACAGCTTCGCAAATACAGAACCAAGATTTCCGCAAAGAAGTATGCACCGGCGATATTCCAGGATGATTTCGTGGAGGCAGACGATGCAGAGGACGAGGAAATCAAGATTGTCCGTACAAAGAGATTTGGTATGAAGCCTATGTATCCTGAGGATGCATGCATCCAGATGGAGCTCTCAGGCCACGATTTCTTCGTATTCAGAAATGCAGAGAATGACGAAGTAAATGTAGTCTACAAGAGAAAAGGACATACATACGGACTTATCGAACCGGAATGTTAGACTCTTGTTTTTCATCATAATTTAACCTTTCTTTCATCGAAAACCGGCAGCCATTGGCTGGCCGGTTTTTT
>ENA-OPBL01003387-OPBL01003387.1-human-gut-metagenome-genome-assembly--contig:-NODE-3387-length-9961-cov-4.551585_pt1 | contig 9961 bp, 7 predicted proteins | sample MGYA00241073_ERZ501461 | MGnify/ENA primary metagenome ERZ501461 (study PRJEB25962, sample SAMEA2042630) | human gut metagenome | biome: human gut; feature: human-associated habitat; material: faeces... | reverse complement strand
CAACGGCACCGGGTTCGCCCGCCACGCGCGGCTGCGCGACGAACCGGGCATGGCCACGTACTTCGCCGACCCCTATTCCAGCTGGCAGCGGGGCGGCAACGAGAACCGCAACGGCATGATCCGCCGTTACCTGCCCAAACGCACGATCATCGAACCGGGCATGGCGAGGGAGCTCCAGGAGATCGTCGACGAGACCGACAACCGGCCCATGCGAGCGCTCGGCCACCGCACACCCGCCGAGGCGTTTGCCGACGAGCTGCCAGACTTACAACTCTGACGAAGGCGTTGCACTTACAAATAGACAACGGGGTTGGGCGTCATTCGCTGGTAGTGCACCAAAAAGCGCTGTCTGCATGAAGCCTTCTACAGCAGTCCCGCCATGTAGATCGGCAGTTTGACCACGTCATTTTCCACAACCAGCGGTTTCGGATGCAGCACGTATCTGGTGCCGACCTTCTTATCGAATTTTGCCTTGAATTTGTCTAACGAGACCGTGCGGTAGCGTTTCGATGACTTGACCTCGATGGGGCTGACCCTGTACTTCATTGCCGCGTTCTCGTACGGTTCGACGATGAGGAAGTCGATCTCCATGCGGTTCGACGGGTCGTCGCGATCGCTGCGCGAATAGAAGAACAGCCGGTGCCCGTTGACCCGGAGAAGCTGTGCAACGACGTTCTCCGCGAGCATGCCCTCGTTGATCTCGATGCGTTCTAGGAGGATGTCCCGGTACAGGTTGCTTCCGGTCTGTTCCGAGTCGGCCAGGGCGAGCGTAGTGAGAAGCCCTGTATCGGCGGCGTAGCATTTGACCGTCGAATGGTCCTCGCTAATGCTCAAGCCCACGCTCGGATCGGTGGAATTGAAACAGTCGTTGGTAATGAACGCATCGGAAAGCCAGAAGAAGGCGTCCTCGTAATCGCGGGTTTTCGCTTTCTCTCCCAGCGATGTGATGTTGAACTTCTTCTCCTTCTTGGAAAGCTGACCCACCAGGTTGTCGAAGATGCGCGTGATGCGTATCCGGTCGCTGCCGCCATGCTTGGAGATGTCCTGCTTGTACAGTCGGAGGATGTTCCGTTTGACGTTGTCGACTTTGCTGAAATCATGGGTCTCGACGTACTTCGACACGGCCTGGGGCATGCCTCCGACCAGCATGTATTCACGGAATAGCCGCATGGCTTTCCTGTGCAGCGAATCGGGGAGCGGCCTGCGCTTCTTGAACGAGTCCGCGATGAGCGTGGACAGTGGCTTTTCTCCCAAAGCCCAGAGGAATTCATCGAAATCCATGGGATTCAGGCGGATCGACTCCTCCTCTGATGGAATGAGGATGTCCTTGACGTTCTCGCGGATGGAGACGAGCGAGCCTGTCTCGATGTAGTCGTAACGCCCGTCAGCCACCAGCTGCTTGATGGCCTCGCGGGCCTTCGGGTACAGCTGCACCTCGTCGAAAATGATGAGGCTATCCCTCCTGTGCAGTTCCACTCCGTAGAAGGATGACAGGTACATGAAGAACGCGTCGAGGTCGTTGCGCAGGTCGACGAAGTAGCCCAGCACGTCATCGGGGGCTTTCGAGAAGTCGACGAGCATATACGACGCATAGTTCCGTCGTCCGAATTCCTCCGCGATGGTGCTTTTCCCGACGCGCCATGCGCCCTCGATGAGCAGGGCTGTGCTTCCTTGGGAAGAATCCTTCCAGGAAGCCAGTTCTTCGTACGCTTTTCGTGCGAAAGTTTCCATGTCTCACCGCCGTAGATACACCAAATCAAGGGTAATAACATGCTTAATTATACACCAAATCAAGAGTAGGCGAAGTGCTATTTATACACCAAATCAAGGATAACTAAGGTGTTGTAGATACACCAAATCAAGGGTAATGTAATGGTGGTTTGCTGATCGGCTTGAATTAGATTTCTGACAGGTGGTCTTATATATGGCAGATTCTGGCGTTCGTCCGGACGTATTTCGCTTATATGTGGCAGCTCGTTTTTGTGACAGACCGGTTAGGGGGTAATTGTGTACCCTCTAACTGCGGTCTTTCTGGAATGAACTGCCATACATAGGCGAGATGCCTCCGGTCAGCCTTCCGAATCTGCCATCTATAAGCCAGTCTGTGGAATCGCTTTATGGCTATGCACCCCTGCGATGCGATTGAATATCCGCGGCAAGGCAGGACGAAGAAGACCGGTAAGACGCCGAGTTCAAGTTCAACATCTCGAAGTAAGTGTTTCTCTGGCTCCCCTCTTTGAGGGGAGCTGTCGCTACAAGCGACTGAGGAGCGGCACGGATAAGGCCTGAGAAGTCGTCTTCTCGGGCCTTTGTCATGACATTGTTCTGCAAGGACTGGCTGCTGCAGCAGCATAATGTGTGTTTTATTATTCGGCCTTGGCGGCTTGCTGGTCAATCCGATTGCGATGGCCAACCCACCAAGAATGATCCACAGGATATTGCCGAGAACTCGCATGATTTGCCCCTTTCCGATTCCGGTCGATGCCTCGCATGTCCGGCTTCACTATTTTGCCAGACATCATGACGGAAACACGAGACGCAACCCTTGGCTCGCCCCTGATTCATCCTCGGACCGCTACCCAGGCGGATCGTATGCGGTAAGCCCAATCCTTTTGTAAAGATTTTGTGTATTGTCGGGCATGCGTGGGTTTCACCGTCGATCTGAATGATGATAGGCTTCTCGGTGTCTGCCGTACGAAGACCCATCAAGGAGATGCCATGAACCTGTATCGCTACGCGATGTTCATCGCACACGCCTGCCGTGGGTCGTTCGTCGGCAATGTTCTGTTTGCCAATCCACAAATGGCCCTATTCTCGATGCTGGTGTAGCGGGGACACGCCTTATGCCGGGATGTACCGATGGCCCATCCGCAGTCGACGTCGCATGAATCGCTCACCATAGCCATCAACTTACGCAAAGCCGCGAATCGTTTGCCGTATATGAATGCGGAACGGATGGCGGCTTTTCCTTTACCCCGGACTCATCGGTGTCCCCGCGTCTTGACACAAGTATGGGGCCGGATCGCCCACACATGCCGTTACCAACAGAAGGAAATGCTGTGACCTCACAGAAAACCGCGGAATCCGGGTCCGCCGCCAGTTCCGTAAAGCCTATTGATTCGCACGCCCGATTCATCGTCGTGGGCGTGATCGTCGTCGGCTCGTTCATCGCGCTGCTCAACCAGACCGTCATGTCACCGGCCTTGCCGGCACTGATGCGTGATTTCAATATCACCACCGGCACCGTGCAGTGGGTGACCAGCGTCTACATGCTGGTCTCGGGCATCATGGTGCCGATTTCAGGCTATCTGATTGATAAATTCTCCACCCGAAAGCTCTTCGCCGGAGCCCTTGCCACTTTCATGGTCGGCACACTGCTGTGTGCCGTTGCGCCGAATTTCGTGCTGTTGCTCATCGGACGCGTATTGCAATCCGCCGGCTCCGGCGTGCTGTTGCCATTGGTCGCCGTAGTGCCGATGCTCGTCTATCCGCCGGATAAGCGCGGCACCGCCATGGGCATGGCCGGTATCGTCATGGCCGCCGGCCCGGCTATCGGCCCGGTTGTCGGTGGTCTGGTGATTGACCGTTTCGGATGGCGCCCGATGTTCATTGGCATTGCAGTCGTGGCACTGGTCATCCTTGTCGGAGGCACGATGATGCTCAAGAACGTCAGCGAGTTGAAGAACCCAAAGCTCAATGTCCTGTCCGTGATCCTTTCGACCATCGCGTTCGGTGGCCTGCTCTATGGCTTCTCGTCCGCTTCCACGATGGGATGGGCCAGTCCGGTCGTCATTACCTCAATCGTCGTTGGTCTTGTGGCCTTCGTCGCATTCGTATACAAGCAAGTCAAGCTCGATGAGCCATTGTTGCGCGTTGACACCCTTGCCACCCGCAACTTCCGCAACTCCGCGATTCTGGTCACTCTGATCAACGCCGCAGTCGCCGCAACCAACGTGACGTTGCCTATCTTCATCCAGAATGTGCTCGGCCAATCCGCCACCGTCACCGGCATGGTCATGCTGCCCGCCGCGGCGGTCGGCATCATCCTGAGTCCGGTCGCCGGTGCCGCATTCGACAAATTCGGCCCGCGCGGCGTGGGCATCGGCGGCCTTGCGCTCATGACCATCTCTCTTGGTCTTCTCGGCACCATCAACACCGGGACATCAGTGCTGTTTGTCGCCGTGTTCTGCGCATTGCAGGCATCCGGTCAGGCTATCGCCAACATGCCGATCAACACTTGGGGCGTCAACGCTTTGCCGAACGACATGATCGCCCATGGCAACGCCATCGCCAACACCGGCCGCCAGATCGCGGCAGCCATTGCGACCTCGCTTCTGGTCACCGCAGAAACATCCGTGACCGCCTCGCACATGTCCCAGGGTGTGAAGTCCGCCACGGCCAGCGGCATCGCGTTCTCCTACCTGCTGTGCGCCGCCATCTCGCTGGTCGCCCTGATCATCTGCATCTTCACCGTCACCAGCCGTGCCAAGGAGAAGGCCGCACGCAACGCCAAGGCCTACGAGGCGCAAGCCTCCGCCGAAGTCGCGGCCGAAACCACTGAAGGCCAGCCCGCCGAGCATCACTACGCCGGCGCATACGTGGCCCCCGCCGCCTCCCTGTTCAAGCAGGCCCAGGAACAGTCCATCGGCGGAATCATGGACGATCAGCCCTACAGCTGCCTGGACAGCGATGACATCACGCATGTGGTGCGCGAGTTCATCCGCCTCAACGTCTCCAGCCTTCCCGTGGTGAACGGCGATGGCAGGCTCGTCGGCTTCGTCAGCGACGGCGATGTCATGAAATCGATTGCCACCTATGAATCCCGTACGGTTTCCACCGGCACCGGTTCGACGATGGTGGTGTTCGACGACGAGACCGTGGCCTCCAAGGTGCAGGCGCTTTCCGGCAAGAAGGTGATGGACATCGCCACGCGCAAGGTCGTTGCCGCCACGCCCGACCAGCATGTCGGAGAGGTGGCCCGAATCCTCGCCAAGAAGCAGTTCAAGAAACTGCCGGTGGTGGATGGTGATGGCAGACTCGTCGGTGTGATCCGCCGTAAGTCCGTGATGGAACATGCCTTCGATGCGCTGTTCCCAAAGGATGATCGGTGATTAGGCGCCATCATCGCTGAATAGAATGAATGGAATATGAGGCTTCCCTTCTCGCGGGGAAGCCTCATTGCTTTGTCCGCGGAGTCTTACGGCACCTGCGCAAGGGCAACGTCACGCTTTCATGATGCACTATTGAATAGTGTGTTCCTATCGTTGCATGGTGACGCTAACGCATGGCGTCACGATACTGAAGCCTGCCATCTAACGGCGGGTACGGCTCGTTGCTGGAGTCGTGCACGCATACGCGCGTCGGCGTGCGTATGCCGTGATGTGACCTTTGTAGTGGAATTGAAGAATTGAGAACACTCGTATGTCTTCTAGTAGTACAACAACTGAACCAACTGTGCGCGAAACACCCGAGGTTTCCGGCGATGACAATGCGAATGCGCGCGCAGCGGTCCATAGCGCGAACAAACCCGGTGCCGCCTATGCCGCAGCAGTGGCCAACGGGGAATCCGAGCGTGCGTGGATCCGCCGTGTAGTGCTTCTACTCACCGGCCAGGCGTTCTCGCTGCTGGGCTCCAATATTGTGCAATATGCCATCTGGTGGTGGATCGTATTGCAGACTAAAACCGGTTCGGCCATGCTGCTGGCCACGTTGTTTGGCGTGGTGCCGCAGGCCATCGTCTCGATTTGCGGCGGCTCCTGGGCCGACCGTCACAGTCGCAAGTTGCTGATTATGCTGCCGGATATGGTGATTGCTGTGGTCACCGTCGTGCTGTCGCTGAGCTTCGCGATGGGATGGGCGAGTCTGACCATGATTTTCGTGGTGCTGTTCATTCGTTCGGCGGGAGGCGGGGTGCAGACGCCCGCTGTGCAGTCGTTCATACCGGATGTTGTTCCCTCGGGCAAACTATTGCGCGTCAACTCAATATACGGCGTGATTAATTCGGCGAATATGATTGTGGCACCTGCGGTGGCTGCTGTGCTTATCAACACAGTGCCGCTGTGGTCGATTCTGTTAGTCGATGTGACCACGGCCATTATCGGCGTCGGCTTTGTGGCGTCGATCAAAGCGCCGAAGAAGAGCGCGGAACATGTTGCGAGGCGTATGGCTGAAGCGGAGAATAGCGGGCAACCCACACTCGAACCGATGTCGGATGCCAATGCTGATCGTTCGCTGATTGCCAGCGTCCGTCGTGTGTTTGCTGACTTGAAAGATGGTTTCAGCTACACATGGCGCCGGGCGAACCTGCGCAACGTGGTGCTCGGTGACGCCTTGGTGTGCTTCGTGGCCGTGGCGCCGATGAACCTTACGCTGTTGCTCATGACCCGCGAATATGAGGGCATCGATTTGAATCTCGGATTCATCAACCTGACCACCGCCTCCGATAAACTCGCCGCCAACGAGCTGGGATGGAGCATCGGTATGCTGCTCGGCGGCGCGCTGATGTCTACCATCGGTGCCAAGCTCATCCGCAACAACATGCGCGTGGTCGCCTTCGGCATCACTCTGGTGGGCGTCTCCGTCGTTGGTCTTGGCGTGGTTCACAATCTGCTGGCGTATTTGCTGATTGATGTGGTGAACGGTTTGGCTTCGGCCATCTGCATGGGCCCGATGCGCACCATCATCCAGACCGAGGCCGATGAGAAGATGGTGGGCCGTGTATTCGGCCTTGACACCACCATGAGCACACTCAGCATGCCGCTGGGTATGTTGATCTTCGCGCCGTTGGCCGACGTGATCCCGATTTCGCTGGTGTTCATCATCGGCGGTGTGCTGACTCTGCCCATCGGCATCTATCTGTTCGGCCAGGCGCGCCACAACACCAGTGCACAGGTGACTCGGACACAAGCCTGACAGTCGCCTGACAGCCACCTCGCAGGCGCAAAGTCAACTACCAGATTTGCGCATACAGATCGTAAGACACATACTTCGGCAGATCGTAGACGGTAATCGAGAATGGCGTGGATCGGCCATTGCCCGGCCAATCCACGAATGCGATATCTCCATAGATGATTGCGTTCTGTGCGTTACGCAGTACTAGGGAAATCTTGATTTGCTGTCCATCAGATGGCTTGAATCCATCTGCCACGGCGCGGACCTCGCCATTGAACGTCGTGCCGCCGTCCCTGTTGTCTATTTTGGATGTTCCGCTGATGGGGAAGGTAGCGGTTCCTTGAGCCTCGGTGACGTTGTACGTATCAGGGCTAAGCACAACGAAATCTACGGTGGCCGGGGCCGTGCCCTCGCCCGCTTGGCCGGCGTCATATACAGTCTGATTCGGGAATGCCATATTCAGTGCTTGCGTCTGCGAGAACACGATGGAACCGTCTTTGGCCCGCCCCGTAATGGTAATCTGCGGATACTGCACCTGCTGGGTCTTACTGGTGTTGCGCAGGGCGAAAGCGTAGTGGACATACCCTTGCTGGTCCGCCGACCAGCCGGATTCCACTATTTTCAGAGGATTGTCGGTGACGGTGTCTTGATTGTCTCCATCAGCGCCGTCAGTGCCGACTACTCCGCCCGTGCCATTGGCATTGTCGGTTCCTGACCCGTTCGAGGAGTGCCCGCCATCGGCCTTATCGGTTGATTGGCTGCTGGATTGTGTCGAGGAATCGGGTGATGTTGCCGACCCGATAATGCCAAGTTGGCCTGCCAACACAATGCCTCCCGCAATGGCGGCGATTATCAGTGCCGCTCCGGCAATGGACCACAGCACGATGGCGCGTTTGCTCAAGTGCAGACGCCGGAATAGTCGAGACGCCGACGCGCTGCCGTTCGTTGTTCTCGTTGATGGCGGATTTGCCGATGATGCGTTCGGTATGGGCGGATTGGACTGGGAGAACAGCGCCTGGCGAAACTCTTGGATGCTCTGTGGCCGTTTGCTGGGCTCGAATGCGCACGCATAGCCGATGACGGCGCGTAGTCGAGCCGGTACTGCGGCATCATCGGCAAGTCGCTGCTCGTAGTCGCTGGCATCGGGATATACGCCGGTCAGCATGAATCCGAGTAGCCGGCCCAGCGAGAATACGTCGGAACGCGCGTCGGTTTTGGCAAAGCCATATTGCTCAGGCGAGGCGAATCCGTAGGTGCCAAGCGCCGTGGTATCCCGTGAACGGTTGCTTGCCTCTGACCGGATGCGCGCAATGCCGAAATCGATGAGATGCGCGCCATCCCGAGCCAGGATGATATTGGCCGGCGTGATGTCGCGGTGGATAACGCCGTGCTGGTGAAGCTCCTGCACGGCTTCGCAAATTTGGTCGATAAGCTGCACGGCCACATTCGGCGCAAGCCGCCCGTTTTCCTCCGCAATTTGCGCAAGCGTGCTGCCCGGCACGTAATCGTAGACGATGACGAACCGGTCGGGCAGCTCGTACGTCGCTTCCACACGCGGCAGACGATTACTCTGGCAGGCGCTGAGCGCCGCCCACACATTGCGTTGCGCTAGGGGAGAGGGAATCTTCTTGCGTACGAACGGGCCGTTGCCGTCAATGCTCACCAGTTCGGTGACGCCGGAAGGTCCGCGAGCAAGCGTGCGCTCAACATGGTACGCATCGTCGATGCTCATCGCATGCATCGCTTGCTTATCGTCCATGTCTCTCCTTGATGCCCTCTTACTTGCGTCTCACTGGTGAGTGTTGTTGGGCCGAATGTCGTCAATCGGCCGGCAGCAACGTCGCCTCTCCCATACGATACAACTCGTCGTCCGTGGCAATGCGGTCGAATCCATTGCGTATGCACCAGATGATAATCGCGTCACGTCGCTGTTTGCACCACAGTTCGGAAACGCCTGCAAGACGAAGCAGCCGTTGGGTTTCGCGTAATGTGCACTTGAGACCAAAAGCCAGCATGATGGCGTGATCTCGGCCGGGGCGGCTTTTGCCGGAGAAAATGTCATAAACCACTGTGGCGTTGAGGCCGGATGCCCGCACCACGTCGGCTCGTTTCAGGCCATGGGCTTCCATACGGTCGAACAGATAGTCGGTCAGCGTGCGTGCGCTGACAAGTCCCTCATCGAGATACTGCTCAATGCTGGCGCTGGCGAGCAGCCGATCCAGCAGTTCCTCGGTCAAATGTTCTTCGGGGATGTCTGCCATTGCCTATGCTCCTTGTCGCTGTGTTGCGGGTGCTGTGCTGCGCCATCGTACGCGGTTGCTCGATTCCCAGCGTACAGGACGCCGACTTTTCGGAAACACGCCGAAAAATTCAGTTGTCAGCTGATGTATGGCCCGCGCGTGTCGCCGACAATGGTCGATGCCATCCGTGTAGGTGCGGTGGCGGAAAGGATGTTCATGCGCGGTATCAAGCATCGACAATAAAGCTAACATGAATACAAAATGCTAATTTGCGTACATAATAACAACGCCATACACTGGTTTCGATGTATCGCAGAGCAACGCGAGCAATAAGAAGGGACGCAATGATGAGCGAACGATACCGGCTTGCCATGGCAGTCGGATTGACCGTAACGGTTGCCGGGCTTGCCTCTTCTGTGCTGGTAATGCTGCTGCTTAAGGAAAGAAGGGCATCATGACAACGCCATTTGATCAACAACCTCAGCCGGTTCCACCGTCCGAAGGCACGAATGACGCACCGGAAGATCGCGCGAATGCGCCTACCGTGCCGAATACTGTACCGGCTGGCCAACCGAACGTAGCGTCTGATGGTGCTACCACCACTCCGATGGCTCCGGCTACGGCATCGCAGCGGCCCGCCGGCGCGCCATTTGATCGTGTATATGCGGTCAGTCCGCAACAGCTGTTCCAAGTTATTCACGACCAGCTGACTACTGGCGCCACGTTTACCTTGGATAACGAAAACACCCAGACCGGAGCGTTTTCCTTCCACTCCTATGATGGGGTGAACTGCACGCTAACCGTAGTCCCGCAGGGTGCGGCAGGGGCCG
>ENA-OPBL01003385-OPBL01003385.1-human-gut-metagenome-genome-assembly--contig:-NODE-3385-length-9969-cov-2.969135_pt1 | contig 9969 bp, 14 predicted proteins | sample MGYA00241073_ERZ501461 | MGnify/ENA primary metagenome ERZ501461 (study PRJEB25962, sample SAMEA2042630) | human gut metagenome | biome: human gut; feature: human-associated habitat; material: faeces... | reverse complement strand
CTTCGTGAACTCGATAACCACGTTTGTACGGTCGTTTGTTTCTGTATTGGTTATGTTCTGCCGTGGAGCAGTGAAGGGCCCCGGGAGTGTGGACTACTCTATGAAGTGGTTACAGGCACTGGTGCGGATTGTGATTGACCCTGTGCGCTGTCCGGATACAGCGAAGGAATTTACCGCCTACGAATATGACAGGAACAAGGCAGGGGAGGTCATCAGCGGCTACCCCGACAGAGACAATCACCATATCGACGCAGTGCGCTATGGAACGGAACCCATCTGGAAAAGGAGGGGGCAGTAATGCGAAATTTTATCACTTGGGTAAAGGGGGTGTTGCAGATGTTTTTTCAGAGAGAAACGATAAAAAGGGCAGTCGGTGCGGAGGTGGCAATCAGCTCCGGAATGCAGGATGCCATCACGCTCTGGCAGAAGATGTTCTGCAATGAGCCGCCTTGGTTAGATAAGAATACAGAAACGCTTGGGTTAGCCGCTGCGGTTGCATCGGAGATTGCCCGACTGGTTACTGTGGAATTTCACAGCGAAATCAGCGGCAGTGGCAGACGGGCGGCATTTTTGCAGGAAGGCTATGCTTTTGTGATTTCTAAATTGAGAGAGCAGACAGAATTTGCGGCGGCAATGGGCGGCTTGGTATTCAAGCCTTACATGGATGGCGGAAGGATAGCGATTGATTTTGTGCATGCAGACAGATTTATTCCGACTGCTTACAACAGCCGCGGAGAGGTGACGGGTGCGGTGTTCGTGGAGCGTGTGAAAAAGGGACGTGCATGGTACACCAGACTGGAAAGCCATCAGCTGACGGATGCGGGCTATACGGTGCAGAACAAAGCCTTTATCTCCTACCAGGAAGGAGAATTGGGTGTGCCTGCGGCTCTGACAAGCGTGGATGAATGGGCGGATCTGGAAGAAAATCTTGTTATGGGATACCAGAACGGGGACACCTTGGAGCGTCCGCTTTTTGTATATTTCAAGATGCCCTTTGCGAACCACATTGATGCGGAATCTCCTCTGGGTGTTTCGGTCTGTGCGAGAGCGGCGGGACTGATGGAGCAGGCGGACAGGCAGTACAGCCGTATCCTCTGGGAATTTGAAGGTTCTGAGCTGGCAGTGGATGCCTCTGTCGGAGCATTGCAGGCGGATGGGAAAGGGCTGCCTGCCGGCAAGCAGAGACTGTTCCGCTCTCTGAATCTGGAAAAGGGGACAACCGGGGATTTGTATGAGGTATTCAGCCCTGCAATTCGGGATGCTTCCCTGTTCAATGGCTTGAATCAGCTTTTGCGGCGGATTGAGTTTAACTGCAATCTGTCCTACGGTACCTTATCCGACCCACAGAATCAGGAAAAGACAGCGGAGGAAATCCGCATGAGCAAGCAACGTAGCTATGCGGCGGTCTGCAATATCCAGAAGTCCTTACAGACAGCCTTGGAGCATCTGGTCTGGGTGATGGACTACTACACAAGCCTGTATCAGCTTGCGCCCGATGGGGAGTACGAGGTTACCTTCAACTGGGGGGACGGTGTGCTGACGGACACAGGCGCGGAATATGCACAGATGAAGGCTATGGTGGATGCGAATATTCTCAAGCCTGAAAAGCTGCTGGCGTGGTATTTCGGCATTTCCGAGGAGGAGGCAAAGGACTACATTCCTGCGCAGGATACGCTTGATTTTGGGGAGTGATGAAGGATGCTGAAACCCGAATATTTACAGCGTGTGCCGGATGGCATGATAAAGCTGTACGCACAGGCGGAGGCGGACATACTGGCGGATATGGCAAGAAGAATCAGCACATACGATTACTGGATTCCTGCGGTGGAGCATCAGGCAAAAATGCTTGAGGAGGCAGGGATGGTACGAGAGGAGATTCTGGCAAGGCTGAAAACGCTGACGGGCAGAACCGACAAGGAACTGCGGCAGCTCATGCAGGAAGCAGGCACAGCGGCACTGAAATCCGATGATGCGGTTTATCGCAGGCAGGGGCTCAATCCGCCGCCTGTTTCGGCATCTGAGGACTTGCAGAAGGTATTGCAGGCAGGATACGAGAAAACAGCGGGCACATTTCGCAATCTGACGTTGACAACGGCACGCACCGCTACACATCAGTTTGAACAGGCACTTGACCGCGCCTATATGCAGATTACGCTGGGCGGCATGGACTACAATACAGCCATCCGAAGCACCATCAAGCAGCTTTCCACCGAGGGCGTGGGAGCAATCCGATACCCGACCGGGCGGACGGATACCATAGAGGTGGCAGTCAGACGGGCGGTGGTAACGGGCGTGAACCAAACGGCACTTCGCTTGCAGGATGCCAGAGCGGACGAAATGGGCGCAGACCTTGTGGAAGTTTCCGCTCACGCAGGGGCAAGACCTTCCCATGCACAATGGCAGGGCGGCATCTACAGCAGGAGCGGGAAAAGCAGGAAATATCCCGATTTTGTGAAAACCACAGGCTACGGGACAGGCGCAGGCTTGGGCGGATGGAACTGCTCACACAGCTTTCGCCCATGGTTTGAAGGGATGAGCCGCACCTATGATAAGGCTCTGCTGAAGGAATATCAGGCGAAGGATTACGAGTATAACGGTGTGCGTATGACCGAGTATGAGGCGTTGCAGGAGCAGCGAAAAATAGAAAGAAGCATCCGCAGATGGAAACGGGAACAAAACGCCCTGCAGGCGGCAGGATTGGACAGCAGCGAGGCATCCGCCAAGATAACGGAATGGAACAGAAGGCAGAAGGATTTTCTGGAACAGACGGGACTGAAAGCGGATGGGACAAGGGTTGCTGTGGGGAAAACAGTTGAAAAACAAGGAAAAAACAGTATAATAAAATCAGGTGCTGTAAGTGGGGCAAGAAACCCCAATAGCAAAGAAGCAAGAGAACATGCGGAAAGGTATTATGGGCTGGTTCGCAGCATGAAAACAGATGTTGCGAGAATATCAGAGACAACAGGTTTTGCAGAAGAAGATATACAAACGGTTAAAAGCTATATTTTTATGGAAAAACATGATTTAGGCGGGGCGGAGCTTGAATATTTTGCCCCGGACTATATGATGGCGGAATCGTGGCAAAGATTGATTGACGGCAAACCGGAATCACATGACATCACATTGCTTAACCACGAGATTATGGAAAGAGATTTGATGAAAAAGGGGATTCCACAGGACGAGGCTCACATCAAAGCATCCGGAAAGTATAATTACGCAAAAGAGGCAGGCGAATACTATGCTAAAATTAAAAAATATAAAAATGAATAACGGTATCATTTCGGCAGAGTATGACCCCGAAAATAGCGGTGTTTTAGGCTCGGTTTCTGTTGATATTAAGAGTGGAGAGATAGTAGACAGCAAACTTTCTGAGTATGACAAGGATTTTCCTGTTTACCTCGGTCATGCGGTTGCCTGTTTGGAAAAATTAGCGTTGCAGGATAGTGTGCCGGAGGAAAAGACGGTCATGTGGTACTGAGTGCTGCACAGGAGGAAAACAATGGATAATTTCAAAATTATTTACAAAATACTGAAATATCCGGAAAGATGGGAAAATCGTCGACAGACCGGCAAGAGAACTGACAGAGCAGGAGAGAAAGGAGAATGCGAACATCTTATGAAAAGTGAGGATTTAAGAGATTGGATTGACAGTCTGACACAGGATATTACCTTTGAATATCTCGGCGTGAATGGCTCGATTTGCCCGTTCTCCCGTTCTGATATTTCTTTATGCTACGGAGAAAAGGAGCAGAGCTTTGATTCGATTGATGCACTGATGCACGCACCGTTTTTCAAAGGAAAATCTCTGACAGAAATATGCAGTAAAGTGAATTTTGAATGAATACCACCAACCGAAAGGAAGGTGGTTTTTTCATGCAAAAAATCAGAAAGGAACGGTGGTCTATCCTATCTCGTCTTTGGACACAGACGTAAAACAGGTCTTTTTTGTTTGCCCGGAATGGCGAAAAACTATCAAGGCGTGCGGAAAGAACCGTGAGAACAAACTGAAAGCTGAAAGGAGAACGAAGAATGAAAAGAGAGGACATTAAGAAAATTTTCCCCGATGCCACAGAGGAACAGCTGAAGGGCTTACTGGACATCAACACAGCGGATATCGGTAAGGCAAAGGGAGAGCTTGAAGCAGTGAAGGCGGACTTGGAGAAAGCCAACGGCACCCTCAAGGAATACGAAACCACCATTGCAGATATGAAGAAATCCGCAGAGGGCAACGAGGATTTCAAAAAGAAATTTGAGGAGCTGGAACAGCGGATTGCGGACGAGAAAGCCGAGGCGGAGAAGAAAGCCAAGGAAGAAGCCGAAGAAGCCGAGTATTCCAGCCGCTTCAAGACGGTGGTCGGGGAGCAGAAATGGCGGGACGAGCTGACGGAAAAGGCAGTCTACGCCGAATTTAAAACCGCTTTGCAGGATGAAGCAAACAAGGGCAAGGGGGACAAGGATATTCTGGCGGCTCTGACGCAGGACAAGGAATATTTCGCAAAAGACCCTGCAAGAGTGCCTGCCTTCTCCAGAGGGACGGGCTTTGCAGGCGGCGAGGTGGATGATGCGGCAGTCAGAGCGGCAATGGGCTTATCCCCGAAGAAGGACTAAGGAAAATCGAAAGGAGAAATAAAACATGGCGAACAGCATTACACTTTTCAAAAAATACATTGACCTGCTGGACGAGGTCTATCAGAATGCGTCCGTTACCTCTGCGCTGGATGGCGATATGACACTGGTGCAGATGGGCGCGAACACAAACGAAATCGTGATTCCCAAAATCAGCATGGATGGTCTGGCGGATTATGACCGCAACGGCGGCTATGTGCATGGGGATGTGACACTGACGAATGAAACCGCCAAATTCAATTATGACCGTGGCAGAAAATTTACGGTCGATGCCATGGACAACGAGGAAACCGCAGGGCTTGCCTTCGGGAAGCTGGCGGCGGAATTCATCCGCACAAAAGTGGTACCTGAAATGGATGCCTTCCGCTTTGCGACCTACGCAGGCACAACAGGCATTTCCAAGGCAACCGCAGACACACTGGCGGACGGTGCGGCAGTTCTGGCGGCTCTGGTGGCGGCGCAGAACAAAATGGATGAGGACGAGGTACCGCAGGAAAACAGACACCTGTTCATCACGCCTACCCTCTACAACATGATTTACGCGGTCGATACCACAAAATCCAAAGAGGTGCTCAATTCCTTTGCATCCATTCAGAAGGTGCCCCAGACCCGTTTCTATACCGCCATTGACCTGTATGACGGCAAGACGGACAACAGCGGCGCAAGCGGTGCGAATGAGAAGGTCGGCGGCTTTGTGAAGGCAAGCACAGGCAAGGAAATCAACTTCATGGTCATTCACAAGCCTGCACTGTTGCAGTATCCCAAGCATACGGTCAATAAGGTGATCTCTCCCGATGCAAATCAGGATAGTGACGGCTGGCTGTTCTTCTATAGAGCATACGGTCTGGCGGATGTATACGAAAACAAGGTTGCAGGGATTTATCTGCACCATAAGGCGTAAGGAGGGAAGGCGTATGGCGAAAACAGTAGGCATGGGCGCAAAGCAGCCCGAAACGGCGGAGCATAAGGAAATCGCAAAGCTGAAAAAGGAAAATGCCGCACTGAAAAAGGAGCTTGCCGCTCTGAAAAAGGAGCTTGCCGCTCTGAAAAAGGAGCAGGAGGCAAAGCAGTAAAGGGGGAAAACGCATGATTTATGCGGATTTTTCGTATTACAAAGACACCTATTGCGGCGAAATGGCGGAGGGAGACTTTAAGCGTCTCTCCCGTCAGGCTTCTGCCTATCTGGACAGCGTGACATTTGACCGTATTGCGGCGGTGACGGATGAGAAAATCATGGAGAGGGTCAAAGAGGCGTGCTGTGCGGTGGCGGATGTGCTTTTGCGAAAGGAGCAGAGGGACGGCATTGCGGCGGAGAGCAACGATGGTGTTTCTATTACCTATGTTACCTACACATCGGAAACAAATGCGGAGGAACAACGGCTTTACCGCGCGGCGGTGCTGTATCTCGGCAATACGGGGCTGTTATATCGGGGGGTGGAGTGATGCTTGCGTGTACGGAAACGATTACACATATCCGACTGCGGTATGACAGGAAAACGGATACGGATGCATATATCTGCACTGCGATTCATGGCGTGAGCTGGTTCGGCAAGCTGATTGCCGCGCCGGAAAACAAAGGCTTGACGGGTGCGGCGAAGATTACCGTCCGTATTCCGGAGGATGCCATGCCCGATATTACCATCCGAAAGGGAGATTTTATCGTGCGTGGTGCGGTGGATGCCATCGAAAAGCAGGCGGACTTGAAGGGTCTGGAATACTTTACGGTGCTTTCTGTCGGGGATAACCGCAGGAGCAGGCGAAAGGCCCTGCGGCATTGGGCGGTGAGCGGCGCATGAAATTAGAGTATGAGGTCAATATCAGCACAGCGAAAATCCTGCGGAAGTATGGTCTGGGCGAGGATAAGGCGGCACAACGCTTTCTGGCGGAGGACGTAGAGCGGAAATGCCGGCCCTATGTGCCGAGACAATCCGGTATACTGGAAGAAACAGCCAGAGTGACCGAAGATTGTATCATTTATCAAGGACCCTATGCCCATTATCAGTATATGGGTGAAGTGAGAGCGGGACGCGCACCAAAACACTTAACGGGACAGCCGTTGACCTATCAGGGTGCGCCCATGCGTGGCAAGCAGTGGGATAAGCGGATGATGGCAGACCATGGCAAGGAAGTCGAGAAGGACTTGGAAGGGTATTTGAAAGGACGGGGCAAATGAAAAACATCATGGAGGAAGTACGAAAGTTTCTGCGTACCTATCCGCCGCTTGCGGAAGGAAAGCTGCATGTGGATTTTTTGCCGGAGGAGGCGCAGAGCTATTCGGTAGAGGCTGTGCCTGCGAAGGAGATTGTGCGCTCCTATGTGGACGGCTCAACGGTGCGGCAGTTTTTATTTGTGGTGGCAAGCAGAGAATTTTTCGGGGATAAAATCAAGCAGCAGCTGGATAACCTCAGCTTTTACGGGGATTTCTCCGAATGGCTGCGGGAACAGACTATGGCAGGCAGCCTTCCCAATCTGGGCGAGGGCAGAAATCCGTTCCGGATGCTGACGTCCTTACGCTTGACGCCATGGCGGCAGAGGCAAGCATGGCGAGATACCAGATTCAGTGCAGAATGGAATTTTTTCAGACAAGATAAGGAGTGAAAACAATATGGATGCAGTAATGAGATATCAGGTGGCGGATTATCTGAACACCGCAAAAAGCGGAACGGAAAGCTTTGCGCTGATGGGGGTTGGGTTTAATACCTTGGACGAATCCCCCAACGCACAGAAGGATTCCAAAACATACATCAATCAGAAATCCCAGACCTCTACGATTAAAAGCTATCAGCCTGCGTTTGCGTTTGATTCGGACTTGATTGCGGACGAGGCGGCAGTGATGGCACTGTATGAAATCGGCAGAAATCAGCTGACGGGCGCAGATGCCGAAAGGGATTATGTGAGAGTGGAGCTGTTCAAGCCTGTGGCGGAAACACCGAATACCTTTGAAGCGAGAAAATTTAAGGTTGCGGTTGAGGTTTCCTCTATCTCCGGCGAGGGCGGCGGCGTGATGAAGGTAACAGGCAATCTGAACGGCGTAGGGGATTTCGTGGACGGCACGTTCAATACGGAAACCAAAAAATTTACACCGGCAGAATAAGGAAAGAAGGAGGAAAAAGAGATGGGAAAATTTGAGTTTCGCAAGCATGGGATTTTGCTTGATATCGAAGGGGTGCAGGTTACGGTACCCGCTACGGTAGAATATGCAAAAAGGCTGGAGGACGCAGGCGAGAAAATGAGAGCCTTCGGCGCACAGCTGAAGGAAGAAAAGGATGTCGAAAAGGGGATTGATTTCATGCTTGACATTCTGGATGACCTGCTGGGCGAGGATACGGTCGATGCCATTACGGCGGAGAGGGATGTGGATATTTATGATTGTCTGGATCTGGTGATGTATATTTCCCAAGAGGTGCAGACCTACCACGCAGAACGGGCAAACAGCTACAAGAAGCCTATCCCCCGAAGCACACAGCCCTCTACCCCCATGGCACAGGCGGCGGTTGAAAACAGAGCCGCACGCAGAGCCAGAGAACGTGCGGAAAGAAGAAAGAAATGAAAGAGCTGCTGACAGGAAACTTACCTGTCTCTTTTTTGATTGGCGGCAGGGAATATGCTATCTCCTCTGATTTTCGGGCAATGCTGAGATTGGAGGAGATTTTTTCCTCCGAGGAGCTGACGGATGAGGAAAAGGCGGAACGGGCGTTGAAGCTGTTTTATGGCTGCATCCCCGAACCGCTGGAGGAGGCGGTAGAGCGACTGTGCTATTTCTGGGGCTGCGGCAGGCAGGAGAAAAAGAGACACGGGAAAGCCGCAGGAGCGGATTTTTACCAACCGCCGATTTATTCCTTTACCCATGATGCAGGGCTGATTTATGGGGCGTTTCTGACGCAGTACGGCATTGATTTAAGCCGAAAATCTCTGCACTGGTGGCAGTTTATGGCACTGTTTGAGGCTTTAGAGGAGGACAGGGTGCTGAAAGAGGTCATGCGGTGCAGAGCAGTGGAAATCAAGGGGGATATGCCGCAGGCGCAGAAGGATTACTATAACGCCATGAAGCGCAGATATGCCCTGCCTCTGCCTGAGCAGGAGGAAAGACAGCAGTCTGCCCTTGTCACAGCACTGATGGGGGATGGCAAGGTGGATGAGGTGATGGCGTGCATGAAGAAAAAGTAAAATGCCCCTACTGCGGCTATGAAATGCCTGTTACATACAGTAAGGATGCTGTGTGCAAGGGGCTTTTTTTACGCTGCAAGGGGCGAAGGTGCAAAAGAACATTTGAAATCAAGATAAACGTGAAAGACATCAAGTAGAGCCTGAGCTGCCGATGATGTTCCCTACGGAGGTGGGACTATTGGCAGAAGACGGCTCTGTTGTAATTAAAATTAAGGGCGATGACAGCCCATTTCAAAAGGTACTGGGAAAAATCGGCAGTGCGGTAAATACGGCTGTAAAGGCGAGTGCTGCGGCAGTCGGTGCGGCATCCGCAGGCGTTGCGGCTCTGGGGACTGCCTGCATCAATGCCTATGCGGACTATGAGCAGCTGGCAGGCGGCGTGGAAACGCTGTTTAAGGACAGCGCGGAAACAATACATTCCTTTGCGGATAATGCCTATAAAACTGCGGGTCTGTCCGCAAATGAATATATGGAAACCGTTACGAGCTTTTCGGCAAGCCTGCTGCAAAGTCTGGACGGGGATACGGAAAAGGCGGCTGCGGCGGCAGACCTTGCCATTACGGATATGGCGGATAACGCCAATAAGATGGGTACTGCAATGGAATCCATCCAGAACGCCTATCAGGGCTTTGCCAAGCAGAACTATACCATGCTCGATAACCTCAAGCTCGGCTATGGCGGCACGAAGGAGGAAATGCAGCGTTTGCTTGCGGATGCGGAAAAGCTCAGCGGCGTGAAATATGACCTTTCCTCCTATGCCGATATTGTAGAGGCAATCCATGTGATTCAGACGGAAATGGGCATCACAGGCACAACGGCGAAGGAGGCAAGCACCACCATTCAAGGCAGTGTTGCAAGCATGAAAGCGGCATGGGCGAACCTGATGGTCGGCATGGCGGATGATACGCAGAACTTTGATATGCTGTTAAGCAATTTCATTGAAAGCATCGGCACGGTGGCGGATAACCTTCTGCCCCGTATCGGCGTTGTGATTGAGGGCATGGGGAAGCTGGTTGCAGGCTTGGCACCGGAGATTGCATCCGCATTGCCGACACTGACAAATGAACTGCTGCCGAATCTGGTGGAGCTCGGTGTGCAGTCCATCAGCGCACTGGTGCAGGGCATGCAGGAGAACGGGGACAGCCTTGCGGCAGGTGCATTATCCATCGTGGGTAC
>ENA-OPBL01003384-OPBL01003384.1-human-gut-metagenome-genome-assembly--contig:-NODE-3384-length-9969-cov-2.980230_pt1 | contig 9969 bp, 7 predicted proteins | sample MGYA00241073_ERZ501461 | MGnify/ENA primary metagenome ERZ501461 (study PRJEB25962, sample SAMEA2042630) | human gut metagenome | biome: human gut; feature: human-associated habitat; material: faeces... | reverse complement strand
AGATCCAGCGCGGGCGATTCACCCAGAACGCTTCGGCAACGATACCGGCAAGCGCAACGACCCACACGAAGATGCAGAGCGGAATGCCGTTGTTGTTGATGAGCGTAACCAAGCAATATGGGGCATAACAGCCAGCGATATATAAGTAGATGCCGCAATGGTCGAGCACCTTGAACACCCGCTTGGCTGCTGGCACAGCGATCGCATGATAGAGCGTGGACATGAGATATTTGACCACCATCGTGATCGAATAGATGAGCGCCGCCGCGAGCAACAAGCCCGCACCATGAGTAACCGCCTGCACCACGCACAGCGGTATGGCCGCGATGGCAAGCAACGCTCCTACCCCATGCGTGACCGCATTGAAGATCTCTTCACCTAGGGTGTAGTCTTTCTGAGGCTTGGTCTTCATCGATGGTGCAATAGCGCTTGACATTGCTGCTCCTTCTAGGATCTAGCATCTTGGTTGAATGGGCTCTGGACACGCATGGTGCCGAGCCATCCTTCCAACTGCAGGGTCAGTTCACTATTCTACTGCATCGAGGATACAGAAGATTCGGCAGCTGTCTGCGTTTTATTCCCACCAGGATGGCACCAGGAGAACCAGGCCGATGCATCATCTTGTTCAGCATCGATGAGCTTGAGCGTGGAGGCACCTACGCCTGCTGCAGTGAAAGCGACGATGGTCGTGAGCTGCTTGTTGCGCTGAAGCGGATTCGTTTGCAAAGAAGCCATCTGCACCTTCGTGCGCGGCGTGATGGTGCGGTTGGTGCTGATACCGCTGTTCTCGATCGTCACATAGGTGCTGTCGTAGCCAAAGCCCGAGCCTTTATGCCAAAGGATCGCGCCCACGATATCCACGATGAAGATCAGAAGCGCCACGCCATAGAGCACACGCGCGAAGACATCGGCCATGGTGTAGAAGATGAGATAATCGCTGAGCTCTGAATACGACAGGAGATCGAAGTTCAGAGGTAGCGCCAGTAGGAACATGGTGATGAAGGTGAAGACGGCCAGCCAGAAGCCTCCGCCCTGCAGGATAGCGCGGCGCGTGATGGCGCGACGGCGCGCACGCGCAGGAAGCTTCTTGTCTGGTGCGGGCAGATCTTGCCACTCCGGCAAAAGCCCTGCAAGGATCTCGTCGACCTTATCGAGCTTGACGAACGGATGGATGACCAGACGCGCCTGACTCTTCGTAGATGATTCCGAAGAGTCTTGGGCAGCGCTCGCAACACGTGCGAGCGAAAGCGTGCAGGATTTGAGCAAACGCTGGAAGAATGATTGGCTGACCTCGACCGATTGAATGCGATCGATATCGATGCCATTGAAGTTGTGGTTGATGATGCCATATTCGGTCTCGATGCGTGCGCCGCGTCTGCGCGCGCGGAATCCGCCATAAGAAAGGCAAGCTCCGCCCACGGTGATGAGCCAGACCACGAGCATGATGGCAATGAAGGAACCCACGATGCTCACGATAACGCCGACCATCCATGAGGTTGGGATGAGGTCGATCAAACCCGTGACCGTGCTGATCATCTCGTCTTCAGAGGTGTGGAACATATAGCCGATGCCCGACAGGACAGAGCTCAGGGTGGCGAATATCGAGAGGAAGACCACGACTACCGAAGTCTTTCCGGTCATGCCTGTGAGCACCAATTGCTTGTTAGAAAGCCCGTATTCATAGGTGGTGGTACCCGTGTCGATGGCATCGCCTCCGAACACCCCGCGAAAATCGTTCACCAGATGAGCAGGCGTATCGAGCGCATTGTATTCGTCCGCATTTGGGATGGTTGGCGCAACCGTTGGTGCAGGAATAGTGGCGGCTGGCGCGCCTGTGGGAGCAGGGAGCGTTGAGGACGTAGCACCCTGCGAAGCAACCGCGCCGAGCGTTTCAGCTGCGTGTTCAGCGGTCATGCCCGCAGGCACCTCGACGCCAGCAGCTTTCATCTGTGCGAACTGCTTGCGTGCGAAGAGCTCCTTGCGCAGCGCTTCGGCTGCCGACTTCTCAATATAAGGAAGCGTGATCGCAGTGTTCGATGCCCCGCCTGCTGTTTCGATGCTCACGGTGCAAACCCCCGCGATGCGCTGGAACAACGTTGCTTTCTGATTGATCGATTGGATGCGCTGATAGGGAACGTGAGCGCGCTTCTTCGAGATGATGCCCGAATAGAAGCTGAACTCTTCGTTGGAATACTCGTACCAGATGTAGTTGTAGCTGATGAGCCGCACCAGCATCGCGATGCCGGTGGCCACAAGAACGATAGCGATCAATACCAGCAATACGATGAGGATAGAACCGCCCGTTGCATAGATGTCGATCAATTCGAAGAGCGCATCGCCCGCTGAGGCGATGGCCACCACGAACACAAAGGGCACGATGCGCAGAGCACCGAGCCAGACGTAGCTGTGATTGAGCTTGTGCTTCACTGGTGCTGCAGCAGACGCGGGCGCAGATGCAGGCTTGGGAGCAGGCATGGCCACCGGCGCGCCCGTAGGTGCGGGCGGCTTGGGTGTTTCGTTCGATGGAGGAGTATTGGGAGATTCCACGCGCTACACATCCTCTTTGGCAAGGCGAGCGAATTCGGCAGCTTGATCGCGCAGCGTTTCAGCCTCAGCAGCGGGAAGCCCGGGGATCTCCATCGATCCAGCTGCGGTCGAAATCGTGACCGACGCAAGCCCTATCATGCGCAAAAGCGGACCTTGGCGCGTGTCGGTGTTCTGCACGCGAATGAACGGCACTACGGTGTGCTTGCGCACGATGATGCCACGCATGATATCGAGGAATTCCTTCGAAAGGGCATAGCTCCAGCGAATGTAGCGCAGCGGCGTGATGACCACCCAAAACAGGATGAGCAAAGCAACGAAGCAGATGAACGATATGAGGCAATACGGACCCGCCCACCAAGACGTGCTCTCATCGACAAGAAGTGCGATCCCACCAACTGCGAAAACACACAAGAAAATGAGCGTGAGAGCGATCGTGTCGCTTACGCGCCATACATTCTTGATGCGCGGGTCGAGCTTTTGCTTTTGGGTTTCTTCCATGAATATCTCCGTTTGCCTTCGCGTGCGATTTGTTCTTCCGATTATAACGGCAGGGATGGCCTGCACCAGGAAAGTGTAAGCATCTTTTAAGAAGCACTGGGGCGAAAGCACAAGCATTCAAGAAATACGAGCTTGACGCAGAACGGTGAAGCTGCGAAATGATGAAACGGATAGGGATAGTCCGAGCAAGCGCGTGGTGCGCAACCACCCTTCAAGAAGCCGCTCTTAATAGTAGCGATAATAGGCAGCGCACGAGCCTTCCGAAGAGACCATGCACGGACCGACCGGATTCTCAGGCATGCAGACTTTACGGAAGAGCGGGCATTCGTCTGGCGCCATGATGCCACGAAGCACATCTCCACAGCGGCAGCCCTTTGGATTCTGCGTGGGCTCCACTTCGGGATGGAAGCGTTTGACCGCATCGAAGTCTTCGAACTCTTCGCGGATCGCATAGCCTGAACCAGGGATCACGCCCAGCCCGCGCCAGGTAGCATCGACCGTGTCGAACACTTCGTCGATCGCAGCGAGCGCAACGGGGTTACCTTCGCGCATGACTCCGCGTGAATACGCGATCTCGATCTCGGCGCGCCCTTCGTGAAGCTGGCGCATGATCATGGCGATACCTTGCAGCACATCAACGGGCTCGAAACCGGTGATCACGCCAGGGATGCCATATTTTTCTGCGAGGAATTCATAGGGCTTCGTGCCGATGATCGTGGAAACATGACCGGGCAGGATGAGTGCATCGATCTTTAGTTCTGGATCGGAAACGATCACTTCAAGAGCGTTGGGCATGTTCTTGTGTGCGACGAACACCGAGAAGTTCTTCAGGCCGAGCGCTTGAGCGCGCTTGATAGCCATAGCAACAAGGGGTGTGGTGGTCTCGAAGCCAACGCCTACGAACACGATCTCTTTATCGGGGTGCTCTTGAGCAAGCTTGAGCGCATCGAGCGGCGAATAGACGATGTTGATCGAGCGACCTTCAGCCTGCTCCTTGAGCAAGCTTGAGGTAGAACCTGGGACACGCGTCATATCGCCGAAGGTGGCGATCGTCACATTCGGGATGCGCGCGAGCGCGATAACGGTATCGATGTCTTCATTGGAGGTTACGCAAACCGGGCACCCTGGACCGGAAACGAGCTTCGTGTCGTTCGGCATCAGATCACGCAGGCCATTGCGCGCGATGGCAACCGTATGCGTTCCACATACCTCCATGAGCGTTGCCTGTTCAGGCGCCCATGAATCGATCGAGTGGATGAGCCCTTTGGCAAGCGCGGGATCTTTGAACGCAGAGAGGTCCATGAACTAGACCCCTTCAAGATCGGCGAGTTCGGGGAAGCTCTTCACCAGATCGAGCGTTTCTTGGGCGAACTGTTCATCGACCACTTCGATGGCGAAACCCGCGTGCACGAGCACATAGCTGCCTACTTCCGCCTGAGGCGTGAGGTCGAGGGAAATCTCGCGCGTTACACCGAGGATATCGACCGTGGCAAGATTGCCTTCATCGATCTCTTTGACTTGGGCTGGAATCGCTAAACACATGATTACTGACCTCCCTCATTTGAGTGCAATCCTATCACAGCCTGGCCGTAGGAGACCGAAGCATCGTTAGGCGGCAGCTCGCGATTGAGGGCGATGGTGAAACCTGCAGCCTGCAGGTCTGAAAGGGCACGTTCGGTCAGGTAGCGGTTCATGAAAACTCCACCCGAAAGCGTGACGATATTGATGTCGTAGAGCGCGCGCACGGTCTCTGCTGCCGTGAGGATGGCGCGCACCACCGCTTCGTGGAAGCGGCGCGCGATGAGGGCCTTATCGACTCCTGCCTGCAGATCATCGAGCAGTGCTTCGAACACGGGGGCAGGATCGAGCAGCAACACGGACGTGTCTTGCGCGGTGCTCTGCTCGGTGGCAGTGTTCTTTATGAGGCCGAACTGGTAACGCTCAACCGCATCAAGCTCGGCCGTTGGATCCACCGCTTCCTGCGCAAGCGATGAGGTCGTTTCCTCAGCTTCAGCAAGGAGCGTTTTCAGTTCAGCGGCTGCGTCTGTGCCGAAACCCTTCGTGATCTCGGCCTCGAGCAGGATCGCACCTTCGCCTTCGTAGCGCGGCTCGTTGCAGATACCCAGAAGCGCTGAGGCTGCATCGAAGAGGCGTCCCATCGAAGAAGTGAAGGGGGTGTTGATGCCGCCCTCGATCATCTTGGTCATGAGCTCGGTCTCTTGTTCCTGATCGGCGAAGAAGGACTGCGCGAAGGGATGCTCAAGCAGATCGAACGCCCACAACACGCCATAGGCACAGCGATCGGTGTGATGGATCGCCTGCGTACCACCCGGCAACGGGAAGTACGCAACGTTGATGAAGCGCTCGAACGTGGTGAGATTCGAGAGCAGCACTTCGCCGCCCCAGATCGCGCCATCAACACCGTAGCCCGTGCCGTCGAACGCGATACCGCAGACCGGACCTTCGAGCTCGTTCTCCGCCATGGCCGCAACCACATGTGCATGATGATGTTGCACCTCGCAAAGCGGGAGATCGCGTTCGCTTGCTTGCGCGCGTGCCCATTTGCTGAGCACGTATTCAGGATGCAGATCGCACGCAAGCTTGGTGGGCTTCAAGTGGAAGAGCTTCTCGTAGAGATCTTTCGTTTCGAGCCAGTTGTCGAACGAGGCAACATGCTCCATATCGCCCAGATGTTGCGAAACGAACGCCTCTTCACCGCGCGTGATCGTGAAAGTGTTCTTGAGTTCGGAGCCAACTGCCAACAGCTCGGGAGATTCTTCACCAAGTTCGTGCACTTGAGCAGGCAGCTTGATCGGTGCCGGCGCAAGACCACGGGCGCGGCGAATGACTTGGACCACTGGGTCTACCCCAACCGGCTCGAGCACGCGCACCACCGAATCGTCGAAGCGCTCGATGATGGCGCGATTGTTCACCAAGAAGGCGTCTGCAATGCCCGCAAGCTGCTCGAATGCTTCGTGTTCCTCGATCACGATCGGGTCGTCGTGCACGTTGCCCGAGGTCATGACGAGTAGGCCATCGAAAGCGCGTGCGATCAGATGCTGCAGCGGCGTTGCTGGCAGCATGATACCCAGCTCGGGCAGGTCGCCCGCAAGATCGAGTGGCAACTCAACATCGCTGCGTTTGCGCAACAGTACGATCGGGCGCGCGCTCGATTCAAGCTGCGTCTCTTCCGCTTCGCTGATGAGCGCATAGTCACGCGCTTGCTCGATCGAGTGCGCCATGACCGCAAACGCCTTGCCGTACCGATGCTTTCGTTCGCGCAGAGCCGCCAGCGCTTCGGCGTTCAGCGCATCGCACACCAAGTGATAGCCGCCCAGCCCCTTGACGGCCACGATCTTGCCTGCTTTGAGCAGCTTCACGCAATCGTCAACGAATTCATCGGAATCTTCTGAGGTAAACGCCCAATCCAGGCTATCGATCGAAAGCTGTTGGACCTCATTGGGAAGCATGCCTTCCACATCGATCCAGCCCAAACGTGGCCCGCAATTGAAACAAGCGTTGGGTTGCGCATGAAAGCGGCGATCCATCGGATCGTCGTATTCTGTTTGGCAAGGTTCGTCCATGGTGAACTCTTTCATAGAAGTATGTTCGCGGTCGTAGGGCAGCTCATCGATGATGGTGAAACGCGGACCGCAATTCGTGCAGTTGATGAAGGGATAGTGATAACGGCGATTCTCGGGATCGAAAAGTTCGGCCACGCAAGCATCGCAGGTGGCAAGATCAGGCGAAACGAGTGTGGTTTCGTTCGCTTCGGAATCATCCGAAAAGCGGATCTCAAATTCTTCAAAGCCTTCAACGGGCGCTTCGTTGAGCTCAAGCTCTTTCACATTGGCCGCTTCGGGCGCTTCTTGCACGAGTGCGATCGCAAAGCAATCGAGGTCGTTCTGCGTACCTTCGACGTGGATCACTACCCCATCAAGCGCATTCAACACCCAGCCCGTCAGATGGAACCTCTGTGCGCACCTGAAGACAAAGGGCCGAAAACCGACCCCTTGAACTACTCCTTTGACCGTAATATCGAGCGCTTCGCGCGCTTCGTTCTCTGCCATGCTCACTACTCCGTAACGCGTGCGACCACGTTGCGCAGCACCTTCGAAAGGAGGCGCAGCGTAACGGATGAATTGTCGGGAAGATGGATGTAGACACACCGCCTACCACGGGATGAAAGGATGGAAAAATCACCCATAGCCTGCGCTTTTTCGAGCTCGCCAAGGCTTTGGGCTTTCGCGTTCTCCACTTCGATATCGCGCGGTTCGTCCGCCGAAAGCACGAGGAACACCCCGTTGTTGCGACCGCCTTTGTGCAGCTGGCCCGTGGAGTGCAGGTAGCGTGGTCCGATCTCCAAGCAAGACGGGATGCGGCAGCGCTCCGCGATGCTGTGGCGAATCTCTTCAAGCGCCTCACGACGGCCTTCGCCCGTGAAGGGCAAGAAGGCGTTCAGCGAGAAGTAATCGCCCGGCTCGATGCTGCGACAAAGCGCGGTGATCGCGCCCGAAACCGTCTCATCGACCAGCGAGTCTTCCAACGCCTCGGAAACGTGCACTTCGATCTCGCCCACGGGCACGCCCGCTAGACCGTTCTGAGTGAAATGAGGCGCTTCGCCCCCTTCTTCTAAGATGCGCAGCACTTCAGTCTTTGCCGCCTGTACGTCGGGCTGATCGAACGGGCAGATCTCCATGAGATAGCCCACCATGGCAATGGCGTATTCCCACATAACGAAATGCCCGGCAAGATCGATCACGTTCTCGACCTTGAAGGTGATGCGCGGGATATCGGGGTTTAAGAATTCGAGCGACTGATAGTAATTCAGACGTTCGTCGAACAGGTCTGTCTTGGTCTCATAGATGATCGCCGTACGATCCTTCGTGTCTTCGGAGAGCGTGAGCGAATCGGTTTCGATGTTCGGGAGGATGCCTTCGCCTTCCTTGCCCAAGCTTTCTGCCACCAACTGCTCGATCCAAAGGCCCAGAACACGACCGCGCTTCGGCGAGAGGAACGCGAACTTGTTGCGTCCTTGCACATAGTTTTCGTAAAGGAAGGATGCCAGCACGAGCGCAGGGTTGTCCACGCTGTCGCTACTGCACAGCATCTCGGCACGTGCTGCGCTACGCATGAGCGCATTGAGGTTGATGCCTGCAAGCGCAGCCGGCAAGAGACCGAACACGGAAAGCGCCGAATAGCGCCCGCCTACGCTGGGCTCGCCCGTGAACACCCGCAGCCAACCTTCTTCTTTCGCGCGCTTTTCCAGGTCGGAGCCAGGATCAGTGATAGCGACCAGATGGTTGTAGAGTTCTTCTTGCGAGAGCTTCTCGCGCATGATCGCCATGACCGCTTGCATGATGGTGTGCGGCTCGATCGTGCTGCCCGATTTCGAAGAATGGATGACGAGCGTGGTCTTCGGATCGCATTCCGACATGATGGCACGCACACGCACCGGCGAAACCGAGTCGATGGTCTTGAACGAAACGAGCGAAGAATCCGCTTTGTTGTACTTCGTGAGCGTCATGGGCGCTTGCGTGGATCCGCCCTGCCCCACGAGCACGACCGTTTTCAAACCGCGCGCGATCAAGGAATCGGCGAAGTTCTGAATCTCGGAAAGCGCCAGAGGCGGCTCGCTTGCCAGCGTGGTCCAGCCCATGAAATCACGGGCGAAAAGCTGGGCATTTTCGGAGAAGTTGAAAAGGTTGCTGTCCTTGGCGTGAATACGACTCGCAACCTGGTCATCGATGAGCGTTTGCGCCGGAGCACCGGGCGTAGCTGCTTCAAAATTAATCATAGGTTCCTACCCGAACTATCGATGGATCAACCGTTTCGGTTGGTTTGCCTCATTTTACCGAAGTAGCAGCATGGGCGCTACACAATGGCGGCCACGATATCGTCAAGCCACGAAGAATCCACCTGATCGACCTTGCCCGCATCGCATAGCGCGGCAATGGTAGGATTCGTGGGAATCTGAGCGGTCGCGCCGATCTCGTATTCTTGCGCGAGCACATCCACCTGGCTTTCGCCGAAGATATAGTGTTTCTCATTGCAGTTCGGGCACACGAAATAGGCCATGTTCTCGACCAGGCCAAGCACAGGAACCTTCATCGCCTCTGCCATATTCACCGCTTTTGCCACGATCATGCCCACCAGCTCCTGCGGCGAAGTGACCACGATGATGCCATCGACCGGCAGCGATTGAAAGACCGTGAGCGGAACATCGCCCGTTCCTGGAGGCATGTCAACAAGCAGGTAATCGATATCGCCCCACACCACATCGCTCCAAAATTGCTTGACCACCCCAGCGATCATAGGACCACGCCAAATGACCGGATCAGTATCGTTTTCAAGCAACAGATTGGTCGACATGACCTTCGTGCCATCGGCTGCCACCGCAGGAAGTAAGCCATCGGGAGATCCCATCGCCTTGCCTTCGATACCGAACATACGAGGAATGGAAGGGCCTGTGACGTCGGCATCAAGGATGCCCACGTTCTTTCCCTGCTTCGCAAGCGCCGATGCGATCAGCGAAGTAACGAGCGATTTACCAACACCGCCCTTGCCGCTGACAACGCCAATGACATGTTTGATCGAAGAATCGGCATTCAGATCAATATGAAAATCCGGTTTGCCCTGTCCTGCTTTGCTTGGACATCCTTCGCAGCTTTCTTTGGAACAGCTCGAATTGCTGCATTCTTTTGCCATGTTTCTTTCCTCTTTTCTTGTTTTTCTTGCTTATTTGACAAAGCGGTCGATCGCCTTATTCAGCTCCTGAATCGCTTTTATGTCCCCATGCTCGACTGCATCGACGATGCAATGTTCAATGTGATCCTCCAGGATAATTTTTCCTGTATTGTTAATGGCCGCCTTCACGGCAGACAGCTGGATCAGAACCTCAGTGCAGTCCCGGCCTTCCTCTAC
>ENA-OPBL01003381-OPBL01003381.1-human-gut-metagenome-genome-assembly--contig:-NODE-3381-length-9987-cov-5.022050_pt1 | contig 9987 bp, 10 predicted proteins | sample MGYA00241073_ERZ501461 | MGnify/ENA primary metagenome ERZ501461 (study PRJEB25962, sample SAMEA2042630) | human gut metagenome | biome: human gut; feature: human-associated habitat; material: faeces... | reverse complement strand
ACGGTATTGCCGTAGTGGTAACGCATGACAACGGTCTCGATGCAGTTGCCGTCAGCCATGCGCAGCAGATACTTCACAGTACCGTCCTTGGCCTCCTGACGGCGCTCGATCTGCGGTGCAGCAATATAAAAGGTTTCTTCCAGCTTTGCCAGCAGGGTCTTGGGCTGGTCGGTCATGGCAGAAAACTCGGTGACCAGCTTCTGGTGCACCCAGTGGAAGATCTGCTTTGCCCGGAAACCCGGCTGCCCCAGAGCTTTCAGTTCAGCAGTCAATTCTGCCAGCGTCAGAGAAGAAATACAGCGTTTTTGTTCCATTCTGTTCTCCTATAAGAGGATACGACCCACAAAGGTCATGCTTATTGCGTTGCGGCGGCTTTTTGCAACACGCACAGGAAAAAGCCGTCCATGCCGGTGCGGGTGGGCACCGAAAGGCAACCATGCTCCCCTGCCGTCATTCCGGCGGGCAGCGGCACCTCCGGCGCGCAGACCGCAAATTCCGGGTGGCGCTGCAAAAAGGCTGCGATCTGCTGCTGATTTTCTGCCGGGTCGATGGTGCAGGTGGAATAGACCAGCCGTCCGCCCGCCTTGAGCAGCGCCGCAGCGGTATCCAGAATTGCCGCTTGCGTGGCAAACAGTTCTGCCTGCCGGGCAGCTTCCAGCTTTTTATAGCGCAGATCCGGCTTTTTTGCCAGAATGCCCAAGCCGCTGCAAGGCACATCCGTCAGGATGCGGTCTGCCATGGGCAGTGCAGGGTTCGGTTTGGTGGCATCATTACAAAGGGTATGCACCCCGGTAAAGCCCATGCGGTCTACCGCGGTGCGGATCAGCCCCACACGGTTCTCTGCCGCATCGCAGCTGTACAGTATTCCTGTGCCCTGCATCTGCTCGGCCAGCAGAATGGTCTTGCCGCCGGGGGCAGCGCACAGATCCAGCACCGTCTCGCCGGGGGCTGCGCCCACGCAAAGGGCTGCTAGCTGGCTGGCCTGTCCCTCCACATGGTAGTAGCCCTGCCGGAACAGTTCGTTGTCTGCCGGACTGCCGGCAAATCGTGCCAGCACGCTGCCGGGCACAATACCCTGCCGCACCTCTGCTGCGCCCTGCTCTGTAAGCAGCGCGCACAGCTGTGCAGCGCTGGCCTTGAGGGGGTTTGCACGCAGACTGGTCAAACCGCCATCGGCCTGATAGGTCAGGATGCCCAGTGCTTCATCCGGGTAATTTTTGTGGAGGAATTCCGCCACATCCCGCCCGGCAGAGCCTAAAACCATCAGGCGCTGGATCTCGTCCGTAAAAACGGCAGCGTCCAGATCATAGCCGCAGGCCTTGCGCAGCACGGCATTGACAAGGCCGGAGGCGCTGGATTTTTTAAAGGTGCGGGTCAGCTTGACTGCCTCGTTCACCGCAGCAGAGACAGGAACCTGCATATAGCGAGCCTGTGCCAGTGCAGCGCGTAAGATTTCCCGCACGGGTGCATCCAGCTTTGCCAGACCCTTGGGCAGAAACTGCTCAAGAATATAGTCCAGCGTGCCGCGATGCTCCAGCACGGTGTAGAAAATGGCACTTGCAAAAGCCTTATCCCGGCCTTCCAGATTCTGGCGCTTGATTTCTGCGTCCAGCACCAGATTGGAAAAGCCGTCCTGCTCCTGCCGTACCAGTGCGGCAACTGCTGCCGCACGCGGATTTGCGGCCATCAGAGGCTATCCCCCGTTTTCAGGCGCAGACCCGCTGCAAAGGCAGTGCCGTCCATGGGCTTTTTCCCCTCTGGCACGACTTCCAGCAGTTGGATGGCACCCTCGCCGCAGGCTACGGTCAGGGGCTTTGTGGCCAGCACCGTGCCGGGGGCTTCGCCATGAGCGGCGGCCACGCGGCTGGACATCACCTTGAGCTTTTTGCCGCCGGAGGTGATGAACCATGCACCCGGCCAAGGGTTCATGCCGCGCACCCAGTTGTGGATATGGACGGCAGTGTCGGTCAGGTGGAACTCTGCCATCTCCTTGTTCAGCATGGGGGCAAGGGTAGCGTTCTCGTGCTGTTGCGGCACAGCCGTCAGGGTGCCTGCTGCGATCTGAGGAATCGTTTCACACAGAGCTTCGGCACCCACAGCGGTAACGCGGTCGAACAGTTCGCCGCTGGTCTCCTCGGGGTCGATGGTGATCTTTTTGCAGTACAGAACATCGCCGGTATCCAGCCCCTCGTCCATCTGCATGATGGAAACGCCAGTCTCAGCGTCACCGTTCAGCACCGACCACTGCACCGGGGCGCTGCCGCGATACTTCGGCAGCAGCGAAACGTGCAGATTGATGCAGCCGTAGCGGGGCATTTCCAGCACGGACTTCGGCAGAATGCAGCCATAGGCCACCACTACGATCAGTTCCGGGGCAAGGGCGCGGATATTTTCATCCTCGCTGCCGTCCCGCAGGGTGCGGGGCTGGAACACGGGCGTACCATGCGCCAGTGCGACCTCCTTGACCGGCGGCGCGGTGAGCACCTGCTTGCGGCCGACAGGCTTATCCCGCCGGGTGTATACGGCACAGATGTCGTGCCCGGCAGCATACAGGGCTTTCAGGCACTCGACAGCAATATCCGGCGTGCCCATGAACAAAATGCGCATCAGTTGTTTCCTTTCGCTTCGCGGGCGGCCTTTTTGCCTTCCTCGGTATCCTCATAGAAGTACTCGCTGGACTCCATGATGGTGATGCCATCCAGATGGTCGTTCTCGTGCTGGATGCAGCGGCCCAGCAGGCCGTCGGCTTCCAGCTCGAACCATTCGCCGTTGCGGTCCTGCGCACGCACCTTGACGGCAACCGGGCGGGTCACAGCGCCGTTGTGCCCCGGGAAGGACAGGCAGCCCTCGTAGGCCGTCTCTTCCTCCTCAGAAACAGCAAGAATCTCGGGGTTGACGAAATCAATGAACTTGTACTCGTAATCCTCGGGGATCTCCTCCGGGGCGTCGGTGGTGTCCCACACCACGAACAGGCGGCGCATCATGCCCACCTGCGGACCGGCCAGACCTACGCCGTCGGCGGCGATCATAGTCTCGCGCATATCGTCCAGCAGGGTGGCCAGACGGTCGTCAAAATTGGTCACAGGGCGGCAGACCTTGTTCAGGATGGGGTCGCCTTCTTTAACAATATTACGGATAGCCATAATGGTACCTCCAGTTTTATCAGATGTCTCCGTCCGAGTGCAGGTCTACCACGACCGATGCACGGGACGGCAGTTTTTCTTTTTCATACAGTGCCAGCGTGCTGCGCACAAGGTCGCGGAAACGGCGGTCGTTGCGGCACTTGACGGTGAGCTTATAGCGGTAGGTGTCGTTGATCTTTTCAATGCTGCCGGGCGTAGGGCCCAGAATGCGCAGGGGCAGATCCGGCTGCTTGGCCGCCTGCTGCCCTAAAAGCGCCGAGAAACGGGCAGCGGCACGCGCCACCTCGTTCTCCTTTGCACCGGCAAAGCCGATGACGCACAGCCCACAGAAGGGCGGGTACAAGCCAAGCTTGCGGTAGGCGATCTCCTGCTCGTAGAAGGCATCATAATCCTGCGCGGCGGCAAGGGTGAGCACTGGGTTGTCCGGGTCGGTGGTCTGGATGATGGCAAAGCCGGGCTCTTTTGCGCGGCCGCTGCGTCCCACCACCTGTGTGATCAGGCTGAACACGTTCTCGTATGCCCGGAAGCCTTGCGCAAACAGCAGCGAATCAATGCCCAGAACACCCACAAGGGTCACATCCTCGAAATCCAGACCCTTTGCCACCATCTGGGTGCCCACCATGATGTCATATTCATGCGCTGCAAATTTGGCAAGCAGCTTCTCGTGGGCGTCCTTGGCGGCGGTAGAGTCTTGATCCATGCGCAGCACCCGCGCCTCCGGGAAGAGCTTTGCCAGCTCCTCCTCGGCCTTCTGGGTACCAAAGCCCCGGTACTGCAGCTTGCCGCCGCAGGCCGGGCAAAGGGTGGGCGGCGGCTCCTGCTGGGAGCCGCAGTAGTGGCACAGCACCTTATGCGCTGATTTGTGGTACACCATGGGCACGCTGCACTTGGGGCACTTGAGCACCTCGCGGCAGTCCTCGCACTGGGCAATGGTCTGGTAGCCCCGGCGGTTGAGCAGAAGAATGGTCTGCTTTTCCGCTTCCAGATTGCGACGGATGGCATCTTCCAGCGCAAGGCTGATCTCCCGGGGGTTGCCCGCAGCCAGCTCTGCCCGCATATCCACGATCTGCACACTGGGCAGCGGGTTGCCGCCATAGCGCTTGGTCAGACGCACCAGCTGGGTGCGTCCGTTCTGTGCAGCGTAGAAGCTCTCGGTGCTGGGGGTGGCGCTGGCCAGAAGCAGTAGTGCGCCGTTTTCGGCGGCACGCTGCCGGGCGACCTCGTGGGCAGAGTAGCGTGGTGCGGATTCCGACCGGTAGGTGTGCTCCTGCTCCTCGTCAATGATGATAAGGCCGATGTTTTCCAACGGCGAAAACACTGCGCTGCGGGTGCCGACCACGATATCTGCACCGCCGTCCTGAATCATCTGCCATTGCAGCAGACGCTCGGTGTGGTTGAGCGCGGAGTGCTGCACCGCCACGCGGCGGCCGAACTGTCCCTTGAGTCGCAGGATCATCTGCGGGGTCAGGCTGATCTCCGGCACCAGCACCAGCGCCTTGCGGCCAAGTTCCAGACAGCGGGAAATCAACTTTAAAAACACCAGCGTCTTGCCGCTGCCGGTAACACCGTACAACAGCGCCGAATGGGGTGCGGTATCTTCTAGTTTGGGCAGCAGCGTGTCGTAAGCGGCCTGCTGCTGCTCTGTGAGGGTGATGGGGTCGTTGCGCAGCGGGATGGAGGCGTAGAGGTCGATGGACTTATTCACCTTGCTGCATTCCAGCACACCCTTGGTGCACAGGTTATCCAGCACGGCGCGGCTGATGCCCTTATCCTCCAGTTCGTTCAGGGTGCGGGGACCGCCGCTCAGCAGCGCCACCGCCGCCAGCTGCTTTGCCGTAGGCTTTGGCTTTTGCGGCAGAGTGCCCACAAGCTTATAGGCATTTTCGGTGTGACGGGTAAGCTGCTTTTGCAGCACCGGGGTCACACCGTCTGCCGCCACGGCGGGCTTATACTGCGCACCATACGGAATGACCGCCTTGACGGCCTCGTAGTAGGTGCAGAAGGTGCGTTCCTTTAAAAAATACACCAGCCGCAGCAGCTCCGGGGTCAGGCAGGCCGAAGCCGGGGCTACGTCAAACAGATATTTCAGCTTGGAGTACTCCGGCTCGGCATCGCAGGCCAGTACCACACCCATGCGGGCGCGGCTACCCTTGCCGAAGGGTACCAGTACCATGCTGCCCAGACGCACCACATTCTGGTGCTCCGGCAGAACGGCGTAGGTATACAGCTTATCAAAATGGAAGGTCGCATTGCTGACGGCAACGCCTACCGTTTTGGGCATTCGTCCAACTCCTTCAACGCTTGATTTTTCACTCCTGCAGCCCGGCGCGCTGACAGATGACCTGATAAAGCTCTGCAGCGCAGGGCTCGATCTGGTTGTTGACCAGCTTTACGGTAAACTTATCCTGCTCGGCCAGCTCCTGCCGGGCGGTGGCGAGACGCTCCTGAATGCTTTCCTCAGTCTCGGTGCCGCGGCCGCGCAGGCGATGCTCCAGCTCCTCCACAGAGGGCGGCAGCAGGAACACGGTGGTAGCGCCCGGGAACATCCGGCGGATATTGGCAGCGCCGTGCACATCGATGACCAGCACGACCACCTTACCAGCTTCCAGCCGCTTTTCCACCTCAGACTTCAGGGTGCCGTAGTAGTTGCCGTTATAGAAGTTGTGCTCCACCACCTGATCGTTTTCCAGCAGCTGCTGGAACTGTTCACGGGTGCGGTAGTAGTAGTCCACACCCTCCTGCTCGCCGGGGCGCGGGGCGCGTGTGGTGGCAGAGACGGTCTTTTCGATCTCGGGGTGTGCCTCGCGCAGTGCCTTGACCACGCTGTCCTTGCCGGTGCCGGCTGCGCCGGAAACTACAAACAGAAATTTATCATTCGCCATGAGATGTTTCTTCCTCCATTGATGCTCTACCCTCCTGCCCGGCGGCGCGGCTTGCCACCGTTTCGGGCTGAAGGGCGGACAGCACGACATGATCGGAGTCCATGATAAGCACAGCTCGGGTGCTGCGGCCGTAAGAGGCATCGATCAGCATCCCGCGCTCGCGTGCTTCCTTCACCAGACGTTTGACCGGTGCGGAGTCCGGGCTGACGACTGCCACCACGCGCCCCGCACTGACCATATTGCCAAAGCCGATGTTGATGAGTTTCATAGGCTCCTCCACAACATATTATTCCAGATTCTGGATCTGCTCGCGGATTTTTTCGATCTCCGCCTTCATATCCACCACAATACGGGTGATATCCAGATCCTGACACTTGGAGCCGATGGTATTGGTCTCACGGTTCAACTCCTGCGTCAGGAAATCCAGCTTGCGGCCCACGGGCTCGTCCAGCTGCAGGATATCGCGGTACTGTGCAATGTGGCTGCGCAGACGGACAGTTTCTTCATCCACGGCAGTCTTATCGCCAAAGATGGCGGCTTCGGTCAGCACACGGGCGTCATCGATGTCGCGATCCTGCAGGATGACCTTGAGTTTCTCGTACAGGCGGTTGGTGTAGTTTTCCACCCGGCCTGCACTCAGGCTCTCAACTTTGCCGACGCACTGCTCCAGAAACACAAGACGGCTTTCCACGTCTGCCTTCATCTTGGCGCCCTCGGCGGCACGCATCTCCACAAAGCGATCCAGCGCCTGCGCGGTGACGGCAGACACATCCTGCCACAGCTGCTCCTCGTCCACATCGGCGTGGCGGGTGGTCAGCACATCCGGGAAGCGGGTCAGAACGGCAGTGGACACATCATTTTTGACCCCCAGCTGCTCGGACAGGTCCCGCATGGCCTGCTGATAGCTGCGGGCAAGCTCCATGTTGACGGCGACCACGGTATCCGCTGCGTCCACGTTCTGGACGGTCATGCTAAGCTCTACCTTGCCGCGGGAGATCCGCTGGTTGAGCTGCTTTTTCAGGCGGCTGTCCAGAGAACTGCAGGTGCGCGGGATGCGGGAGGAATACTCGAAATAGCGGGAGTTCACGCTGCGCAGTTCCACAGTGATCTCACGGCCATTGAGCACGGCAGTTCCCCTGCCGAAACCGGTCATGCTTAAGATCATACTAGCTCCTATTCTTTTGCGGTTTAACTTCGGTTTTTCTGTATAGGTATCCGCTTTGGGCACACAAGCCCATGTTACGATACATATAGCATCATTTTACTATTCTTTTCTGAAAAATTCAAGGTGCAGACTGCATCCGTGCAAAAAACACAGTTTTCATTTTTACTGCTGCGCAGCCAAAACAACATGGCTGCGGCAGTTACCGCTTTTCCAGAAGTTTTCCCCTTGTAAAAAATATAACCCCGCGTTTTCACGCAGGGTCATAACATCAGTTCGTCTTATAAACGCAGGTCACACTGGTTTGCAGGATATCTGCATTGAGCAGCGTGCGCTCCACCCAATGGATGTTGTCGGCAATGGTATCCAGAGAAACCTCGTATTCCTTGGCAATGCTTTCCATCGTGCGGTACTCGTAGCGATAGATCAGGGTCAGGATGAGTTTATCCATCATAGAGATCTTGGTAAAGCGGGTCTTGCGCTTATGCTCCTGACGGTAAGCCTCATGCAGAGCCTTGAGCATCCGGTCAAATTCCAGCTTTGAAATGCCAAAATACAGTTGATAGTCCTGCTCCTGAAACTCAGCAATGCGCTGCTCCGGGATGCTTCGCATAGCATTTTCCTCCACATCATTTGTTGTATTGTACGGCTATACCAAACATTATAAAAGGTATTGGGCGGCAAGTCAATGTGTATGCAGAAGTTTTTCCGGGATTGGCCGACAGAGTACGTCTTGTGCCTTTGCCGGATACGCAAAAAAGGCTGCTGCACAGCATTTTGTGCAGCAGCCCTGAAAGGGACTTATTTATCAGACAGGATGGGACTGGTTGGTGTAGTCCACATGATCGCCGTCCACGCCCTGCTTTTTGGCATTGCGCTTATCGAAGAACTTGGGAGCGACCTGCGGGAACATAGCGTAGGTCAGCACGTCCTCTTCCTGCGTTGCCCACTTGGCAGCCTCGGCCTTCAGCTTGTCCATCTCGGGAGCCAGCGTGTCGGCAAAGCGGCAGGTAATGGGCTGCTCGTCGCCAAGGATCTTCTTGGTGAACTCGGGCTTGATGGGAGCGGGAGTCTTGCCGTAGTCGCCGTGGACCAGACCCTTGAACTCCTTGGTAACCATCTTGTAGCGCTCGCCCATGATGACGTTGAACACAGCCTGCGTGCCAACGATCTGGCTGGTGGGGGTGACCAGCGGCGGATAACCTGCATCCTCACGGACGCGGGGAATCTCGGCCAGCACTTCGTCCAGCTTGTCTTCCTTGCCGGCATCCTTCAGCTGCTTGAGCATGTTGGAGAACATACCGCCCGGCACCTGATACAGCAGGGTGTTGGCGTCCACGCCCAGACTCTTGGGGCTGATCTGGCCGTTGGCGATGTACTTCTCACGCAGCTTTGCAAAGTAAGCGCGCACGACATTCAGCTGCTTCAGATCCAGACCGGTGTCGTAGTCGGTGCCCTGCAGGGCAGCCACCAAGCTCTCAGTGGGCATGTGGCTGGTACCAAGGCTCAGGGGGCTCATGGCAGTATCGATGATATCGGCACCTGCCTCGATGCCCTTGAGAATGGACATGGAAGCCAGACCTGCGGTGTAGTGGCTGTGGATGTCCACAGGGATGCTGACAGTCTCCTTCAGCTTCTTGACCAGATCATAGCAGGTATAGGGAGTGAGCAGACCGGCCATATCCTTGATGCAGATGGAGTTTGCGCCCATTTCCTCCAAAGTCTTGGCGTAGGCTGCAAAGTACTCGTTGTTATGCACGGGGCTCAGGGTATAGCTGATGCAGCCCTGCACATGAGCGCCTTCCTTGTTGGCAGACTTGATGGCAGTCTGCAGGTTGCGGGGGTCGTTCAGAGCGTCGAAGATGCGGATGACGTCGATGCCGTTGGCAACAGACTTCTGTACAAAGTACTCCACAGCGTCATCTGCGTAGGGACGGTAGCCCAGCATATTCTGGCCGCGGAACAGCATCTGCAGCTTCTGGTGCGGCAGTTCCTTGCGCAGGATGCGCAGACGCTCCCAAGGATCCTCGTCCAGGAAGCGGATGCAGCTGTCGAACGTAGCGCCGCCCCAGCACTCCACGGAGAAGTAGTTGATCTTGTCCATTTCGGGCAGGATGGGGCGCATCTCGTCCATGGTCATACGGGTAGCCAGCAAAGACTGGTGCGCATCACGCAGGACGACCTCGGTCACCTTGATCGGCTTTTTTGCCATGGTTGTCACCTCTTCCTTAGTTCATGGAAACCAGAACGTCACCGGAGTTGACGGTATCGCCCTTGTTCACGTTGATGGAAGCCACGGTGCCATCCTGCGGAGCAACGATCTCGTTCTCCATCTTCATGGCCTCGAGGATGACCAGCACGTCACCGGCCTTGACAGAAGCACCGGCAGCGACCTTGACATCCAGAATGTTGCCGGGCATGGGAGCCTTGACGGCAACAGCACCGGCTGCACCGGCGGCTGCCTTAGGAGCAGCTGCCGGAGCGGGAGCAGCCTTGGGTGCGGCGGGAGCAGCGGCAACAGGAGCAGCGCCTGCGGCAGTTTCCTCAACGGAAACGCTGTAAGCAACACCATTGACAGTAATATTGTAGTACTTCATGGAAGGATCCTCCAATTCAAAATCGAACTCAATTAACTTACATTCGGACGCTTACAGGGCCATATTGCCATGCTTCTTGGGCAGGCGGGCAGCGCGCTTGGTGCTCAGCAGCTCCAGTGCAGCCACAACGCTGGCGCGCACATTAGCGGCATCACAGCTCATGACTGTTGTGACATTCTCATTGATGGTAAGCTGCTCCATTT
>ENA-OPBL01003377-OPBL01003377.1-human-gut-metagenome-genome-assembly--contig:-NODE-3377-length-10006-cov-2.630590_pt1 | contig 10006 bp, 6 predicted proteins | sample MGYA00241073_ERZ501461 | MGnify/ENA primary metagenome ERZ501461 (study PRJEB25962, sample SAMEA2042630) | human gut metagenome | biome: human gut; feature: human-associated habitat; material: faeces... | reverse complement strand
TCTGTAAGGGCAAAAGGCTATCATCCGTAATAACCCAGGGCGCCGCCCTGGGCTATACCCTTGGACACAATCTACTGTCGCCGCTCTTCAGTTCTCGAATGCAATGTGTAAACGTTTGTTTGATGAACAAACCGATACATGGGTGACTTCCAATACCGTTCGTGGTTATGGCAATACATTTATTCTTTCTTCGGGAACTGTTATTGGTAACTCCAATACGGAAGGTTATCTTCCCTTCAAGTTCAGAATCGGCGGTAAGGACGGATTGTCTACAACACGTTCTTATAAAGATGCCAACTGGATACTCTACCGCATGGCAGATGTATTGTTGATGAAAGCTGAAGCATTGATCTGGAAAGGTGGAGAAGCGAATTTTGCACAGGCTTTAGAACTTATCAATAAGATACGTACCCGTGCCAACGTTACCACGCTAAGTGTTCAGACGAATGCCGTATCACAAGAAAATATGCTTGGATACTTGTTGCAGGAGCGTGATCTTGAATTTGCTGCGGAAGGCAAACGCTGGTATGACCTTTTACGCTTCGGCAGATCGCAGAATTTTAAATATAAAGATCAGTTTATCAATATGATCATTGAGAATAACTCTACGGTGAGTGCCAGTTGGATACGTTCGGTTCTGAAGAATACCGATGCATGGTATTTGCCTATTAATCAGGGTGAGATTGACACTAACCCGATGTTAATACAGAATCCTTATTATGATGTAACTGCAAATTAATATATACTATGAAGAATATTGTAAGATTTTGCTTAATGATTTTGTGCATCACTTGTTATTCCTGTGATGATCCGTACAAGGATACGGTATTTAAGGTATATGATGTACAACCTGCTGCAACCTATCTCCAGAGTCGTCCGGACGATTTCTCCGAATGGGTGAAAGTTTTGAAATATGGAGATTTGTTCAATGCTGTGAACCGCGCAGAGGATGCTTTCACAGTATTGGCACCTACTAATGATGCAGTTCTTCGCTTTTACGAAAAGAAGGGAGTCACTTCTATCGAAGATTTGGGATATGAATATGCCCGTACTCTTGCTACATATCATGTTATTAACGACTCTATTGACAGGGAGGATTTTGTAAAAAGCGGTGAACTGCCGGGTAGAACACTCTCGGGAGATGCGTTGAAAGTTTCTTTTGGTAGTGAAGGTGGTGATAAATCTATCTATATTAATAAGGAAGCTCATGTCAGCGAGTTAGCTATTCGTACAGCCAATGGTCGTGTATATGTACTCGATGATGTATTGAGTCCTGCCGTAGAAACTATCTATGCAAAACTTGTAGAGAAAGGGAATTATAAAATTTTCTGTGAAGCGCTGGAGAAAACAACATGGAGCGATTCGTTAAGTGTAGTCAATTCTGTACTCGAAGGAATGAGAGTTGAACTGCGGAAATACTTCACCGTATTTGCCGTATCCGATGCTATATTTGCTAAGGAAGGAATCAACAGTTTTAGTGATTTGACTGCTAAGGTGGGGGCTTTGACCAACGATTACGAGCTTCCCAATAACGAACTGAACCGGTTTATGGCCTATCATATTATGAACGGTGAACGCACCCTTGAATCTCTTCGTACATTTCCCAAACCTTTCGACAGAGAAACGTGGGAATATAGAAAGATGCTGAACACCAAAGCTACAAACGATTTGATCCTGATTTCCGAAAGCGGACTGAACGACGGCGTTAAGTTTATTGAGGAACAAGCTGACGAGATCGTGAAGAACGGATATATCCAACCGATTGACGGATATCTGCCCGTGAAAACCGAATTTGAGCCGATACCTGTAATCTTCGATTTCTGCGATTACCCCGAAGTGTCTTCTTACATTGCGGCAAAGGGAAAAGGGCAGCTTTATCAGCAAGTTTCGCGAGATGACGCGGATACGTATACAGCACTCACCAAGTTCATTGGCCGACAAGAAATTGTTCCGCAAGTTTCGTCCTATAAGATCGAAATGGGACCTGGTGGCACGTTGGCAAGCGACTGGAGTTATCTGTCGTATTGCACAAAGGGAGCCAGCACTTCAGGCAACTGGACTAAGTTGATGAACAACGATGCCTTGGTAGTTAATATCGGCTACAACGGTACATTGGACCTGACTATTCCACCTATTTTAGCCGGAAAGTATAGAATTACTTTATACTATGCATACGATCCGTCAATGAAATTTATCGGTGCGAGAGAAGAGGGCAGCCAAGCCGGTTTGACCAATTTCAGATTAGATTCGAAACGACTTAAAGGTGGCGATAACAAACGTATTTATGATGGAAAGACAGGGGATGTGCAAGATTGTTTCAATACACCGTTGACATCGGACCTGAGTGGAGTAGAAACATTGTTTGAATTTACAACGACGACTTCTCATACATTGAACGTAGTTGTGGTAGATCCCGCAGCCAGTTCGCACAATAAATTCCGTATGTATTTTGATTATATATTGTTTGAACCTGTAATAGAATAATAACCATGAAGAAAATTAGATATATCATAGCATCCGCTTTGGTTTCAATTGGACTCTGTGCCTGTACGGATACTTGGGATTCGCACTATTCCAAGTGGGATACGGTGATTGAAAATACAGAGATTGAAGCTGTAGATGAGCCGGCAGCTGATTTCCTGAAGACAGCTCAGGATTATAGTAACATGTATGCACTGTTCGACAAGACAGGTGTGATTAAAACATGGCAGGAGAAAAACCTGATGTACACCATCATGGTGGTAGGTAATGAATCTATTGCCAATACCGATCAATCGGTAACTACTAAAGCCGAAGGCAGTGAAGGACAGGCAACCGCTGAAGAAATATTTAAGGCGGAAGCACATATAACAGATGCTCTTCTTTCCCCCAGTAATCTGGAAGACGGACAACGCCTGTTGATGTGGAACGGCAAGTATGTGACCGTAAGAATCTACAATGAACCGATGGATGGTATGGAACCGGGAATTTATTTCAATGGTTCGAAAGTGAAGAAGGTGATTAAAACTAATAATGCCTACATTTATGACTTGGAAAATTATATTAATACTCCTAAAGCATTGATAGAGTATTTGAAGGATTTGCCGGACGAAGATTACTCTGTTTTTAAAGAAATGGTGTTGAGCCGTACGCAAAGAGTATTTGATAAAGCCGCAAGTACACCTATAGGAATTGATAAGACAGGAAATACGGTATATGACTCTGTATTCACAGAAAAGAGTCAGTATTTTGCAGATAAGAAGTTAGACCTTTATTCAGAGAACATTACTGCTACATTGCTGGTACCTTCTAATGACTTGATAGAGAATGCACTGAGAGAAGCGAAAGAGAAGTTGAAATCGTGGAATATGGAACGTGAAGATTCTATTCTGAACAACTGGATATTCCAGACTGCTTTTTTTAGTAAAAAGTATGTAAAACAAGATTTTATTTATAACGAGAGTGATCCGGCTTCAACGCAGGACTTTTATTCTGTTTTTGATCAACAATGGCGTACAACAGTAAATAAGGTAGATCTTGATAATCCGGTAGAGTTGAGTAACGGTGTTGCTTATAAGATAACTTCACTGAAAATACCGACCAACAAGATATTGATTTGGAGAATCAAGGAACGTTTTGAAACGTTTGACCAATTGACGGATGAAGATAAAAAGTACTATTATCCCGGATATAATTACATCAGTACTTATCTGAAAGATATTGGTGAGAATGTACAAATGAATCGTGTGAAACAATATGTGGGTGCAAATCAGCCAAAGCCATGGCTGCCGGCTATTTACTGTAGATCTATGATGCTGTGGGTCGTTGACACTGATCAACCTGGTATTTTTAAATTCAAATGCTATCGATTAGTAGAAGACAAAGCTTCGACTACCGGTTATACTGCAGTGCCTTACAAAATACCTGCAGGGTCATATAATTTCTATATGGGATTTAATGGTTCTCGTTCGCAAGTGAATGCAACATTCTACTTGAATGGGAAGAAGATTCCCAAATGTGAAAGTGGTCCTATTCCATCTTCTACAATGAAAGGCTCTAATCATGACCGTGGCGGTGGTGGATATAGTGAGCTTTATAGAGATAGCAGGTATGACCGTGATGGTTCTACGGATCTTGGAGTTGTCATATTTGATAAAACCGAAGAACTTGAAGTTACGATTGAATTTACGAAAGGGGCAAGAGGTGAAATGGAGCCGACTACATGGTGTTTCCGCCCAACAGTAGATTTGTATTAACCTTGATAAACAGGATATGAAAAAGATAAAAAAAATACTTAATATTTCTGTGCTACTCGTATGTGGAGTGGCAAATACATGGGGACAAGGAGGCCAGAAATTGACTGGTAAGATTTTGTCAGCGACGAATCAACCGGTAGAAGGTGCCATTGTCACAGTGTTAGACACGATGAATGTTACTACAAACAAAGAAGGTACATTCCAGTTTGAAGTGAAAGATCTTTCAAAAGCCAAGGAAATTTCCGTGGGCTCCGGGGTATTTCTCAGTGAAGCAGCTTGTAAAAGAAAGACCGAATATTGTAATTACATTGATTCCGGAAAATCAATATAAATACAATGAAACGATGGTTCTTCCCTTCCGTCGGGAAGGGGAAATGCAGCTGGAAGATTATACAGCAGCTACCAATATCACAAAAAAAGATTTTATGTTGGGTACGACAAAGATCGATCGTGCATTGACAGGACAAATTGCTGGGTTGCAAATGAAACGCAGTAGTGGTATGCCGGGAGAAGGCAGTTATTATAACTTGCGCGGTATCCGCACATTGACTGGTGATAACGCTCCTTTGATTGTGATAAACGGAGTACCTCATATGCCTGATAAAACACCTTCGGAACTGATTGGCGGCTTTACCCGTGATATCTTTCAGTTCTATCATTTGCAGGATATACAGAATATCACTGTATTGAAAGGTGCGGAAGCAGCTATGTATGGTTCAATGGGCTCCAATGGTGTAATCTTGATTGAAACAGACGGTACCGCATCTAATGACTTGGAGACTAGGGTGAGTTACTATGGATCATACGGAATCAACTGGAACGATAAGCGGATGCCGGTGATGGGACTGGATGATTACAAGCAGTATCTGGCAGATATGGGTATGACGATTTCTAAGGATCCGCAGAACTTCTATACAAATTTCCCCTTCATGCAGAATCCTAACGATCCACGTTACAACTATTTGTATAACAATAATACAGACTGGCAGGATTTGATTTACAAGAACACAGCGTCCACCGATCATCTTTTCAGAGTAGAAGGTGGTGACAATATTGCTAAGTACGACCTGTCGTTAGGGTATTATCGCGAGAATGGTCTGATGGATAATACAAGTATGGAACGTTTTCATACATTACTGAATGCTAATGTATTGGTCAATAAACAACTGAACATTTTTGCAACGGTAGGTTTAGCTTATATGAACGGACATTATCAGACGCAGGGTATGGATATTACGACGAATCCTATATTGGCAGCTTACGCAAGATCTCCTTTCCTAAGTCCATACGAAAAAGACCGCGAGGGAAATACACTGAAAACTTACGCATCTCATTTCTACGGACGGAGCAAGAGCCGAGATTACAGCGTCAGCAATCCTTTAGCTATCATTAATACGTTGGATTCTCGTAATCGCCAATATGATCTGAATATGAAAGCCGGTATCGCATACAATCCTTTTCGAGAACTGACACTAACTGGAACAGTAGGTTTGTATTATAATTACGATAACGAACATCTCTTTATCCCTGGAGCAAGTGAAGCTACTATAGTACCGCTAAGTGATAAATACGGTGTGCGGAATAATGCAGTAAGCGACGGAGTAGCTGTAACGACTAATTTCTTTGCTAACTTGAATGCCAGTTATAAGAAAACGTTTAATTATGTTCACCAGTTGAACGCAATAGCCGGATGGCAGTTGATGACTACTAAGAATGAATATGATGCGGGAGAAGGACGTAACACCGGTAATGACTTCTACCAGACATTGGGTAGCACGACTGACGGAAGACGTTTCTTGGGTTATATCAATAGCTGGAACTGGACAAACTTCTACGGACATGCCAACTATACTTACAATAGTATGGTACAGGCATCTGTGAATATAGCTGTTGATGCAGCTTCTTCTACCGGTACGGATGTTGCCCGTTTCTATACATATCCGTCAGTAGGAGTAACCTTGCTAGGGAAAGGATGGAAACCGCTTCTCGATGCTACATGGCTCAATAAGCTGAATGTACGTGCCGAATACGGACTGACAGGTAACTCACGTTTCTCTTCACAGATGGGTGGATACTATTACTCCACAGTACCTTACATGCAGTTGTCAACCATCGTTCGCTCTAATATCCCGAACGTATCATTGAAACCGGAGAAGAATGCTTCCTTGAATCTCGGACTGGACTTGTCTGTACTGAACAATCGTTTGAACCTAACTTTTGATTATTACAATAATCAAATCAGCGATATGATATCTGCTATGCCTCTTTCATCTGTTTATGGATCGGTTCCTTATTATGCGAATGTCGGTAAGTTAGAGAATACAGGTATAGAGTTGTCAGTGCAGGCTTCATTGGTACGCACTCGTAACTTTGAGTGGGTCGTAGGTGGAAACATCACTCGCTCCAGAGATAAGATCAAGTCATTGGGTGGTGAGGAACAAATCGTGTTGAGTTACGATAATGGTGTGCAGATGGTCAACCGTGTGGGAGAATCTTCTTACCAATTTTACGGTTATCAGGCAAATGGAGTATACTCCACACAAGCTGAAGCTGACGCTGCAAATCTCAGCAACCGTACCGGACGTCGTTACAATGCCGGAGATGTACGTTTTGTAGATCAGAATGGCGATAACCGCATCGACGATAAAGACCGTGTTCTTCTTGGCAGTGCTGCTCCCTCTTATTTTGGAGGTTTCTATACACAACTGAAATACAAAGGATTCGCACTTTCTGCAGAGTTCTCATATTCAAAAGACAACATCGCATACAATGCTGTCAGACAACAACTGGAGGCTATGTCTACCACTAACAATCAGAGTATTGCAGCCGTAAACCGTTGGACAGTAGAAGGACAGAAGACCGATATGCCGAAGGCAACATGGAAAGATCCTGTGGGTAATAGCTATTTCTCTTCTCGCTGGATGGAAGATGCATCTTATCTGAGAATGAAGAATGTGACATTAAGCTACACTTTCTCTAAAACACTTTGGAATTTCTTCCGTTCGGGAACAATATATGTGACGGGCGAAAACCTGTTGACCTTTACAGATTATCTGGGAATGGACCCTGAATTCTCTTATTCTTATGCTGAGAATATGCAAGGTTTTGATAATGCAAAGCTAATGCAACCCAAAACAGTGAAAATGGGCGTTAATTTAAAATTCTAATGAAAATGAAAAAGTTTAAGATAGAAATAATACTTATGGGGGTGCTGGCGATGATGTTCGCTTCGTGTAGTGACTTCTTCGAGCCGAATAATGATACGACCTTGAATGGTGATAGATATATCAAGGAAGGCAGCGAGCTTTATTCCGGTTTTCTGGGTATTATCACAAAGATACAAGCTATTGGAGACAAAGCTATTTATCTGACCGATATGCGTGGAGAACTGTTGGAACCTACCGAAAATACACCGGCTGACCTTTACAGCATTTATAATTATGATGATGATTTGAGCGGTAACACATATGCCGACCCTGCCAAGTATTATGATGTAATCATTGCTTGCAATGATTATTTGCAGAAAGCAAAAGAATACCGAGATACACATGTCACTACCGTAGATGACGATGATTATAGAGGTCTGATTAGTAGCACGGTGAGGTTGAAAACATGGACTTATCTCATGTTGGCAAAGATATATGGACAAGCTATATGGTTCGATGATCCGATGCAAAGCATGAAAGATATCGTCAGCCGGACTCCTAAGAACTTGAGTGAGCTTGTCGATGAATGCGACAAACTGTTGAATACAGGCTTTGATGGAATAAACGGTACATACAATATGTCATGGAATGAGTGGCTCGATCCTGCTAACGGGGCTACTTCTACAAACGATGAATATAAAAGATGGAATATGATGGTTCCCGGATATTTCGTACTGCAAGCAGAAATCGCACTTTGGAAAGGAGATTATCAGAAGGCGGCTACAACAATTCTTGGAGAAATGAGCAGGACCTTTGCTTTGGCTGAGTATCAGGGAAATGTTGCTAATATCAAGTATATGCGTTCGGGAAGTTACGGGAGTAATTACGGTCAGCAATATGACTCCGAGATGCCGATGCTGACAGCAACCGAATCTGTTATTATGTATGATTATAAATATAATCAACAGAATTCGTTATTGAATCATTTCGACCGTAGCGGAAGCTATATGATGCGTGCTTCCGTGCCAGGATCAAAACGTTTTGAAGATACTACTTTCAATCCGTCTGCTGATGCAACGGCAATTAAAACATCTGATGCACGTTTCAGAGCTATTCAGGAAATCGAAAAGGATGTGGAATATGCGATACGCAAATACCGTGGCTTTAGAAAGAGCGGACATACTGTTGCTCATGACGATACATATATAATGATTTATCACACTTCTGATCTTTATTTTATGGCGATTGAAGCACTGAATAATATGGGACGTTTTGAGCCGGTATCCGTGCTGATGAATACTGGTGTCGACCCTTTCTACGGAGCCGGTGTAGTATTGGGCGAACAATGGCAGGGATTGAATTGCAACTGGGGATTGTGGACAACACTTTATGCGGGATTCCGCCGTACGTATGCTGATAATGGTGTTCGCGGTATTTTAGGACTGGGCAAGCGCGATATGTGGCAGACTCCGGAAGACATCAAAGAGGAGATTATAGCAGAACAAAGATTGGAAGGGTTGAGTGATGAAGACAAGATCAAAAAGCATAATGATATCGAATTGGTGAAAGAAGCCTTCTTGGAATTCCCTTGTGAAGGAAAGACTTATCCGCTTATGATTCGTGTGGCAAAGCGTTGGAATGACTATTCATTCATAGCAGATTTTGTCGGACAGAAGTATGAATCCGATCTTGCTAAGCAAGCGGAAGTAAAGGCCAAGATCATGGGTGGTGCTTACTTCGTACCTTGGGACTTGCAAGGTAAGTCTTCTTCTCATTAATAGCATGTTTTTCAATCAAAAAAAGAAAATTATGAAGGATATAACAAAAATAGCTTGTTTACTTTTGGGACTGATATTATCAGTCCCAATGAGTGCACAAAAGACATATTATATGGACCCCGAGGGAAGTGATTCTAATCCGGGAACGTCTGATAAACCTTTTGCAACTTTAGTAAAAGTGCAGGAAGTGGTAGCTGCGGGAGATGTGGTTTATATCAATCCGGGAACCTATGTGGTTCCTGCCGACCAACTACCGATGACTACTACTAATAGCGGACTTTATCATTGTGTGTTCCACTTGAATAAAAATGGTGAGGCAGGCAAGCCTATTTCTTATCTGGCCAATCCGAATAGACAGGGGAGACCTGTCTTCGATCTTTCGCAAGTAAAACCGAAAGATCAGCGTATTACAGTGTTTTATGTAACCGGTTCTAATCTTTATCTTAAAGGATTCGATGTTATTGGTACACAAGTCACTATTACCGGCCATACGCAATCAGAATGTTTCCGTATTGTTAAAGGAGCCAATAATAACAAGTTTGAAGATTTGAGAACGCATGACGGTATGGCAATCGGTTTCTACTTGCTTGGCGGAAGCAATAATCACATCTTAAACTGTGATGCTTACAACAATTATGATTCGGTTTCAGAAGGTGGCAAAGGTGGTAATGTCGATGGTTTCGGCGGTCACATTAACTCATCTTCTGCCGGCGAAGGTAAAGGTACGGGAAATGTATTCGAAGGATGTCGTGCATGGTACAATAGCGATGATGGTTTCGACCTCATCAATTGTTTTGAGGCAGTGAAGATAATCAATTGCTGGTCGTTCTTAAACGGATACAAGCCC
>ENA-OPBL01003360-OPBL01003360.1-human-gut-metagenome-genome-assembly--contig:-NODE-3360-length-10056-cov-3.804620_pt1 | contig 10056 bp, 9 predicted proteins | sample MGYA00241073_ERZ501461 | MGnify/ENA primary metagenome ERZ501461 (study PRJEB25962, sample SAMEA2042630) | human gut metagenome | biome: human gut; feature: human-associated habitat; material: faeces... | reverse complement strand
GAGCCACAATCCTGTGGGTATCAGGATTGTGGCTCGTTTTGTTCTGCCATAAATCATCCGGGTTAAAGATGATTTATGACGAATTGGGTGAGATAATTTATTTAGGTTTATAGTTACTAATGTTGATAAATGTTATCATTATTTGTGTGCTTTGTGAAAGACAACATCATCCTTGATATTGCTGTCGTATTTGGTATAAGCATGGCTATGGCTGGTCTTTCCGGCTGCCTCACCGGCGGCCTTCTCAGGACCGTTCTCCATCCACCAGGCATAGGCTGCAGCGCCGATACAAACGGCAGCACACACGACAATTATTATTGCTTCAAGCATTTTAAATCCTCCGTTTTACTTTATCAGCATGACGCGGAGAAAATGTTTATTTAATGTATCTAAGTTATATTTCCTCCGCATATGCGCGAGTTTTGAAATAATTAGCGAAGGAAATTAGTTTATGCCCATCCTTGTCGTGGATAAAACGGATAATAAAGCGCCGGCTCGTGTTTGTGAGGCATATGCGCATGACCACGATAGCGGCATATGCGAATAAAATAATATGTATTAACTGGAGTAACGCACCCAGCCAGCTTAAATTGGATGTAAGCCTGCCTAGAAAACCAAGCGAAGAGGTACGGATGCGGCATATGACTGCAGGAAAAGAAGGTATTTCTTCTATATACTGGCAATCCATGAGTGCCGACATATCTGACTCTGAATAAAGTACTGCGCGTGAGTCCAAAACTTCCTGCTGTGGAAGCGCGGCCTTATCAGAAGAGGCATAAGAGCCCCAGACAACCCTGTGATCGTATGAACCGTATGCTGTGCGGTCAGGATCAAATTCGTCCAGATTTTTGTCGAGACTTAGAAAGGAGCAGAATATAAGACAAAGCAACAGTGGTAAAACCAGTATTTTCTTCATGAGAGTCCGCTCCTTTCCTTCCAATTTATGTTTCTATTTTCTTCCTTTAGGTTAAAAAAGTCAACTTGTAAGTAGATTTCTTTTCAAAAATATTGAAATTCTTAATGGGCCGTAATTGTAACCAAATGATTATCTTAAATCAATCATATACATATTGCATAAAAAATAATTGAAAATTTATGCATGTTTGTGCATCACGATAATAGACATTTTTCATGGCACGTGATACTATAATTAACGTAAAAACCCCCCAATACATTATATATTTTTACTATCCCCATAGTAAAATACCTTCTCCTAAAGGACAGCAGAACGATGGCTGTTCTTTTTTTGTCCCCAAATAGTGTATATTTCGGGAAACAAGCAGATACAATATTGTTGAAATGATTTAGACATGATACAATCAGATTAGATATTAGATAGCACGCAAGAAGCGAGACATGCTGATAACAGCTCTCTTTCTTCAAGCCTGCAGACATTGAAGGCTCTGATGTCATAATTCAGAGTCACTGACACCAAATACTGTGAGCAGATGATAGTTGATTCACGTATGAGGAGGAAGAACATTTTGAGATTAAGGGTGTACTTCCGGCGAAGTGCACCCTTCTTTTAGTGAACAAAGAGCTTTGTTCATATTAAATACAAGATATAAGGAGTAACGCATGGAAACAAGAATAGCCCTGATCGGCATTATAGTTGAAAATCCGGATTCGGTTGAGCAGCTTAATCATCTGCTGCATGAGTACGGCAGCTTCATTGTTGGGCGCATGGGTATCCCATACGAGAAAAAAAATGTGAATATCATCAGTGTGGCGATTGACGCACCACAGGATATTATCAGTGCTTTGTCCGGCAGGATTGGCAGGCTGGATGGCATAGGAGTGAAGACAGTTTACTCTAATAAATAAAGCAGACCAGACTACAGGAGAAAGCATGACCGAAAATACAGCAATAATAAAAATTATAGATGAAATTACGGCCTGCCGGAATATCACCCTCGAGCAGCTGCATATGCTGCTTGAGACGGATGATATGCAGGCAGTTGATTATCTTAGAAAGAGGGCATCTGAGAAAGCACACGAGACCTATGGCAATCAGGTTTTTATACGTGGGCTGATAGAGTTTACCAACTACTGCAAAAACGACTGTCTCTACTGCGGCATAAGGCACAGCAATACCCATGCGGACCGCTACCGCCTGAGTACGGAGCAGATTATGGCATGCTGCGAGAGCGGCTATGAGCTTGGTTTTCGTACCTTTGTGCTGCAGGGTGGAGAAGATCCGTACTACACGGATGAGCGCATCTGTGAGATAGTGTCCGGGATTAAGGCAAAGTATCCGGACTGCGCAGTTACACTCTCTATCGGAGAAAAGTCAAAGGAGAGCTATCAGAGCTATTTTGATGCAGGGGCAGACAGATATCTGCTGCGCCATGAGACTGCGGATGAAAAGCATTACAGTAGGCTTCATCCGGCAGAGATGTCACTTGCAAACAGAAAGCAGTGCCTTTGGGATTTGAAAGAGATAGGATATCAGGTGGGCTGCGGCTTCATGGTCGGCTCGCCGGGACAGACAGTGGAGACCTTGTATGAGGATTTGCAGTTTATAAAGGAGCTTGAGCCTCACATGGTTGGAATCGGTCCGTTCATATCGCAGAAGGATACACCTTTTGCAAACGAAAAGTCAGGCACGATGGATGAGACGCTTCGCCTGCTTTCAATCATCAGGCTCATACATCCAAAAGTGCTGCTGCCTGCCACAACAGCGCTTGGCACAATCCATCCGCTCGGCAGGGAAAAGGGTATACAGTCGGGTGCCAATGTCGTGATGCCAAACCTCTCACCGGTCAATGTCCGTGACAAATACAAGCTCTACGACAATAAAATCTGCACCGGAGATGAGGCGGCAGAGTGCCGCTACTGTATGGAAAACCGGATGAAGAGCATCGGCTATCAGGTGGTGGTGTCGCGTGGGGACTACGCAAATTTTTGATTAATAGTTACGATTAATAAATATAAAACAACACCAGGATATAGAAGGAGATAAAAATGTACAACGTAAAATCATTAAAGGCTGAGGAATTCATCTCAGACGAGGAAATCAAAGAGACTCTCGAATACGCAGAGGCAAACAAAAATAATATAGGGCTTATCGATGCGATTATCGAGAAAGCAAAGCTAAAAAAAGGACTCACACACAGAGAGGCATCAGTGCTTTTAGCCTGTGAGATTCCGGAGAAGCTTGACGAGGTTTACAAGCTTGCACAGCAGATAAAGAAGGATTTCTACGGAAACAGAATCGTGCTTTTTGCACCGCTTTATCTGTCAAACTACTGTGTGAACGGCTGTGTTTACTGTCCATATCACATGAAAAATAAGCATATTGCGAGAAAGAAGCTCACTCAGGAGGAGATAGTAAAGGAGGTCACAGCCCTTCAGGATATGGGACACAAGCGTCTTGCAATCGAGGCAGGAGAGGACCCTGTAAACAATCCGATTGAGTATATTCTCGAGTGTATCAACACAATCTACAGCATCAAGCATAAAAACGGAGCTATCCGCCGTGTAAATGTAAATATCGCTGCCACTACAGTGGAGAATTACAGAAAGCTCAAGGAGGCAGGAATCGGAACCTACATACTCTTCCAGGAGACATATCACAAGGAGAGCTATGAGCAGCTTCATCCGACAGGACCAAAGCATGACTATGCATATCACACAGAGGCCATGGACCGCGCTATGGAGGGCGGCATTGACGACGTGGGACTTGGTGTACTTTTCGGACTGGACAAATACAAGTACGAGTTTGCAGGACTTTTGATGCATGCAGAGCACCTTGAGGCAGTGCACGGTGTAGGTCCTCACACTATCAGTGTGCCGCGTATAAAGCACGCAGATGATATAGACCCGGATGTATTTGACAATGGCATCAGTGATGATACTTTCGCCAAAATATGCGCACTTATCCGTATTTCAGTACCATACACAGGAATGATAATCTCAACCCGTGAGAGCCAGGCTGTCCGTGAAAAGGTTCTGCCGCTCGGTGTTTCACAGATCAGCGGCGCATCAAAGACAAGTGTTGGAGGCTATGCAGACCCGGAGGCTGAGAAAAATGCAGAGGCAACATCGGAGCAGTTTGATGTCAGCGACCAGAGAACACTTGACGAGGTGGTAAACTGGCTTATGAAGATGGACTATATTCCGTCCTTCTGTACAGCCTGCTACAGAGAGGGCAGAACAGGAGACCGTTTTATGGCGTTGTGCAAGAGCATGCAGATACTTAACTGCTGCCATCCGAATGCGCTCATGACACTGAAGGAGTATCTTGAGGACTACGCAAGTCCACAGACAAGGGAGCTTGGAATGAAGCTAATCGACAGGGAAATAGAAAAGATTACCAATCCAAAGGTTAAGCAGACCTGCTATGAGCATATACATGATATTGCAGACGGAAAGCGTGATTTCCGTTTCTAAAGGAGGAAATATGGGAAATTTGAATGAGACGCCTTCTGCCAACAGACTTCATATAGGTATATACGGAAAGACAAACAGTGGTAAGTCATCTCTGATAAATGCGGTTACAAAGCAGGAGGTTTCCATTGTAGCTGACGTGGCAGGTACGACAACCGCCCCTGTGTAAAAGCCGATGGAGATACATCCGCTCGGACCGTGCGTGATTATTGATACGGCGGGCTTTGATGATGATAGTGAGCTTGGTGAAAGACGTGTGGAAAAGACCCATCTGGCAGCAGAGAAGACAGACATAGCTGTTGTAGTGCTTGATATTGCAGAGGTCATTGCCGCAAAGAAGGCAGGGGTACCGTTTAAAAAAGCTTTTAAGGATGAGGCAGAGTGGAGCCTGCTATTTGCAAAAAAACATACTCCGGTTGTATTTGCCTTAAACAAGATAGACGAGATTTTGCTTTCCGCAGAGGCTCAGGAAAAGAGCAGGGGAAAGCTTGACAATGCTGCAATAGAGGCCGCGAAGTGCTGGGTTTATGAGGAAAACAGTGCTGTGATGGGCAAAAATGCAGACAATAGCTTTGAGGTTGTAGCAGTCAGCGCATTAAAGGGCAAGGGAATGGATGCCGTTATCTCTGCACTCACACGCCTTTTGCCTGAGGATTTCGGACAGGAATTTATCCTGGGAGACCTTGTTTCTCAGACAGACCTGGTGCTTCTTGTTATGCCGCAGGATATCCAGGCGCCAAAGGGCAGACTCATATTGCCACAGGTGCAGACACTCAGGGAATTGCTCGATAGAAAATGTCTTGTGATGAGCACGACGACTGACAAAATGACAGATGCGCTTGCAGCATTATCTCACGCGCCAAAGCTCATCGTGACAGATTCACAGGTGTTTGGCTATGTGTACGAGCACAAACCGGCGGAGAGTATGCTCACATCATTTTCAGTGCTTTTTGCAGCATACAAGGGTGATCTGCCATATTATGTGGAGAGCGCAAGGGCAATTGATGCCTTAAAGCCATCCTCAAGAGTGCTTATCGCAGAGTGCTGTACACATGCGCCTCTTGCAGAGGATATAGGCAGGGTGAAGCTTCCGAACCTGCTTCGAAAGCGTGTCGGTGAGGAGCTTACCGTGGATATTACAAGCGGTACAGACTTCCCTGATAATCTTTCTCAGTACGATCTCGTTATTCAGTGCGGTGCTTGCATGTTTAACAGAAAATATGTATTATCAAGAATAGACAGGGCACGCACTCAGCATGTGCCGATGACAAACTATGGCGTGGCTATAGCACACCTGACAGGAATACTCGATAAGGTGAGCATGCCCTAGAAAAACCTTAAAAGCCGGGAGGAAGAGAAGCTATCGGTATGACGAAAACAAGCGATTTTGACGACAAAGTGAATTATAGTGGCGATTATAAAGGCAATTACAGCGGCGATTATAGAGACAATTACAGCAGCGATTATAGCGCCACCGGTTACGCTCGTCTGGCGAAGAGTCTTATTGATATAGTAAAAGAGCAGCAGGCGAAGCTTGGCTACAGGAAGGAAATAGTCAGACTGTATTATCCTCTTTCCACGCTCAGACATTTCTTTGAGTGTGCAGGGGATGACAATAAAATTGCAGCCGGCGTAATTTCAGAGCAGCAGATGCTTGAAATACTTGCACCGGACAACCTGCCAAAACAGCTTACTGACACCATAGGTGAGATAAAGGTCACCGCAAAAAATGAGCGTTTCTGCATAGAGATACCACCTGAGGGCAGTGAGTATGTGCATGAAAACACAGCTGACAACGAGTTTATAAGGGAGCTGATTACACTTGTCGGCACGCATGGCTGCACCATGGAGCAGATAACTGAGTTGTTTTACAAATACTCGGACGACATCGAAAAAAAGGAAATGCAAAACGGCGAGTTTGACTGTTACATCCGCTTCTTAAATGAGCCGGATGACACATACTACTATTGCTTCCATGATGAGGGCTGCCATATTATTTACCATAGATTTCTGCCGCAGGATTATGCGGACTTTGGATTTTAATGGATAAGTTTCTTTCTTTTGGTGTTGGCCTTTGAATTTACTTTGAAGTTACACGAAGACATAGTTTGACAAAAATATAACAATCGTAATATAATGGCGGTTGAGAGTAGGGTTTATGTATAATACGCACATCAGGAGATATACACATGGCAACATTTACCAGAAAAGCCATAATGCAGACTTTTTTACATATACTGAAAAACAAACCGCTTGACAGGATTACAGTCAAGGATATATGCGAGCAGTGTGAGATAAACAGAAATACATTTTACTATTATTTCAAGGACATATATGATGTGCTTGAGGCCATATTTGAGGACGAGGTCAGGCTTGTGATGGATGAGGCAAAGGAAGGCGTGACATTTCATGATGCATATGCCAGAGTCGCTGCCCTTATTCTTAATAACCGCGAGGCGATAATGCACATTTATGCATCGGAAAACGGCAGGGTATTAAGGACATATCTGGATGCCGTGGTTACGCAGGTGGTGCGCCGCTTTGTGTTGGAAAAGGCAGAGGGCTATAGCCTGGATGATAGTGACATTGCATTTATCACGGCGTTTTACAGCAACGGAATCGTGGGCAGTACAATTAAGTGGATTGAGAGAGGCAGTATGATGAGCCGTTTGCCTGAGAACATTACGGCAAATGACATAGGAGTGTCAAAAAGCCAATACAACAGAGATATTGTTAAGAGAATAGGTGACTCCTTCGATGCCACAATTTATGATATGATTGAGTGCTGTCTGTAGGCAGGCGGATATTGTATAACAAAATAATTCGAACAGATTTGACAGAGTGTCTGAATTTCAGACACTCTTATTTTTTTGTCCATTTTAAAGACGATTATGGTGGATTAGAATAGCAGACAAAAAGGAGGGAGATACTTTATGCACACATTGGTACGTGTGAAAAATGCATACACTGTCATGACAATATGCCTGATTGCATTGGGGGCAGCTTTGTTATTTGCGCCACAGCTTGGACTTAGGACTTTGTGCGTGGTGTATGGAGTGTTTCTCATAGTATACGGAGTGACAAAGCTGTCCGGATATTTTGCAAAGGATTTATTTCAGCTTGCGTTTCAGTTTGACCTTGCGCTGGGGATAGTTTCAATAGTGCTTGGAATCATAATTATAGAGAAATCTGAGTATATTATAGAGATATTGTCCACAGCAATAGGCATTTTTATGTTGGTAGATGGAGCGTTCAAGATACAGACCGCAGTGGAAGCAAAGCGTTTTGGCATCGAGAGATGGTGGCTCATACTCGTGATGTCGTTTGTAGTGGCATTTGTGGGAATACTGCTTCTTGTGACACCATTTGAGACCGCAGGCATGATAGTTAGACTAATAGGACTGAATTTGAGTCTTGACGGAATACTAAATTTATTTGTCGTCAGAAATACCGTTGAAACAATAAGGAGGAATACAAAGTGGGAAATTTAGGACATAAGGCAGCGAGACTTGCTGCATCAAAAATATGTGACAACATTGTAAAAGGACTTTGCAAGGACCCGGAGACAGAGGTTGTAAAGCTTATCGACATGTGGCAGAAATTTATGGGCGATGAGAAGATTGATTTAAACTATGACAGTGCGCGCAAGATGATCTGTGATAAGGACTGCACGCTCAACAAGTACATGCATCGTCTTATCAACGAGATAGATCCTCATGTATTAAAGACAATCGCGCTCAATCTGGGCTTTGAGGCATTTGTTTACGGCACAAAAACCATCCGTAAAAATCGTGAAAAGTATGGCTGCAATGTGCCATGGCTCATTCTTATGGATCCGACAAGTGCCTGCAATCTGCACTGTACAGGCTGCTGGGCAGCAGAGTACGGCCATAAGCTGAACCTTACCTTTGATGAGATGGATAAGGTTGTTACACAGGGCAAGGAGCTTGGTGTATACCTGTATATGTTCACAGGAGGGGAGCCTCTTGTCAGAAAAGCAGACCTTGTTAAGCTCTGTGAGAAGCACAGTGACTGTGCATTTCTGGCATTCACAAACGGCACACTCGTGGATGAGGCCTTCTGCGCAGACTTAAAGCGTATCGGAAATCTGTACCTTGCAATAAGTCTTGAGGGCTTCTCAGAGGTAAACGACTTAAGACGAGGCACAGGTGTATTTGCAAAGGTTATGCATGCAATGGATTTGCTTAAGGAAAACGGACTTGTTTTCGGTACATCAATATGTTACACTTCAAAGAACTATAAGACAGTTACCAGTGATGAGTTTATCGACATGATTGTGGAAAAGGGTTGCCGCTATGCGCTTTACTTCCACTATATGCCTGTCGGAAACGATGCATCACTGGAACTTTTACCAAACCCTAAGCAGAGGCTTTACATCAAGGACCGTGTCCGTGAAATCAGAAATATGACAAGCGGCAAGGGAATTTTCACGATGGATTTCCAGAACGACGGCGAGTTTGTCGGAGGCTGTATCGCAGGAGGAAGAAACTATTTCCATATCAATGCCAACGGCGATGCTGAGCCATGTGTATTCATACACTACTCAGGAGCCAACATCCGTACACACAGCATGCTTGAGATTTTGAAACAGCCGCTTTTCATGGCATATCATGATAACCAGCCATTTAATGAGAATCACTACAGACCATGTCCTATGCTTGAAAATCCTGAGATCTTACAGCGGCTCGTAAAGGAAACAGGTGCAAAATCAACAGATTTGCAGTCACCTGAGAGCGCAGAGCACCTGTGCAACAAGTGCAAGGAGTATGCGCAGGCATGGAAGCCTTGTGCCGATAAGCTTTGGGCGGAGGAAGGACACAGTAATTAATGATATTTGAAACACATGCCCATTATGATGATGACAGATTTAAGGACGACCGTGATGAAACAATAAAACGCGTCCATGAAAAAGGAGTTGCCCCGATAATAAATGTCGGGGCTTCTATTGGCTCTACCATGACTACAATAGAGCTTGCAAAGAAATATGACTTTATATATGCAGCGGTTGGAGTGCATCCAAGCGACATAGCTGATTTAAACGAGGAAACCTTTGCATGGCTTAGGGAACAGACCGCATGGGAAAGGACTGTTGCAGTCGGGGAAATCGGACTGGACTATTACTGGGATAAGGAGCCAAAGGTGCAGGAAAACCAGCGCTACTGGTTTAAGCGTCAGCTTGAGCTTGCAGCAGAAGCATCGCTGCCGGTTATCATACACTCGCGTGATGCAGCACAGGACACCATGGAAATCATGACAGAGGCAGCAAAAAAGAATATCCGCGGCGTGATACACTGCTATTCATATTCACCGGAGATGGCACTGGAGTATGTAAAGCTGGGGTATTATATCGGAGTGGGAGGTGTCGTGACTTTCAAGAATGCAAAGAAGCTGGTACAGACAGTGTCAGAGCTTCCACTTGATAGAATCCTTCTTGAGACAGATTGTCCATACATGGCCCCGGAGCCACATCGAGGCACGAGGAATGATTCGTCAAACATTCCATATGTGATAAAGAAGATAGCAGAAATCAAAGGCACTACACCGGATGAGGTAGAGCGCAAAACTCGTGCAAATGCATTTGAACTTTTCACGCGTGTAAGTGATTGAGCCACAACATGAGGTATGAAAAGCATGAACCGCCGCCCT
>ENA-OPBL01003352-OPBL01003352.1-human-gut-metagenome-genome-assembly--contig:-NODE-3352-length-10078-cov-2.441684_pt1 | contig 10078 bp, 10 predicted proteins | sample MGYA00241073_ERZ501461 | MGnify/ENA primary metagenome ERZ501461 (study PRJEB25962, sample SAMEA2042630) | human gut metagenome | biome: human gut; feature: human-associated habitat; material: faeces... | reverse complement strand
CCCAAACATCCACTTTGGAACCCGAGCCTTCGCTGGCATAACTTCGGTCGACGAACTACCGCTTTTCTGCATGAGATCTCTTGCCTGCAGAGTTTCACATTCCTTGGGAACCGGCGGCCGAAGCGCTACAATGGCCTCAGCCACCCAGAGAAAGAAGGCGACCATGACGTTTTCGCCCGCGCCGTTTACACCCACGCCCTACACGCCGCCCGACTTCACGCTCCCCCACCTCGCCGCCGCGCCCGATGTGACGCTCGTGCCCGCGCCGAAGGATTTCGTGGCCCCGGAGGGCTACCACGCCATGTCCATTTATCCGGAGTATCTGAAGATCGCAGGGCAATGGACGCTCGCCCGCGATTCCCGCATGGATTGCGTGGCCGTCGTGGAAGGCGGCAACGTGTTCGTGCGCGAGTTCCGCCACATCCGCGCCGGCGATCTCATCGCCTGCGGACGCACGGAAAACGGCGAGGAGGGCATTCTCGTCTACACCGACGGCTTCCGCGGCCACATCGGAGGACGGCGCCCCGCCCCCGGGCGGCCACGACAACTTCGCCTTCCGTCTGGGCCGCTCCCGCGAGACCGCCTTCTCGCGCGACTACGACGAGCTCTATGAGCTTTTGCGCCACGACCGCGACCACGGCTCCATCGTGTGGGTCATGGGGCCGGCCTTCACGTTCAACGGGTACTCCCGCGAGGCCTTCGCGAAAATCATCGACGCCGGCTATGCGGACGCGGTGTTCGCCGGCAATGCTCTCGCCACCCACGATTTGGAAGGGGCCTACTTCCACACGTCCCTCGGCCAGGACATCGACACCCAGGAGAACCGCCCCAACGGCCACTACCACCACCTGGACACCATCAACCGCGTGCGCTATTGGGGATCCATCGAGCGGTTCATCGAAGAAGAGGGCGTGTGCGACGGCATCATGAACGCGCTGGTGCGCAATGGCGTGCCCTACGTGCTGGCCGGATCCATCCGCGACGACGGCCCTCTGCCCGGCGTGTACGGCAACGCCTACGAGGCGCAGGACGCCATGCGCGACCACATTCGCAGCGCCACCACCGTCATCTGCATGGCCACCATGCTGCACACCATCGCCACGGGGAACATGACGCCGAGCTATCGCGTGATGGACGACGGCACCATTCGCCCGGTGTACTTCTACTGCGTGGATATCGCCGAGTTCGCTGTGAACAAATTAGTGGATCGCGGCAGCCTCGCCAGCCGCGGCATCGTCACCAACGTCCAGGACTTCATCGCCAACATCGCCAAAGGATTGGGGCTTTTGGGCTAGAAGGTTGCGCAACATCGGAAAGGTCATCCCCGACGACGACCCTCTTATCGACCGCGTTCCCGAATGGCAGCGCGATTGGCGCAATGCCTTCCAGATGATGGTCGATGCCGGCGCCGTCAAGGAATGCGATACCATCGAGGAGTTGGAAGAGGCCCTCGGATTGCGCGAAAGCGTGCTCGTGCAGGCTGTTAAGGACTGGAACGCCGCCTGCGAGGCCGGAGAGGACACTGTTCCCACCTACAAGTACGATCCCTCGTGGCTCATCCCCATCAGCGAGCCGCCCTACTACGGAGCGAAACTTGGCGGCAACCTGTTCGCCACCAAGTGCGGACTGCGCATCAACCCCAAGATGCAGGTCATCGATACCGAAGGCGCCGTTATTCCCGGGCTTTACGCTGGCTGGCACACCGCCGGCGGCTCGAACGGCGAGAACAACCTCGCCGGCAAGCCCTTCAACGGCCTGTACGGTGATGTGGGACTATCGTTCCTCGGTGGGTACATGGCCGCAGGCTCTATCATCGGCGAGATCTAGTCAGCCATCTTTCGCCACAACCTATCATTAGCCCTCCCCTGGCGCCCCGTCCAACCGACGGGGCGCCGTCATGTTGCACCGCCGACAGAGGCGCCAGCGCACCCTGCCACCAGCCGAGGCTTCATCACCCCCAGAAGACATTATTCCAGCGAAGAAATGCTCTCCTTCAGGCAGTCGACGAACAGCTTCCCGTTCTCCCCGATGCGCTCCTCGTTGTAGATCACATAGAGATCGCAGGGCACCGTAAAATCGTCGACCGCGAATATCTTGATGTCGGAGCTCGCCCGCAGACCCGAGCGCACTCCCCCCAGCGCAATGCCGAACGTCTCGCCCGTTCCCGACAGATACAGGTCAAGATAGTTCGAACAAGGCTGATTGTCGGGCTCCACGGCTACCCCGACCCCTGCAAACCATTCGATGAGCACGCGGCCCGCGCGTTCCATATTCGCGGAATTCCCCAAGAGCATCGTGAAGCCGTCCAAGTCGGCCGCCGTCACGCGATCGCACTCAAACAGAGGACAGGAGCGGTTCATCCAAAAACGACATTCGCCCTCGCTAAAGCGAAAAGCCCCCACTCCGGCAGGCAGCTCATCGGGCAGCGCCTCTTCCCCGCCATCTCGTCGCCTCACTTGAACGAAAATGGAAAGATCCGCCTTGCCGCTCTCCACCGCTTCCATGTTCGCGTAAGCGCCCGACGCCATGAGCATTTCGAGGCATCGGTCAGGATGATCCCGTCGGAAAGCGTGCAGCGCACGCGTCAGCAACTCCTCGAAGGGAGCGTAATCGAGGGTGCCCACCACTATGGACGACGAGGCTTCCGCCAGCGCCCGGCACTCTTCCGCGCTTTCCTCTACCAGCTTCACTATGGCACGAGCACGCTTCAGAAAAAGACGGCCGGCTGGCGATAGCTCCAACTGACCGACGCGCTTGACCGTAAGAGGCGCCCCTACCTCCTCCTCGAGTGCGTGAATATGGGCCCGCAGCGTCGGTGGCGACACGAACAGATCAGCAGCCGCCTGGGCGAAATTGAGAGAGCGCGAGAATTCGATGTACTCGCGCAGATATGCGGTGTCCACGGACAGCTCCTTCCCCACCCCCGAATCGCGGAACGCAACCTGCAACCAGTATACCCCATCAGCTCCTCGCAGCAGGTCAGCAGCCGCTGGGGCCAAACTCAACCGATGTTGCGCAAATACGGCTTTTCTGCTACCGCTCCTTCGGGGTTTCAGGGTTCCTCGACCCTGAATTCGCTGAGGCTAGCCACGAGTTTCAGCCCGAAGCTGCTCTCATGCGCGCTATGATCGAGGCCCGGCAAAGCCAAAATTTCACGCAAAAGGAATTGGCCGAACGATGTGGCATAGCTCAGACCGAAATCAGCCGCATAGAACGCGGAATCCGCAACCCTTCGATACGCGTCCTTCAGAAAATCGCGGAGGGAATGAACATGTATCTGCATATCTCCTTCCTCCCCCGCGACCCGCAACCGGGCACCCGCTCCGCATAGCATAGCAACGCGAAGACGCCGCCGGCGTGCTTTTGGGCTCCCCAAGGCCGTTCTGAAGAAATCTCGGTCAACGAGCTACCCGTTTTCTGCATGAGATCTTGAGTTATCAGCGTCTCGGGCACGCCCGCAACCCGATGCCGGGAACTCCCTTACCAAGCGCAACGCTTTGACCAGGCATTTTGCAAAAGCCGTTCTCAGCCGCGAGTTCTTCTGCGGATTCCGGACGCTTATAACTCGAGATTTCGTGCAGAAACAGAGGGGTTCGTCGACCGAGAACAGGCAAAAGCGATCCCAGCTGGCTGCCGCGAAACAGAAGAAGGGCCGCCTCGTTATGAAGCGGCCCTTCTTTAGTCGTTTGTGCGCTCGCCTCCCAAGGCGAACCTTGTGGACTGCGAGCCCCTGCTCGGCCCTCTAGCGCTTGATGTTGTAGAAGGCTTTCATACCGGCGTACTGGGCCTGGCCCTCCAGCTGCTCCTCAATGCGGATGAGCTGGTTGTACTTGGCCACGCGGTCGGACCGGCAGGGGGCGCCGGTCTTGATCTGGCCGGTGTTGCAGGCCACGGACAGATCGGCGATGGTCACGTCCTCGGTCTCGCCGGAGCGGTGGCTCATGACGCAGGCGTAGCCGGCCTGCTTGGCCATCTCGATGGCCTCGAGCGTCTCGGTGAGGGAGCCGATCTGGTTCACCTTGATGAGAATGGCGTTGGCGCAGCCCAGCTCGATGCCCTTGGCGAGGCGCTTGGAGTTGGTGACGAACAGGTCGTCGCCCACCAGCTGCACGCGATCGCCGATGCGGTCGGTCAGCTTCTTCCAGCCGTCCCAGTCCTCCTCGGCCATGCCGTCCTCGATGGAGACGATGGGGTACTTGTTCACGAGCGCCTCCCAGTAGTCCACCATCTCGTCGCTCGTCAGCTCACGGCCCTCGCCGGCCAGCACGTACTTGCCGGTCTCGGCGTTGTAGAACTCGGTGGAGGCGGGATCCATGGCGAACAGGATGTCGGTACCGGGCTTGTAGCCGGCCTTCTCGCAGGCCTCCACGATGTAGGCCAGCGGCTCCTCGTTGGTCTTCAGGTTGGGAGCGAATCCGCCCTCGTCGCCCACGCCGCCACCAAGGCCCGCATCATGCAGCACCTTCTTCAGAGTGTGGTAGATCTCGGCGCACCAGCGCAGAGCCTCGGCGAAGGTGGGGGCGCCCACGGGCATGATCATGAACTCCTGGAAGTCCACGTTGTTGTCGGCATGCACGCCGCCGTTCAGGATGTTCATCATGGGCGTCGGCAGAAGATGCGCGTTCGCCCCGCCCACGTACTTGTACAGCGGCAGCTCGGCGGCCTCCGCGGCAGCCTTGGCCACGGCCAAAGAAGCGCCCAGGATGGCGTTGGCGCCAAACGCGCCCTTGTTCTCCGTGCCGTCGGCCTCGATCATGGCGGCGTCCACCATGCGCTGATCCTCGGCCTCGAGGCCGATGAGCACGTCGGCGATCTCGTTGTTCACATGGGCCACGGCATCCAGCGTGCCCTTGCCCAAATAGCGGCTCTTGTCGCAGTCGCGCAGCTCCACGGCCTCGAAAGCGCCCGTGGAAGCGCCCGAAGGAACCGCCGCGCGGCCGAAGGCGCCGTCTTCCAGCACGACTTCCACTTCGACGGTGGGGTTGCCGCGAGAATCGAGAACCTCGCGCCCGTACACATCGATGATGACGCTCATGTAGTGCCTCCTTGAAGGTTGGTTGATGCTTCTAATCAGCGTTCACCATCATAGCACGAACGACGCAAGCGCAAGCGCCCCGCGCGGGTTCATTCCGCACGGGGCGCATAAAACAGGGGTCGCTGCCGGGCCCAATCGGGCACCGCAACCAACAAGGACGACGGCTCTCGCCCTCAGACAGAGCCCCAACAACGGCGCAGAGGCGGGTTAATGGATGCCCGGCCACACGGCACCCGTGGCGGGCACGGGCACGTCCCGGTTCTCGTCGGTGGTCGGAATGACGCCGAATTCCTTCAGAAGGCCGTAGATGTCGGTGTGCTCGATCTCCTTCAAGCCCTTCGACAGCAGCAGCTTCTCCAGCACGTTCATGTTCATGTCCGTGGCCGGCTTGCCGTCGCGCAGAAGCACCGTCGCGTTCAGCAGCACGCGCAGGTCGAACACGCTGCCCCACACCTCAGGCACGCCGCGGTCGATGGCGAGCAGCGTATATACCGCCTCCATGCCAGTGCGCATGGAGTACTCAGTGGTGAAAATAGTGTCGCGCGGCGTCTCGGCGAACTGGCCGATGAAGGCGAAGTTCACGGCGCCCTCAGGCACGACGAGCGGACGGTCGCCATCGGCGCGGGGCATGAAGAAGGCCGTGATGTAGGGCATCATGCAGGGCACCGTGTTCGCGGAATGCTCGGCCAGCTCCTCGATTTGCTCCTCGGGCACGCCCAGGTGGTACAGCCACTCCTCGCAGATTTCCTTGCCGGTGCAATCGCGCATGGGCTTCTTCACGTAGTCGCCGGGCACGTCGGTGAACAGGCCGTAGAGCCACACGCACACCTGTCCCTCGGGCTGGGCGCGGAACTGCGGCTGCCGGTTGATGGTCCAGGAGAGCAGCCAGCTGGAGTCCTTCACCGACACGATGCCGCCCGTCACCACACCGCCGGAGAGCGGGTCGCGCTTGCAGATCTTCTCGATGTACGGCAGGATCTTCTCATCCAGCGTGGTCACCGTGGCGCTCTCCCAGTTGCTCTTCTCCGGATCGCCGCAGAACTTCTCGGGGCGGCCGAACTCCGGCGACTGGGCCGCGATCTTCTTCCACAGATCCCAGCCGTCGCCGGGGGTGAGCTCGGGGGCGAAGCGGGCCGGGGCGTCCTGGCTGCCGAAGGAGGAGTGGGCCACCAGGCTGCCGGGCGTGATGAAGACGAGGTCGTTTTCCGTGAGCGGAATGGTCTCCTCGCGGCCCGTATCGGCAGCCGGGGCCGTCTTGCCGTCTTCGGGCAGCCCCTCGGCGGCATCGATGGCCGCCGGATTGTTCTCACGCACCAGTCGAATCTCCGTGGCCAGCTTGCGGTTGTCGTCTTTGGCGTCGTCGCAACTGAAGCGCACGTCGGTCACATGGGTGTTGAATTGGAAGTCCACGCCGTGCGCCTCAAGGTAGTTCACCATCGGCAGGATCATGGACTCGTACTGGTTGTACCGCGTGAAACGCAGGGCCGAGAAATCGGGCAGGCCGCCCAAATGGTGCACGAAGCGGGTGACGTAGCGCTTCATCTCCAGTGCCGAGTGCCAATTCTCAAAGGCGAACATCGTGCGCCAGTACAACCAGAAGTTCGAGTTCAGCACCTCATCGGAGAAGTACTCGGTGATGACCTTGTCCTGCAGCTCCTCCTCCGGGGTGAAGAACAGGTTCATGATTTCCATGCAGGCCTTGTCGGACAGGTTGAACTTGTTGTCGGTATGGGCGTCCCGGCCGCGATCCTGCGTGGCGCGGCACAGCGAGTAGTTGGGGTCGCGCTTGTTCAGCCAATAGTAGTAGTCGAGCACCGATACCGACGGATCCTCGATGGAGGGGATGTCGCGGAACAGATCCCACATCACCTCGAAGTGGTTGTCCATCTCGCGGCCGCCGCGCATGGTGAAGCCGAGCCCCGGGTACTCCCAGCCATCGCAACCGCCGCCGGCGCGCCGGTCGCGCTCCAGAATGTGGATCTTCTCGCCGGGCATTCGGCCGTCGCGCACAAGAAAGCACGCCGCAGCGAGTCCCGCCAGGCCGCTGCCGATAATGTAGGCCTGCTTGTTTTCCACGCCCTCGGGCGGAAGCGGATGGGCGAAGGCCTCGTAGTTGCCGCTGGAATAGTACATAGCGCACGTCCTCTCTGGTCGGGTTCAATGCTTACCTTCCATCATGCGGCCGCTCCGCGCGCCCGCATCCGTCAACAAGATTCCGTTGCGCCCCCGTTGGCTGGCAGTAACCTGGCGAAACGCGAAAGGCCGCACTATAATGGCTGGCTGTGACTGAGAAGAGACATATCCCGGGCTTCGTGTACAAGCTCATGCTGTTGGCGGCCACCATTATTTGGGGGTTCGCCTTCGTGGTGATGAAGGACGCCGTCGACGTGCTGCCGCCGGCCCAGCTCATCGGCGTGCGCTTCTTCCTGACGGGACTGCTCATGGCCGCGGTGTTCCATCGGTCGCTGGCGGGCACGCTGAACGGGCCGTGCCTTAAGGCGGGACTTGTGCTGGCCGCCGTGACCTTCCTCGCGTTCTGGGTGCAGACGGTGGGGCTCGCCGACACCACGCCGGGCAAGAACGCCTTCCTTACGGCCACTTACTGCGTCATTGTTCCCTTCATGCTGTGGGCCGTCGCCGGCAAGCGCCCCACCTTCGCCAACGTGGGCGCCGCCGCTCTCTGCATCACGGGCATCGGGCTCGTGTCGCTCACCGCCGGCTCGCTCGCCTTCGAGTTCGGCGATGCCATGACGCTTCTGTGCGCCGTCTTCTTCGCGGCGCAGATCATCGCCATCGCGCGCTATTCGAAGCGCTTCAACGTGCTCGCGCTCACCGTGTACCAGTTCCTCTTCGGCGGCATTGCGGGACTTGTCGTCGGCGCTCTCACCGAGCCTGCACCGAACCTGGCGGCTCTCACGCCGGAGTTCGCCTTCAACCTGTTCTACCTCGTGGTGTTCGCCTCGGGGCTGTGCTATCTCTTCCAGAACGTCGGACTCGCCCACGTGTCGCCGGCCCAAGGCTCGCTTCTGCTGTCCTTGGAATCGGTGTTCGGCGTGCTGGCCAGTGTGCTGTTCTACGGTGAGGTGGTCACCGGGCGCATGGCAGTCGGTTTCGTCCTCATTTTCGCCGCCATCCTGATAAGCGAGCTGGCACCGGCGCGGGCAAAGCGCGAAAAGTGCCGAGAGGCGGGCGAATCGCCCGATGCCCCTAAGTCGCGCAGCATTCCGATAGTCGACGAGGACGACAGCGACCTTGTCGCAAGCTCCTAGGGAATAAGCGCGAAGGCGGCGCAGGCGACAACGCCGACGAGGAGGGCCGCCCCGTCGCCAAAGGCGAAACGGCGCCCGTCAAGCGACGTCGGCACGCCGGAAGCTCCGTAGCAGCGCGCCTCCATAGCGGATGCCAGGCGATCGGCCCGACGGAAAAGCCCCACGAGCAGCGGCACCATGAGGCCCCCATAGGCACGCAGGCGCCCCACGAGCCCTGCGCCCTCGAAGGCGGCTCCCCGCGAGGCCTGGGCAGCCCTCACGGCCCTCAGCTCCTCGGAAAGCAGCGGCATGAACCGCAGGGCGATGGAAAGCGACGTCGTGAAGTCGCGTACGGGCAGTCCCAGACGGCCCAGGGGGGAGAGCAGCTGGCGCAGCGCCTCGGAAAGCTCTGCAGGCGTGGAAAGCGCCATGAGCAAAAGACTCGCCCATACCAGCAGAAGCAGCCGGAGGGCCACCGCGATTCCCGCAAGCCACCCAGAGGCTGCAACATTGTAGACGAGCAGGAAGCCGACAATGAGGTAGGCGAAGGCCCCTTCGCGCAGCAGACGGGCAACGGGGACGTCCCCGACGGAGGCCACGGCCGCCAGCAGCGCAGCCGCCACACCCAGACCCAGAAGGTTTTCCGTGCAGAAAAGCGCCACGGAATAGGCCACGAGCAGCCCGATCTTCACACGGGCGTCCACGGTGCGCAGTGTCCCTTTCGCACCGATGCGCGCGGCACGGCGAGCTTCGCCGGCGCCGCATCTCGCACCGCCTGCGCGTTTCGCAGCGTCTGCGCGAGCAGCACCGGCGTCCCCCTTCTCGGATGCGACAGAATATATCGAGGCTTTTTCCATGTCGCCAGTATCCCACAGAGCCCCCATCGTCACGGACGCCATCCCTCCCCCATCGGCCAGACGCCGGTGTGCGCTCGTGTTTTGTGCAGAGACGCAAAAGAAGGCGCCCCTATGCTCAAGGGGCGCCTTCTTTCAATTCCGTCAAGCCATCCCGCGGGCTCCTGTTAAGGAAGAGCCCAGGCTTGGTGGAGTCATCATGAAGCCGGCGAGTTAGCGAACCGGCCTCGAATCGGCGAACCGCACGGCCCGCATGCAGATGTTAGAGCGATTGCTCGGCCGCAATCTCGGCCTGCTCGAACTCGAAGGCAGTCTCCGCATCCTCGGCGGCAGCCTGCTCGTTGCCCAGCGCGTCATCGTACTCGGTGGACATGGTGGCCTCGGCCACAACCTGCTGCTCGACGCGCTCGAGATCCTTGGCGGCATCTTCGTTCTTGGCGGCCTCGGTCGCAACGAACTCCTCCATCAGCGTATCCTTGTCAGCCATGATCCGGCTCCTTTCAATCGGTGCGATACCCATGAACTTACACTGCAGGAGCAAGATCGGTTGCCCTTGCAAGGAGTATTCTATGGGCCTCAGCAGCAAGGTAAACTTGAGCGGGCCGATAGTAATTCAGAGGTTGGACGCGCGTTGCCTTGCCGTCATGAGACCCGCGCCGCAAGTCATACCGCGCTTGCGGCAAGGGGCGACCGAGGTCGCCCCCTACGGGAGGAAACGCAGAGAAGCCGCCCGAGGGCGGCTTCTCCGGTATAGAACGATGCTTCCACGCTCCGCTTTTGCGGCTGGCGGGCGCGCGGCGCACCCGAAGTTCCCAGTCGAACGATTACTCGCTCTTGACGTCGGCCTTCTCTTCCTCAGCCTTCTCCACCTCGGAGGTCTCGACCTCCTTGGCAGCCTCGGCCTCGGCCTTCTCGGCTTCCTCCTTGGCTTTGTTGGCAGC
>ENA-OPBL01003327-OPBL01003327.1-human-gut-metagenome-genome-assembly--contig:-NODE-3327-length-10169-cov-7.712280_pt1 | contig 10169 bp, 12 predicted proteins | sample MGYA00241073_ERZ501461 | MGnify/ENA primary metagenome ERZ501461 (study PRJEB25962, sample SAMEA2042630) | human gut metagenome | biome: human gut; feature: human-associated habitat; material: faeces... | reverse complement strand
AAGTGTTGTGCTCTACCTGCTGAGCTAGCGAATCAAACCTGTGTTGCATTCATTTTCTGATTGCGAGTGCAAAGGTAGGTGTTTTGAGTGAAACTGCCAAATGTTTTGGCAAGTTTTTTCAAATAAATTTTCCTTTGCGTTTTTATCTTGCTGATTTATAGCGTATTTTGCTTTCGGAAAAATAAGCCTTTGCAAACCGGTTTTCCTGAAATCTTGTAGATTCCCGTTCCTGCCGGAGCTCTTACATTCGGACAGCCTGATTTTTTACATGCCGGCAGCCGCTTTTTATCTCCTTATTTATTCTTGAGTGCCGGTCTGCCGTTCCATTCTGGCCGGCCGGATCTTTACGAATGACTTGCCTGAGCCTTTTTTTCCTCTTCTACCGCTTTCCGGTAACAACATCTGCACAGAGGCTCGTATTCTTCCTTTTCTCCCAGCAACACCCGTTTGTCGTTGGCTACGGTACGGTGTGATACGTAGGCCAGATCTCCGCATTTCACGCAGATGGCATGTACCTTGGTCACCTCGTCGGCGATGGCACACAGGGCAGGCATCGGACCGAAAGGTACACCTTTAAAGTCCATGTCCAGTCCGGCAATGATTACTCTCACCCCTCTGTCGGCAAGTTCGTTGCATACGTTCACCAGTCCGTCGTCGAAGAATTGCGCTTCGTCTATGCCCACTACATCGATTTCCGAGCTGAACAGCAGGATGCTTGCCGACGAGTCTACCGGAGTAGAAGGAATCGAATTGTTGTCGTGCGAAACCACTTCCGCTTCCGAGTAGCGTGTATCGATGGCCGGCTTGAATATTTCTACCCGCTGGCGGGCAAAGGTAGCACGCTTCAGGCGGCGGATCAGTTCTTCTGTCTTGCCCGAAAACATCGAACCGCAGACAACTTCTATTCTTCCTCTGCGGCACGTTTCATGTGTATGATCTTCTGAAAAAACAACCATTGGTTCAAAAATTTGGTGCAAAAATACAATTTGTGTCGTTAATTTGCCTTATCTTCTATCTGAAATTTCATTTTTCGGCTATTTTATACACAACAACTGTTAAATATTGAATGAAATTAACTAGTGAGATTAAAAACTTTCTATCTTTGCTATATTAACAGTTGAAATATTGTATGGGAAGATTATATGTTGTTCCTACTCCTGTGGGTAATTTGGAAGATATGACCTTTCGTGCCATCCGTATCTTGAAGGAAGCCGACCTGATTCTGGCGGAAGATACACGCACGTCGGGCATTTTGCTGAAACATTTCGAAATCAAGAATGCGATGCAGTCTTATCATAAGTTCAATGAGCATAAGACGGTAGAGGGGATTATCAACCGGTTGAAGGCAGGCGAAACCATTGCACTGGTTTCCGATGCGGGAACTCCGGGCATATCCGATCCCGGCTTCCTGGTGGTACGCGAATGTGTGAAAAACGATATCGAGGTACAGTGCCTTCCGGGAGCTACGGCTTTCGTTCCGGCGCTGGTGGCTTCAGGACTGCCCGACGAACGTTTCTGCTTCGAAGGCTTCCTGCCTCAGAAGAAAGGACGCATGACCCGTCTGAACGGTCTGGTGGAAGAAACGCGCACGATGATTTTCTACGAGTCACCCTACCGGCTGGTGAAAACGCTTACCCAGTTTGCCGAGATATTCGGTCCCGAACGTCAGGTTTCTGTCTGCCGTGAGATATCCAAGATACACGAGGAAAGCGTGCGGGGAACCTTGCAGGAAGTCATTGCACACTTCACGGCTACCGAGCCGAGAGGAGAAATTGTCATTATACTGGCAGGAAAAGAAGATTGAAGTTATAAATTCTAAACAGATAAAAAACTATGAAGAAAGTTGTTTTATTTTCATTATGTGCTGCGGCCGTGCTTGCTTCTTGTAATAATGCAGGCCAGAATAAAGATGCGTTGAAACTTCAGAACGACTCGCTGATGATCGAATTGTCTAACCGCGATGCCGAACTGGATGAAATAATGGGAGCATTCAATGAAATTCAGGAAGGCTTCCGCGAAATCAATGAAGCTGAAAACCGTGTGGATCTTACCGGCGATGCTATCGAAAACAAATCGAGCGCCGACAAGATCAAGGAAGATATCCGCTTTATCAGCGAAAAACTGAAATCAAACCGTGAACAGATTGCCAAACTGGAAGAACAGCTTAAGAACAGCAACTACCAGTCGGCACAGCTTAAAAAGGCTATCAAGAACCTGACTGCCCAGCTGGAAGAAAAACAACGCCAGATTGAAACCCTTCAGGCTGAACTGGCTTCGAAGAATATCCGTATCGCCGAACTCGATGAGGCTGTTTCCGATCTGAACAAGAACGTCGATCAGCTGACTGCCGAAAACGAGGCTAAGACAAAGACCGTTGCTGCTCAGGATAAGGCTCTCAATACTGCATGGTATGTATTCGGTACGAAGTCGGAACTGAAAGATCAGAAGATTCTGAACCGTGGTGATGTGCTGAAAGACAATGAGTTCAATAAAGACTACTTTACAGAAATCGATATCCGTAAGGATAAAGAAATCAAGTTGTACTCTAAGCGTGCTACACTGCTGACTACTCATCCTGCCGGTTCGTACGAACTTGCTAAGGACGACAAGGGACAGCTTACTTTGAAGATTACTAACCCTAACCAGTTCTGGAGCGTATCACGCTATCTGGTTATTCAGGTTCGATAATTATAAATAACTGAATTTTAATTAAATCTGTTATTCATTCTCTGTTCCGGAGGATGGATAACAGATTTTTTTGTTTATCTTGCACCGGTCAACCAATCAGAAAGGAGAAACTTATGAAAACATTCCGATATCTTATCGTTGCTGTGTTGTTCCTGCTGGTGGCAGGCACATCGGGTGCACAGACCCGTGAGGAAAAGAAAGAGGCTCTCAAGACCTATGTCGGCGAACAGGTCAACGGCCGCACATTCAAGCTGGAGGCAAGCATGGCATATCCTATGAGCGGCAGAAGCATTCCGCTGACTACTCCTTACGGATTGCAGATGAAGAAAGACTCCGTCGATGTCTATCTGCCTTACTACGGCAGGGCCTATCAGATACCCTATGGAGGAGGAGAGGGGTTGCGCTTCAAGGCTCCCGTAGAAAACTACTCCAGCAAGCTCAAGAAAGACCGCTACCGGATAACGTTCGAGGCTACGACTAGCGAAGACAACTTCAGGTTCTCGGTCGACTTGTACGACGACGGTTCGGCAAACATTCATGTCACCATGCGCAACAGACAGCCTATTCACTACACCGGACAGCTCGATGCAACCGAGTTGCAGTGAGAAATGCCTATCTTTGCGTCAACGGAACAGCAGAAAACAATAAAAACATCATGGAAACAAATGAGATTTATGCCCTCAGACTCGAAAAGAAAGGAGTAAAACCTACAGCCGTACGCATCCTGGTGCTGAAAGCCATGCTCGAATCCCCGTGTGCCCTGTCGCTCATCGATCTTGAAACACTTCTGGGTACTGTCGACCGCTCCACCATCTTCCGTACGCTGAATCATTTCCTGGCGCACCACGTGGTACACGACATCGAAGATGGCAGCGGCTCACTGAAGTACGAGGTCTGTCCCGACGAAGACACCTGTACCGTCGACGACATGCACACACATTTCTACTGTGAGGTCTGTCACCGTACCTTCTGCTTTCCGTCCATCCACATTCCCGTTGTCGACCTGCCCGAAGGCTTCCGTCTGCACAGCATCAACTACATGGTAAAGGGCGTGTGCCGCGAGTGTGCCGCCCGCATGAAGTGACCGTGTAGCCTTCTTTCGTGTCTGTACTAAAAGCGGAAACTGACGCCCGCATACGGCAGGCAGTTGCTTTTCCAGTGTACCGAATAAAAACTCAGGATCTCTTCCTCCGGCGGATTACCCAGCACGTTATACAGTCCCAGACGCAGCGACAGCAGTTTCCTGCCGAACGACTTCCGGTAAGCATATCCTACGTCTATGCGGTAGTTCATCGGCATGCGCTGTTTCCGGAACTCCGATGCCGGTAGCGGATCGAAATTCTCGTCAAGATCCAGCATCTTTCCCGAACGCATCATACCTCCCACCGAAATCAGCGAGCGCATGTTCAACTGATACGACAGGGCCGTGTTCAGCTGATGCGGAATGTCGTACATCGAAGGCATCTTGCCGTTGTCGGGCAGCTCGCCGAACCACTCCCGACTCCGTGCGTACGTATACGACAGTTGCAGCTTCCACCGCTTCCAGTTCTTGTAGAAATACATCCTGGCTCCGTAGCTGTCGCCGTTTCCCACCATGATATACTCCTGCCACTGTCCGTCTTCCACGAACACCTCCGGACGCAGGGCCACCACATTCCTCCGTGTCTTGTAGTATGCCGAAACCTCCAGCATCCCGTTGTCGAGGAAATGCTTCCATCCCGCCTCGTAGTGTTCCGACGAGCGCGGCTTGTAACCGTCAATGCTCGGCATGCGGAAATCCGTAGGCAAGTCCCAGCTGAACAGCCTCAGGCAATGATAGAACTGCTCCATCTTCGAGAAGTTGAAGTACAGCATGTCTTCCTCTCCCGGAAAATACTTCACCGACATGCGCGGCTGGATGCTGTAATACGGACGGTGGTTGCGCGGCAGATAGCCCACGCCGTGTACTCCCACCTGCACCGACAGCCGTGGAGATATCCGTATATGATTGTCGTAGAACAGCGATACCTGATTTACCGGCTCATGGCGCACACCGGCATCCGTGTCGAACGAAGCCAGCTCGTACACCTCGTGCGAGTATTTGGCTCCCCACTGCGCACGGTAAATATTCTCGAACGCGTAGTCGAATTCCGTCGATACGTTGACCGACCGTATGCCGCTGCGTATATACCCGGCAGTATCCGTGCCCAGCATCTCGCTCCGTGCCCGGTTCGTATGCGACGAGTAAAACACCGCCGTACGGTTGCCCAGCTTGCCTGCCTGCGTATGATACGCCAGCTGATATACCTGATTCTCCCACCGCAGTACCGACGTGTTCTCCTCCTCGTCCAGCAGCGGCAGATGATAATCGTCCCTCGCACCGTATGCCAGGAAGCTGAGCGAACTCACCTTCGACAAGGCATACGACAGTTTCGCATTGTAGTCGTACGAAGCATGGTTCAGCCGGTTCTCTTCCGACAGCAGCCTGTCGAAGAAATCCAGCCAGCTCCTTCGGGCACTCACCATGTACGACAGCTTGTCCTTCACGATCGGTCCCTCCAGCGTAGCCGAAGCCGCCGGCATATCCAGCGTCAGCGTACCCACATGCTCCTGCTTGTTGCCCTCCTTCAGGTTCACCTCCGTCACCGACGAAAGCCTGCCCTCCAGATGCGTATCGAAAAACCCTTTGTGAAACACCATGTTCTTCACCGCGTCGCCGTTGAAAATAGGCAGCAGCGAGTTGATATGCCCCGGATGAAACACCGGAACCCCGTCCAGCAGAAACTGGTTCTCGTCGTTGCTTCCGCCGTCCACTTGCAGGTTGCTCCCCGCCAGCGACGACGTTACCCCCGGCAGAATCCATATCTGCGAGAACAAGTCATTCCCGCTGAAAGCAAGCATGTTCGAAGGAGTCAGTTCCCCCAGCTCCTCACTGCGCTTGTTCGATTCCACTGTCACCTCTTCGATTTCAAACAACAGCGGCTTCAGCGTCGTCGTGAAAAAACGGTCCTTGTCCACCCGCACCTGCCGGCTGTACGGATTATAGCCCATGTACGAAACACTCAACTTATACACACCCTCCGGCGCATACAGCTTGAATACCCCGTTACCGTCGGATATACAGTTCCACTGCTTCCCCTTGCCGTCGTCCAGCGATACCACAGCCCCGTAGAGCCGTTCCTTGCTGCCATCCTCGAACACCGTTCCGCTGACGTAGAAGCTTTCCTTCTCCCTCACCTGAATCATCAGCTTGCGCGGTGGTACAAACTCCGTCCGTACCACATACCCGTCGAGCACCAGCTCCAGCAGTTCGCCCACCGTCATCTCGCCCGAGGGATTCACCTTCCTCACCCTCGACAGGTCGATGAGCGACGCATTATACGACAGCACGATATGCTTCTCCCGCTCAATCTTGCGGAACCATTGAAGCACAGTAGCAGAAGAAGCGTCGACATGCAACGTTTCTTCTGCTACCGTACGTACCGGACCGGCATTCTGTGCCCACAGTCCGGCTATTCCACATACCACGACAACTGCCGTCAGTATGAGATACCTTTCCAGTCTACTCATTATACAGTCTGTAATGCGAATCCTCTTCCAGTGTTTCGTACTTGCATCCACAGAGAAAAGCCAGTTCGCGGACAATATCCTCCCCGTTAGCATGATCTATCCGGGTAGTCACCAGATTCTTTTCCAGTCCCTTGCCGAGTTCTATCCGTATTCCTGTTTTCTGTTCGATCTCCTTTACCACATCCGATATCGGAGCATTATCAAATATCATCATTAATTTATCCTGTCCGAAATACTGCTGCGGGTTGTCTATTATACCCACTTCCAGTTCTCCGTGTTTCAGTTCCACTTTCTCGTTGGCGATAATCACCACCTCGTTTTCGTCATCACTTACCCGTACCCTTCCGGTTTTTACGAAAACCCCCGGCTGCTGACTGTCGGCGGCATCCACCAGAAACGATGTACCCAGTACCTCCACATCCAGCTGTTCGGTTTCCACCCTGAATGTCAGTCCGTGCAGCTTTCTTACCCTGAAGAACGCCTTTCCCTTCAGGCGGACCACTCTTTCCATATCCTCCTGTGCGAACTTCACCGTGGCATGCGGATAAAGCACCACTTCCGAACTGTCGGGCAGCCACACTCGTTTCAGCTTCGTGCCCGAGTTGGCAAATTCCGTATATCCTTCCTCCCGGCTGTGCAGAAAGAATCCCGTAGCCAGAGCCACAACGAACAGCACACAGGCAGCTGCCGAAATCATCATACCGATATGCGGCCTTATGCCCAGCCAGAACGATTTGTTCTCCAGCCTGCTTTCCACCTTTTCCCATGCCGCTTCCGCGTTGAATTCCGCCGGTTCCGGTTTCTTTACAGGCGCTTCTACTACCCGCTGCATACGCTCAAACTCCTTCCTGTTTGCCGAAATCCACTCATCCAGAACCTGCTGTTGCGCTCCGGTCAGCTCCTCTTTGGCAAAATACCTGGCAAGCAATTCATTTATATCTTCTTTGCAATCCATACTCTATTCACAATTTACGATCATTGATAAAATGATGACCACAACCGCAGTCAGTGCCACACCATACGTTGCCACATACTCCCGCAGCATCTTGATAGCCTTTGTCATCTGGTTCTCGATGGTTTTTTCCGATAAATTCAGACTCTCTGCTATTTCGCGATACTTCATACCCTGAAGCTTAGCCATCAGGAAAATATCCCTGCATCGGGGAGGCAGTACAGCCAGTACCGATTCGAGCACCTCCTCCGGCGACTTGCCATCCGCATCCTCATCATCGTCCGTCAGGCAACTTGCCGGCTGGTGATAGTCCTCTATCGACACCACATCATCCTTGCGCTTCCTCAGAAACGAGATACAACTGTTCTTCACGGCAGTCGTCATATAGGCGGCAAATTCCTTTTCCTCCATCTCGTCCAGTCCCTTGTTCCATACACTGATGAACAACTCCTGTACGATATCCTCCGCATCCTCCTTGTCAGAAACATATCCGCAGGCTATGCAGCACAGCCTCGGATAATGCTCCTGAAACCTGGATTTGAATATTTCCTTTCTATAGGCTTTCATGTTATCGCGTCCGCGTCAATATACAGATATTAGAATTTCACACTCACACCAGCCGTCAGGAAGCCCTTGTGTCCCAGTCCGGCTTCAACGAAACCACCGATACGGTCGTTGCCCACTCTCAGAGCGATCGGATTCACCTGATAAGCGAACGCCGTATTCAAGTCCGTTTTCTGAGCCGCCTTCTTGCCCGCGTCAGTCAGTCCTGTTTCCGAGTGGCGTTTCAGGCTGATACCCGCAGCAGCACTACCATACAGTTCCACCAGTCCGCGTCTGAAGTAAGTAAATTCGGCAGTCGGAAGTACCAGGAAGTTCAGTTCTTTTTCCTTGATAGACGGAGCCGTTTCGCCTGCCAGCATCAGCTTGCTGCTTGTCTGCGAGAATCCCAGGTCAGCTCCCAGCTTAAATCGGTTCAGCGCGTAGCGGTAACCCAGTCCGTACACCATGCTTGCACGCTCATCGCTGCGCTTGGTTCCGGTAATTGCGTCCGCCAGTCCGATACCTAGTACATCCACCGTACTCTGAGTCAGTCCGTCACTCACCGAAAGACGGAACTCATGCTTGTTTTCCGAAGGAGTAAAGTTCTTGCTGGCTTCCTGAGCCTTAGCCAAATTAACACCAGTGAATAAACACAAAGATAATGCAATAAGTTTAATTTTCATAATGTTTAGTTTTTTGAGAGTTAGTATAGTTTTTGATTCACCTGATTGGGTGATTTTGACTAGATAACGCAGCCCTCCCGAAAAACCCCTATGCCCGGAAGAAATTTTTTTCAAAAAAATACATCCTGTATACAAAAAACGTCCGTTTGTCCTCACTAAAGTGTACGATAGTCCATATCCCCGGTTTCCGTCTTTTGCTACAATAAAGGCAATGCTTACTTTTACGGCCTGTTTTTATCAGTAACTAAATATTTGTTATCATGAAAATTGAAAGATTTTTCAGTAAACTGCTTTTGGTTGCAGTATTATGCACTTTCTGTGCATGCAGCAGTGACGATGATGAAGACCTGAATACAGGCGGTTCAGGCCAGGGTATCTCATTGAATATCGGAGGAACAAACATCAATCTCAACAATGTGTACTGGGCTTCCGAGGCCAACGACGACAACACCACTTACTACGAGTTGCAATTCATGTCGTTCGATATGTACGCATACCAGGAAGGTGGCGACTTTTCATCATTCCCGTCAAGCTATTCAGTCGTTTATTTATCTTTCGATGCCCCCGGTTCACCTTCTGAGCTTCCGGTCGGCACTTTCAGCGAAGACGATTACGATTTGTCGGGAGCTTTGGATATGACTCTTGACAACGAGGAAGGACGTTACTATGTAGAAGAAGGTTCAGCAAGCAGCGATCTTGTAATCACCAGAGACGGAAACAACTACACCATCAGCATCCCGTCGCTCGAAATCGTTTACTCCGATCCGAAAGAGGTTGGTTCAGGCAGATGGAACTCCACTACTGTAAACTGGAATTATACAGGAACTGTCAAGAAAGCTCCCCAATATTAACAGAAATACTTGCCCTGCATGCACAGATACATGCAGCTTGCAGGCAAAAAAATAAGAAACAGGAAGTGTGTCAAAACGAAAATGGTCGTATCAGGCTCTGTTCTTGAGTGTTGATACGACCATTCATTTTCTCTATCAGTATGTCCGGATTCTCAAAGCTTGAAAATCCGTTCCATCAGTTTCCATTTTTCCTGAGAAGACTGTCCCGGCAGCACCTTCTGATACTTGGACATATGCTCCTCCCATTCCGCCTGACGAGGCAGCGTAGCAAGTCGGGCATAGTCACGTTCCATATCAAACTCGTCCGTCGTATCCATAATCATAAACAGGCGGTTGCCGTAAATATAAATCTGCATATCCACGATACCCACTTCACGGATACCCGCTTTCACTTCCTCCCATACGTGCGCATGCTCTGCCACGTAAGCCTCTATCAACTCCTTGTCGTCGTAGAGATCCAATGTTTGACAATATCTTTTCATTTATACCGTTCTGTTTTGTTTTTGAAATCCTATCGCAAAATAAATACATTTTTTTCTAAATATAAACTATCTAAATCATTATGAATTAGAGAATAATTGAGATATAACCCGATTTTTTTCTTATCTTTGCACTCCCTTGTTTATGAGGGGGTGTTGAATTTTGTCTGTGACAGATAAAATGTTTATGGGGATGATTAAACTAGAAGCTTATTGATTCAATTAAAAATAAAATCTAAATAATAAATTCAATAAAATGGTAAATCTAATTCCGAGATTATTAAGAGTGATAATCCCGCTTTGTGGCTTTTTTTGTGTTATATCATGTACTAAACAAGACGGCCCTGTGCAGGCAGACACGGTAGAAAAATTATTAATGCGAATCAGCAGTTGAAAACATCTTCTGATTCTTGATTTAAAAGTT
>ENA-OPBL01003321-OPBL01003321.1-human-gut-metagenome-genome-assembly--contig:-NODE-3321-length-10184-cov-2.089742_pt1 | contig 10184 bp, 9 predicted proteins | sample MGYA00241073_ERZ501461 | MGnify/ENA primary metagenome ERZ501461 (study PRJEB25962, sample SAMEA2042630) | human gut metagenome | biome: human gut; feature: human-associated habitat; material: faeces... | reverse complement strand
ATAAACCTGGCATCTCTCCCAAAGATATCCTTGCCATCCTTAATCTGATCTGTAACCTGGTTTAATACATGCTTGGAATTATATTCCTGATGTGCAGCAGAAACTACCTTCTCCTGTACACGCTTCTTAATATCCTTCTCGCCATGACCACCCATATATCCAAAATGCCATCCGCCATCTTCTACACGAATTCCTATTTCCTTGCGCTCTGGAAAACGGAGATCACCACACTGCAGATGCTGCTCTTTCATAAGCTTATAGCTTAACATCTTGGAACCAATCCATTTCTTATGCTCCACACCATCAAATTCCCCTGCATAGGATAAGAGATTTCCCGATACCTCCTCCATATTCAGATAGCAGTAGAACAGGCGCTGGGCAAAATGATAGATCTTATCCTGTTGGAAGTTCAGCAGGATTTCTTTGATTTTCTCCGGATTAGGAATTTCATCCAAATCACTGAATATAATGATATCATCATCCGTAGCATCTTTCAGTCCACGGGTTACTGCATTTTTCTGGAAGGTATCTCTTTCATGAGTCCCCCCCTGAGGCGTATCATCTACTACCACATGTATAATCTTATCCTCGAACTCTTTGAACATCTCTTTATTCTCTTCATAATAAAGAGGCTTTTTAAGTCCGGAAAAAGTCTCTGTTGCCTCACTGATAACAAACTTATCTACAACATCATTCATGACATTGAGTCTGATTTTAAGAATATCTAATTCATTGAAAAATTGAAAACAATCGTATACCATGCTCTGTTCCTTTTTATCTACTTTGGTTTACCTATTCTGTTTGCATTTGGGATGTATTATCTTTCTTGCAAGCTTCTTGCACTTCGTTCCCGGTGATTCCCGATAGAAGTTAGGATACTGTGCATTTGTACCGGCCCACTTATGAAAAGCAAATGGTGTAATACCCTCTATCTCCGGTATCATATGCTCATGTCCAAAATACTTGGCCACTTCAAGAGGTGCTATCTGCATACCTTCTGCTTCCAGAATATGCTTGATCTTACAGCAGATAAATCCATCCTCATGATACCACATCTTACCATATGCATACTCGCCTTCCCATGGGATATTAGCCTTTTTCGGATAATCCATGAGACGCTTGCTTCGGATTCCTACGCTGTTGCCCACACGACAGATATTACCATCTTTATCACGGTAGGTAGTGGTATCACCTTCCTTCGGTAATGGCCACGGAGCACCGATATAGTCATATTTCAGGAACTCATCTCTCCACATCTCAGGATGCACGATAAATCCATCCGCATGCACGATCATGGCATAATCTGTATGGATGTGGTCACCCAGCTCATACACCATTTTATAATTAAAGGCATCTATGTCCGTAAGCTCACTGGTATGACTGTAACGGATATTCTTAGGCAGCCCGAAAGGCTTCTTATGCGTGATCAGCACTGCATCACCGAAGTCGATTCCCCGCATACTGTATTTCATAGCCTGAATTGTCTCTTTTATATTTACACTTGTCATTGCCACCAGAGTCACCTGTGGAAGCTGCAATTTCTCCTGCATTTTACTATTTCTCCTGTTTACCTACCGTCTGATTCGTCCATTTGATACCATTGCTCAGCTTTATTTCTAAACTGCTGAAACAATTCAAAAAAGTCCTCTGTAATATTTTTGAAATACCTTTTAGCCACATCTCCATCATAATCGTGAATCAATGTGTTTCTGACTTTCAACATTTGAAGCCATAAATCATCTGATATCAGCCCGACACTATATGCAGTCTTTAATGTGTCTCTAGGTGAACCTGTTGCAAAATCAACTATCCCATATTGTGAAACAATAATATCTTTCATTACTTTCCAAGCTAAGTCAAAGGTAAGATTAAAGGTTTGTGCAGTACCACTAAGGACAAAATTTTCATTGGGATTTGCATGCGCCTGTACCCGGTACCAGTTGGGATTTGCACCACATGACAATTTCAAGTTATCCAGACTTTTGCAAAAACTTAGATATCTTTTAGTAGATTTTTCTTCCATATTCATCCATATCCTCTCTCAAATATTGATTACATACTTCATCATAATCAAATATATCTATTTTTTTCAATGTCATAATCTCATCTATTTCTTCACGTAAAGTCTCAATATCTTTTACACCATACGCAATAAAATCAATATCGCTTCTCTCTGTCTGAGTTCCCCGAGCATAAGAGCCAAATAATGAAAGATGCTCTACTTTATTATTTTTGCAAACTCTTACAACCTCTTTAACAATCTCATCAAAAGTCATATTATGATGTTTTTGCATATATTTCACTCCATTTAGCAATTAGAAGATATTCTTCTTTTTACAGAACGTAATGCCCTTACAAATAAATCCTCACATATCAGATATTTTGCGTGGCATTTTGCTGTCAATAATCTGATACCGGATAATTTTATTCCTACCTTTTGATATCTGACGGAACTCTGCTTATATGCTGCCAACTCTCCCCGACATTCTGCTGCAGTAAAAAGTTTTCCCTTTCTATCCATATATATGAACTCATCATAAATATTCTGCTCAGATGCCCAATATCCATCTGACACATTATGTCTCGCCCAATATTTAGGTGCTATCACATACTCTACTGTTTCACTGGTATAAGCAGGGAAAAATGCAAAAGTAGAATTTGACAATATCAGATATTTAGCATTTTTGATTGCCGTGTAATCTCCTGCCAAATCAAAGTGGTAAGCCGGCACTTCAGGAAGGATTCTTCTTGCTGCTGACAGATCATCTGTAATTACCATAAATTCCATATCAGAACGCTTCTGTCTCATTACCTTCATGGCATCCAGCCAATACTTTCTCCTGAGGAACAACTCTGGATTGCTGGTATATTCACCACCCCGAATATTGATAATACACAGGTTATCTCTGGAATACTCATAGTTATCAAATTCAGGTTTTACTTTAAGCCAATGCTTGATTTCTTCTTTATATTGTCCAAAATATGCTTCGTCCTGCATATTACCATAGACAAGTATAGATTGGTTAAGATTCAGAAGCTTCTCATCTGCTCCGGATATATAGCATCCATGTTCTATATCATGCATGGAATTGCCAAGATATATCCTGTCTTCCTTCTCCTGATAGATTTCTGAAAATTCTTCTTTCTTCATGTCCAGACCACAGTCAATGTCCATGAAATACATGCCCTTATTACTGTGAATATTATTTGCAAGGATTTCTCTATTCAAAATGGCAAATTCACAATGCTTCTGCATCGCAAGGCATCTGGTCGTAACATAGCAGAACAACTGATTGCCAAGTCCCTGACCCTTTAATAATTCTGTTGCAATAACCTGCCTGTCTGACATAACAATCACCTGTCCTTCCCTTAAAATCTACCTCCTACAGCGTAGTCTGTGCAATCTTACCACCCTCAACCTTATAGATTATATCACACTTCTCAATTGTATTAAGTCTATGTGCAATGATGACCATTGTTTTCTTACCATGGAAACTATTGATTGCTTCCATTACTGCAGCCTCTGTCTCATTATCCAATGCCGAAGTCGCCTCATCAAATACCAGAATCTCCGGATTATGGTACAATGCCCTTGCAATACCAAGACGCTGTCTTTGTCCGCCGGACAATCTGACACCTCTGTCACCGATTGCAGTATCCAGCCCTTCCGGAAGAGTCTGAATAAATTCTTTTAACTGTGCTTCCTCTAATACCTGCCAGATTCTGTTATCATCAATCTCATCATCGCCAATACCAAATGCAATATTATTGCGGATAGGTTCATCTACCAGATAAATAGACTGAGGAATATATCCAATCTGTGCCAGCCATGCAGGATAATTATCAAATACATTATCACCATCACAAAGTATCTGTCCCTCATGAACCTTCAATAACCCCAGAAGAATATCTACTATGGTTGATTTGCCGGCTCCGGAAGGTCCCATAATTCCAATTGATTTACCATATGGAATCTCCATATCTGCATGGTTAAAAATCAGAGTATCCGTATTAGGGTAGGCATATACAATATCCTTTAATTCTATTCGGTTTCTTAACTCCATTGTTTTCGTTTCATCAACAGGTAACAGTGTCTGATTGGTTTTCTTACTGATTTCATTTATGTTCATGTTCTCATAAACATAATCAAGACACGGTCTGAAATATGAAATATCTGTAAGATATGTGTTAATACGATTTACACAAGGTAACAGTCTGACTGCAGCCAATCCAAAAGCCGTCAGTGTCGGAAGCATCTGTGTCATATCATCTCCTAATGCAACACAGACAACTAAATACCCCAATATAGATACCATAAAAATAGTTTCTATTAAAATTCTGGGCAACGCATTAATAATTGCATATTTCTGATTTAATTTAGCCCCGATTTTTCCATTGCTTTCATAGTTATCTGCAAAAAATGATTCTCTATGCAATACCTTAACATCTTTAATACCATAGATAGCCTGAATACGCCATTTAGCGATTCTTGACTGAATAGCCTGATTGGTCATTCCAAGCGAATTCAACTTAGGCTTCAGAACTTTAAATAAAACAAGCGTTACAATTCCTGAAATAAATATAAGAACCAGCACAAGCTTCCAATCTGTTACGATAAGTACTCCGCATATCAAAACAAATACAACTACTTCAGATGCCAAAGAAATAATAGCCATCAGAATACCAAATACATTCGGAATATCACTATCTGTCAATCGAAAAACGGTAGGAATATCTGCATCCAGATAGAACTCATACGGTCTATTCAAAAATTCCCTTAGCACCTGGCTGATCAATCTGTTCCTGTTTACAGAAATAAATCGATTCTGTTCGCTTGTCAAAAGCAATAGATATGCATTTTTCAATATATACATAATCATCAATGCAACTAACAGCATAATGATAAATCCTTGCATATTCTGTATGTGAAGAAGTTCCATAATCCATTGACAATATTTATTCTGTTGTACAGATTCTGCATCAATTATAACCCAAACAACCGGAAGCATTGCTGATATACTTAAAGTTTCCAATATACCACCAATGAATATCATAACTGCCAAAACAACTATATTGATTTTCTGTTTTTTGTCCAAAATGTAATTCAGCTTTTTAAAGATGTCCATTTTATTCCTCATTTCCTACCTGCATAGTGCATGATCATATCTATTGCTCAACATTAGCCTGATAAATGCTGTCGTAATCATAATTGAGATAAAATTCTTTTTCCTGCTCTAACTTAGACATATAATTATCTCTGGTGATCAATCCATCCCCAGCCTGTATCCACTGTAATATTGCACTGTTAATTTCAGGTGCATAATGCTCCCTGTCCCTGTAATTATCAAGATTACATATTATATCATATTTATCATAAAAATTATAGAGCTTCACATTTGCACAGTCCAACAACATCTCTGTTGCAATCTGTTCTGCTTCAAATTGCCGCATCATAAGTCCCTCCTGATTCTGGAAATCCCAGAAACAGATACTGTACGGAGTGTAAAACAGATAGAATGTAGTATCGGGATATTGATTTACCAGTTCCACAATATTCTCCCGGATATTGGTGATGACCATTTCTCTTTCTTTCGGCGAAAGTCCTGACTGCATGGGAGCTTTCTCTTCCCACCTGTCATAGCTTTGCATAATATACTGTAAACCTGTTGGTTTATCCCAGGATGAATATTCATCCATAGATGTACTCGGTCTCTGTAAGATTGTTTTTGCAATATTAGTCAATACTCCGTGATAAAATACCGACTTGTTAAAAATATACTGAGTATCATTCCAAGGATTATCATCATATAAATATGTTGGATATCCCTCGTATTGTGTCCAGTCTTTTTCTCTGATCAATCCATTATAATCTATTGTCCATATTACTGTCTTCAAATTAGAATTACGTTTCAGTGCCCTTTCCAGATTCTGTGATAATTCCTGATAACCGGCCCCTGAAAAAGTCTCTTTTACAGACTGTGTTCCAAATAATTGATCCATTTCACTTGGTTTAAAGTTCTGTGCCATGGAAGTTCCCGTTATCATTGCATTATAGTCAAAATGTCTGGAAATTCCATCATTCGTATATCTCTCATCATACAAACGGTATCTTACAAATGAAAACGGTTTATGAAAATGAAAATATGGGTCAAAAACAAAACATAGTACAAAGAACAATACTATGGACCCAATCAACGCTAATATACATTTTTTTAACCATGTTTTTGCCTGCATTACTGCTCCTAAAAATTAAAATACAAAAATTCGCTGACTTCTGATAATGACATAACACTCCAAATAAACAATACTGTGATTGCGATAATCTTACGATTGGTATACTGCATATCCGCTGCCTTTTCCTGTGTATTACGCATTGTAAAGCATGCGATTACAACTATAAATGTAAGAATCAAAACGCAAAGTCCCGGATATACATTGATTACAGAGCTTAATCCGATACGATATAGCATCTTCATTTCCACAATATTGTTAAATTGCCCTGTGATAGGAGTGTATATAGCCCCCCAGTCTCCATGAAACAGTCTGTTCCACAATTCAAATGCCTGTGCTACTGATTCTGCCCTGAACAAACTCCATGCAAAAGTACAGAATACAAAAGTAATTCCAATGCGTAATACTTTCGGAATTCTATCTATCCATTTACTGAATATTTTATGCACTACATTGGCAGCGCCATTTATGATTCCCCATAAAATAAAAGTCCAGTTTGCCCCATGCCATACGCCGCTGACAAAGAAAACAATCATTACATTAAGATATGTCCTTATCTTACCTCTCCTGCTGCCACCAAGCGGAATATACACATATCTGGTAAAGAACCTGGTCAGGGTCATATGCCATCTGTCCCAGAAATCTACAATAGATACCGCCTTATAGGGGGAATTGAAATTCACCGGCAATTCTACATTGAACATATAACCAATACCATATGCCATATCACAATAGCCGCTGAAATCAAAATAAATCTGTAAAGAATAGCATACCATGACCAACAGAATGGTTGGACTATTCAGCTCCCCGACTGCCTGGTACCCTATCGTCACAACTTTGGAGAAAGTATCTGCAATCAATACTTTCTTGGCAAGTCCTAAGACAAACGCATAAATTCCCTTACTGAAATTCTCTGCATTTATCTTCTTTCTGCTTATATCCCGGAACTGTGGAATCAATTCATTATGGTATACAATCGGTCCCGCTATCAACTGTGGAAAAAAAGAAACATAAGCAGCATATTCCAGCAGACTGTATTTCTCACAATCCTGTCTATAGTAATCTATCACATATGACAGCTGCTGAAATGTATAGAAGCTGATTCCCAGCGGCAGAACTACACGAAGCAGATGAATATCTGTCTTTAAGACGGCATTCACATTTTCTATAAAGAAATCATAATACTTATAATAGAATAAAATGCCAAGATTCAGCAGTATTCCAACAAGCATGAGCAGCTGCCTGCCTTTATGGCGGGCCACTTTGGACATGCCTTCTACCAGAAAATAATTTAATAAAATACTCACTATCAATATGAACAGATATTGTATACTATTATAACCATAGAACCACATAGACATGCCAATCAGCCATGCCATGCCAAGCTTATATTGTTTGAAATGATTTAATCCATAATATCCGACCAAAGCCAATGGCAGGAATAGGAAAATAAAGATGTAAGAATTAAATAACATATGTTTTGTCCTTATTTATTTCTAAAAGGTATAACGACTTTCTCATATAATCTGTTTATGCCCTTATACCCTGCGGGAGATATCAGAAAAATGCGCATTCTGACAACATCCCCTTTACCTTCATAGGCATTTTGATATACTCTCAGAATTTCCTTTTTTTCATTTTTCATCATAGTCGCAATACGTCTAGCTGCATCCATAGTAACTGATATCTGAGATAACTCCATATAATATGATAACATTCTACGATAAAAATAATACGCAGCCATATCTCCCATTTGATTTGAGACATGCTGTCTGATATAAGCAATGTGCTCTCTCCAGAAAGGAATTTCATCGCCAAACATCCTCTCTGTACGATTCACATTCATAATACTGCCTTCCCGATCAAGCACATAATTATACAGACACTCATCTATATATACTGCCCTTTCAAGTTTGCAGAATGCCCTGGTTGTATACATGATATCCTCAGAATTTTTTCCAACTGGGAAAAGGACTCCCTCTACAACTTCTCTTGCAAACAGTTTACTCCATACAGAGTTATAGACGACATACTCATCCGTATCTGATAAATATATCTTCAGGATTCCTTCTCTGTCAAAAGCCGTAATCCTACTATTACCGCCTTTCTCTATTCTATCCTGATAAACCTTTGCATACCGGCACACTGCTACCTGTGCATTGTTTTCTACGCAGGCAGCATACATCTTCTCATACATCTGAGGTTCTATCCAGTCGTCACTGTCAACATAACCAATATAATTTCCACTGGCAACTGTCAGACCTGCATTTCTGGCATCTGATAATCCGCCATTGGGTTTGTGTACAACTTTGATCCGCCCGTCACGTAATGCATACTCATCACACATTGCCGGCGAATGATCTGTAGATCCATCATCTACCAGAATAATTTCCAGATTATGATAGGTCTGATTTATTATGGAATTCACACATCTCTCCATATATTGTTCCATATTATATACAGGAACAATTATAGATATTAAATCATTTTTATTCACACACTTGTCCATTCTGATCCAATAGAATCCAGTTTTTCCAGTTTTGCTTTACCTGTGTAGCTGTTGTTGTCTCATAATTATCATGATGCAATGGTCTTATCATGATTTTCTTCTTATTTTGATTCAACCTTGCTGCCCACATACTGAATGTACTGTTTGCACAGATATTATGCTTACATTTGCTCATAAGCTGCATATCATAGATGCTATCTGCCTTGCTATTCCAATCTACCACATGCATATTATCCTGATGATAATGCTGTTTCGCATATTCTACATCATCAGAGAAAATATAATATACCGGATTACTGACTCTTTCTTCTATATATGCCATTGCGCCTTTATAATACTCTTGCGTACAGATTCCCATATATCTGGCTCCATCTGCCACTGTCAGATAATCCGTTCTCCGAATATGAATACTGACCGCATTCTCCTTCTGCATCTGCTCTATACACTGCTGATTTCTTGGGTCATCACTTATCGGAAACTGTAACTTGTCTTGTAACAGTGGAATAATATCCTCATAATACCGCTCACAATTCCAGAAGCCATAGAGATATACGTCATCCATATGAAAGATTTCAGGCATATACTCCTTACTTTCTCTTATTGTCTTGTCTTTTCTTCCCAGAAGCTTTCTGCGGATCTTAGCAGTAAGCAGACCCGAATTATCCAAAAGCTTTGTTCTGTCCTCAGAAGTTGCCTTATCGTACTCTATAGCAGGGAACCGATCAAGTTCCAGACTACGCCATTCCCTATCCTCCCCAGCTGCATCGTTATATGCATACGTATCCAGTTTCACTTTTTTCCCAAGGTTTTTCATTTTTTCATAAAGGGCATACTGATATAATTGATTACCTAATCCGCCCATCACATGAATCAAGATCATTAGATTCCCTCGTTCTTTATTTCTGTTCCAACAGGAACAATTTAGCAGTGGTATCCACAACTACTGTGGTTTGATACCCTATGGACTCTAAGGCATTCACTACGGTATCATGTTGTCCAGATACCACATAAATCTGCTTCGGCAGACCATCAGGATAAACATTCTCATTCAGAAAAGATATCCATTCCCCATCACTATAATTCAATGTTTCTAATGTTTCATTGCAATAAATCTGATTCCAGTCAGCTTCCTGATACTCTTCGCTATGTGTCAAGTAATATACAAATGCATACCTCTGATGGAAATTGACAAAAGTCGGAACTTCTTCTCCATCATCTGACCGCCATGTTCTGACCACAGTTCTTAAATCACTTTTTGCCCAGTGATTGCTGATTCGATAATCTCCATATGTGCAATATAAAACCATGGCAATTACAACTCCGACACTTATAAATGGTGATACCTTACGCATCCATTGTTTGTCACTTTCCTTGAAGATTATAACCGTTTCATATAAAATAACTGCAATCAAAATGAACCACAGCGGAAATATAAACAAATTAT
>ENA-OPBL01003312-OPBL01003312.1-human-gut-metagenome-genome-assembly--contig:-NODE-3312-length-10205-cov-5.115764_pt1 | contig 10205 bp, 11 predicted proteins | sample MGYA00241073_ERZ501461 | MGnify/ENA primary metagenome ERZ501461 (study PRJEB25962, sample SAMEA2042630) | human gut metagenome | biome: human gut; feature: human-associated habitat; material: faeces... | reverse complement strand
CTTTGAATTTGAGGTCATAGTAGCGCCGGAACTCGGAGTCGCATCTTCTCACGGAATTGGCGGCTTCCAGCAGGTAGTAGCGGAGGTAGCGGTTGCCAGATTTGATCATCTGAGAATGTTCGGCTTCAAAATCACCGGACTGATTTCTGTGCCAGACAAGACCGGCAAATTTAGCAACCGAGGCTTGAGAATCAAACCGATGGATATCGCCAATTTCAGCGATGATACCGGCGGAGTAGACTTTGCCAATGCCAGGGATGGAGGTCAATGTATTCGGGATGATCTCAAACTGCTGCTCAATGGCTTTGTCCAGCACCTTGACCTGCTCCTTCAATGCCCGCATAGAAGCGATAGAAACGGCCATAGCTTGATTTACAGTGTCGTTCACCGTCTTAGGCAGCCGGTAAGATCCTCTGGCCGCAGCCTGCACTGCTTTAGCAGCAGCATCTGGATCAGCAAATCTACCTCGTCCTGTTTCGGCAATAAAAGCAGTCAGTTCATCCAGATCAGCGTTAGCCAAGTCGTCCACTGTTTCAAATCGTTCCATGAGCGCGATGGTAGTGGCGCTGGTATTCTGAATATCCTTAGCTTGCGCGATACCGGAGCATTTGAGGAACAGATAGTTGGCAAACCGCTGTTTTTCTCTGGTCAGGTTCTGAATAATGTCAAATCTGGATCGGGTAAGCGTTCTGAGCGCCTGGTAGCGATAGTCGTCCATATAGACCTCCTTGGCAATTCTGCCGAAACGGAGATGGTCGGCAATCACAAAGGCATCCACCCAATCGTTCTTTGGCAGGTCAGGATAGGCTTCCTTGAACTTTCGAACCTGCTTTGGGTTCAGAACATGGATTTTCCTCTGAAATCGGCCTAAGCTGCCATCCTCACGGAGTGCATAGACAAGACTGTCCCCGTAGATAGAGGTAGCTTCCAGACCAATTACCAAATCGCTGAGCGGAACAGATTCCAGTGCCGACACGATTCTCTCTGAGAGTATTTTAGCACCGCCAAGGTTGTTTTGCACGGAGAAGCTGGAGTGCTTGCTGCCGTCCGGCTTCATTAAATAGGCAACATTATTCCTGCTGCTCACATCAATGCCAACGAATAATGGATTCATAATTTTCACCTCCCCACATGGAGATTTCAGGCCAGCAGGCTTTGAGATACCCATGATAACCGGAGCATCCGCAACCTCGCGTATCAGAATCATTCCAGAACCGGCCAATGCGATAGCCCTCACTGCTGAAAGGGCGGCCTGCGTTCTGGCAAACAGCCAATGAGTTTGCAGCTAACTTCCGGCTCAGGGGAACGGACTTACAATGAAGCAGCCTTGCGGCTCAACTGGAGGTCCAAGAACTTGACCCTGCTGTCCTACAGCTATTGTATCACGGGCATCTCAAAGCCTGCTGATACCTGAAACTATTTACTTTTAACTTATTATACGAGGAGGTTGATGGTATGAATATGATTAGACCTGTATCGGATTTGCGAAATAACTTTGCGGACATTTCCAAAACAGTGCATGAAACGGCTCAGCCTGTGTTTTTAACCAAAAATGGGTATGGTGATATGGTCGTTTTGAGCATGGAAGCGTTTGAAAACTTGCAATTTGAAAGCGAGGTTTACTTCAAGCTGCAAGAGGCCGAGCGAGAGGCCGAGCTGACAGATCAGCGTTATTCCTCCAAAGATGTATTGAAAGCGATGAAAGCCGCTATTGGAGGGGAGCAGGGTGTATAAACTGGAGTACCTGCCTGTTGCCCAGCGAGATATGGTTGAAATCGTGCGCTATATCAGTGGAGAGCTGCAAAATCCTGCTGCGGCAGATCGTTTGGCTATGGAACTGGTGAACGCTGCGGAAAGCATACTTACATTTCCGTATGCGCTTCCGGCGTATCAACCAATCCGTCCGTTGAAGTGTGAGTACCGAAAAATCTTAGTGCAGAATTTTTTAATGTTCTATTGGGTGGACGAAGAAAAGAAGTTGGTGACAGTCGCTCGTGTAGTGTATGCTAAACGAGATGTTGCCAAATTGCTGGAGTAATAATCACAAGCAAATTTTATTTGTATTGCACTTGCAACGCAAATAAATATAGCATATAATATGGATGTAGGATATAAGTAATATGCTTTGAGGGGAGTGCTTTTGTATGGCAACTAAGGGTAATATGACGCTTCGTATTGAACCGGAGCTGAAGAAGCAGGCGGCAGATTTGTTTCAATCGTTGGGCATGGATTTGAGCACCGCTACGGGCATTTTCTACCGTCAGGCACTGCGCTATCATGGATTGCCGTTTGAAGTTCGTCTGGACGAGCCGAACGAAACCACTTATGCAGCGATGAAAGCAGCGGAGAATGACGAAGATATGCACGGTCCGTTCGACAGTGTGGCAGACATGATGGAGGCCCTTAATGCTTAAACCGGAGTTTACGGGACAATTCAAGAAAGACTATAAGCTGGCGGTGAAGCGTGGCTGCGACCCGCAAAAGCTGAGTGCTGTCGTGGAATTGCTGTGTGAGGAGAAGTCGTTGCCGCCGGCCTACCGAGATCATGCGCTGACCAATTCGAGAAATTACAAGGACATGAGAGAGTGTCACATTCAGCCGGATTGGCTACTGGTGTATAAGATTGAGCGCGACGCTCTGATATTGAAGCTGATTAGAACCGGTTCGCATAGCGACCTGTTTTAAGGAGAGTGTGCCGGATGGCCAAAACGATCAAGGAAATCGCGGATGAATTGGGCGTATCAAAGACTGCTGTAAGTAAGCAAATCGCAAACCTTGGTTTGCGATCAAGTTTGCGAAAAAACGGAAACCAGTTTGCGATCGAAAACCAACAAGAAAAGTTAATAAAAATGGCTTTTCGGAAAAATAAACAGCGAGAAATAGCGGGTGAAAATTTGGTTAGCGATGAGCAATCGCAAACCACAAACGCCAACCAATCGCAAACCGAAAACCATGAAGTTTGCGATTTAGTTTGCGTTTTACAGACTACTGTTGATACGCTGCAAGAACAGCTGTCAGTGAAAGACCAGCAGATCAGAGAATTAAACGCGAGGTTGGCTGAGTGCAGCACTGCATTGTTGGCAGCGCAGGAAACTGCGCGTGCGGCGCAGGCCCTCCACGCTGGGACAATCCAGCAGCAGCTTTCCGATGGGGAAGATTATGCAGCCAGCGTGCCAGATGAGCAGGCTGCACCGAACAATCGACGGTGGTTCAGTAGGTTCTTTCGGAGATAAAGGCTGTGCATTGTAGAGCGTAGGCAAAAATGATGAGAGTGCTCATTGAGCACGCGAAAAGCCTCGGTGCTGGAACACCGGGGCTTTTCTATTCCGTTGAAGATTGGACTGGAAAGCTCATTCCTGCTCAGGCACAGGCAGACTGCAAAGTAAGCAGATTGATTTTATACAAGCCACGGCCGATGCCGTGGCTTGTATGCTGTGCCCGGTTTGACGGTTAACTAAAGCAAAAAGGAAGACTAGGTATCCCCCAAAGGGTTACCTAGTCTTCCTTTTTGTTGGTCTATTTTGCAATAGACCCTTTGATCAAAGTTGTTTTCTTCTCAGATAAATAAGGATACCACATGACAGGATAAGAATGGAAAAAAGACCAACTATAACAAAAGCATTACTTTCTGTTATTGCAGACGATGTTCCCACACCTCCGGTTTCTGTTGGTGAAATTTCTGTTTCATTTAATATTTGGGCAACTTCAGAAAAATCATAGACTTCGCCAAATTCTAATTCATTAGAGGAAACATTGCTCGCCAGTTCTGCTGCATCAGTATTTACAGGAATATCGTTTCTGGCTAGTGGTATGATTTTATCGGCCTGATTATCGGAAAAAGTAATTGCAAATAGGGATCTCATTTTAGAAGTGCCGCCAACTAGGATGATATCATCAGTCTCAGATATGCCGGCTTCTGATAATGCAGATTCAATATTGGAGATCGTCTGAGTAGTATCCATTTCAGCTTCGGGAGCTACCCACGATCCAGCTCTATTGACAAGAGCCTGATAATCTGTATCTGAAATTACTCCTTGACTAACAAGGTTGCGATCTGGCATGGTAGCTTTAGATATGGTAACGCGAAAATTTCTGTTATCAATGGTATCCATATAGCACCATATATAATCCAATGTGTTCATTATATCAGCTTTTGATTGGCTACCATACGAGAAAATATCATTATCATCAACATATATTTTGTAAAAGTTGTTCCAATCTATAGCTATGTCTGGATTATTCAAATCGAAAGCATTTATCATCTTATGTATATCTGTAGATGCGCTGTGGACAGAAACATAATCTTGAGAGTCGGGTAATGTTTCTATTACTTGATCCAAGTTCAAGGCATACGCTTGCGAACAAAAACTCGTAATGAGAATCAAAATCAGAAGTAATTTCTGAATTCCTTTGTACATAAAATCTCACTCCCTCATTCATACATAGATAGTGGCTGTCCATTTTCCTGTGCCAGATTGAAACTTACAGTTTGTTATCATACTTTTGTAGTCAAATGTTTTCGTTCCACATCCATACCACGGATCTACGACAGTTAAAGTACCAGAAGCGGTATTATAACCTGAGGCAACTACAGCATGAGCACCATTTGGTTCACCGTTCTTATACCAAGTAAGTTTTATCAGGAAAGGTTCACCTGTACTAAGTTCATTAGTAGCACTTGCAAAAGGCCATGCAGATGATCGTAGGACGGAGTTGCGAAGCGTTGCGTATGTAACAGCATTTTTCATTTCAGTGTCATTTGCGCCATCGTTTATATCCATTCCTTTGACTTGCGTAACAATATCCGTTTGGGTTACCTGTCTTCCGAGCGTGTGACCAATCATTTGAGCAGATGCCGCCCAACACCAATGTGTTTGTTCTTGTTGGTATCTGTATACATATACTGCATTGGCGGAAGTTATAAAAATTGTAGAAAGGGTCATAATAGCAATAAATTTTTTGAATAAAGATCTCATAACGCACCCCTTTTCATCAATCATTTTATCAATATGTAGAGTTGGTTTTACTTGGTTATGTGTAATATCAATAAACCATTGGATACACCTCCCTTTTTGATGGGATAATTGTACCAAAAATACATTGGAATATCAAGAATATTTTGAGCAAATTTACAAAAAATATAGAAAGAAGAGTGTGGGTACGACAAAACATCAACTCAATGAAAGTTGTTTGTTGTGGTGCAATCAGGTATAATAAAAATGCAGCCGAAGTAAAAAGATTTCGGGTGGCCTTTTTGATTGGGCTTGCGGTGTGGCTTTGGTCGGCGTTACCGCAAGCCCTTATTTATTGCTTAATGGGAAGTAGGATGTTGCGTCTGTTTGCCATGAATTAAGAGAGAACAAGTGCAGCGATTGAGTTCCGGTGCACATCGTACATTCCGAAAAACGAGCGTCAAGGGTGGTTCATGCGAACCACTTTTTTCTACCCGTTACACGCCGATCTGCTGCGCAGATGGCTCGAACGGGGTGAAAAAAGCAAGCCCTTGACGCTCGTTTTCCTCCATTCACAGCAGCAGGCAAAAGGGCAATCTGCCGCACTGGGGCTTGCTACCGCAAGCCCATCTCCCACACTTGACAACGATGTGCCAGCTATGTATAATGAGGGTGTGGGAGATATATTGCAAGCTACCTAAAGTGTTACCACTTTAGAGCTTGTGAGGGAGCTTCACCCCCTTCAATCCCCTGCTTGGAGAACGCCGCGAACGAAAGAAAGAGAGGTTTCCCATGTTGTATGAAGATCGGAAAAAAGAGATCGAAACCATCAAGGAGCGGACACTCGTTTTGAAATTGTCCGATGCTGATTGCGACCGCATTTTGCAAAAAGCAGCCAGCCACGGCATGACGGTTTCTGGGTTGTTGGAGAGCTTCATCGGTGATCTGGTCGATGGTACTTTCACCAATGGTTCGGACGAACGCTATCTTGCTGAGGACTGGTTCAACCGCTGCGGCTTCGAGCGTGATGATAAGAGAACGCTGCTGTGGCATTTGCTGGAGCAGAACACAGACCTCGAAAATTTTATTGAAATTTATGAGGAGAACGAAGAATACAAATCGCACCCAGAGGAGTTTGAGGAGCAGAGTGAAGAATACGAAATGAAGCCAGGGGACACGTTCGATTTTGAAGATGAATTGCAGTATTGGCTGGACGATTGGAAGCCGAGTAAGTTGAGCATGGTCGAGGAAGTAGAGGCAATCCGAGATTATGTAGAGGCACTGAAAAAATTTAAGGGAGAATAACGGCGGTCATGGCAAATAAGAGTAGACCGAAGCAGCTCTCATTTCGAGTTAGTGAGGAGGAATGGGAGCTGCTGCAACAGAAAATCGCTGAAAGCGGCATGAACCAGCAGCGGTACATTTTGTCCTGCGTGCTGGGTAAGGAGATTGTAAATACGGACGGTATCAAAGAGATCGTGCCGGAGCTGAAACGGCAGGGTACGAACCTCAACCAAATCGCCAAAAGACTTAATGAGCGCGGCTATATTGATTACAAAAAAGAATTGCCGATAGTATTAGATGAGGTGAAAATGGTATGGCAGTCATTAAGGCAGTATCTTCAAAAGCTGGGATAAACACAGTCCTCGATTATGTAATGCAAGAGGAAAAAACGGAACAAAAGTTGCTGAGTGGCTTGAATTGCGTTCCTGATACAGTTAAAGATGAAATGAGAGTTACGAAATTATTGTGGGATAAGGACGGAGGGCGAACCTACAAGCATTTCGTGCAGAGCTTTGCACCAGGTGAGAAGATAGATCCGGAGCAGGCGCACCAGATCGCGTGCCAGCTGGCAGCCTCACGGCCGGAGTGGCAGGACTTTGAGGTGTTGATTGCTACCCATGAGGACAAGGAGCATATCCACACGCACTTTGTGGTGAACAGCGTGAGCTATGTAGACGGCCACAAGCTCCAGCAGAACAAGGCAGAGCTGCAGGCCATGAAAGATTATTCCGACCAGCTTTGCGCGAAATACGGGCTGCATATTACCGAAAAGGGAAAGACCTTTGACGGACAGGAGCGAGAGGAAACGGTAGCGTTCAGCAAGGACACCTATCAGTTGCTCAAAAAGGCCGAGCAGGGCGAGGTAAAGAGCTATGTGCAAGATATTGCGCTGGCGATATTGGACTGCCGAGAACAGGCCACCAACCGTACAGACTTTGTGCAGCGTATGAATGAGCGAGGATACGGCGTAGACTGGCAGGACAGCCACAAATATATTACCTTTACAGACTTAAAACGGCAAGAGCAGGGCGAAAAGCAGTGCAAAATCCGCAATAACAAGCTGGAGAAGTATTATAACATGGACTTTGGAAAGGAGAGTTTGGAACATGAGTTTGAGGGCAATGCACGAAGTCAGCAAACAGCGCAGCGTGCAAGAGATCAGCTCGCAGCTGATCGAGGAGCAAAGACAGACAATCGAACAGCAGAAGCAGACAATATCGGAGCTTTCATCGCAAATATCGCTGCTCAAGTTGGAAATGCAGAAGCTGGCAGACAAGAACGCGCAGCTGAACGAAGCCGACGAAGTGCAGGAGATACAGAAAGAGAACGCAGAGCTAAAGAAGCAAAACGAGCAGCTGAAGCAAGTATGCGCCGACACCGGAGAGATGATCTCGAACTTTAAGAAAGAAACAGAGAAGTTACAGAAACAAAAGAAGCTGCTAATAGGTGTAGTAAACACTCTTATGGAGAAATGTATGGGGGTAACTGCGGAAACGCAGGATATTCAAACAAGGAAATCACTCTTTGGGCGAGTAAAGGGCCTGACATGGGAGCGATGGCAGAGAATAATAAATGCTGTGACCGCGTTAGGTGCAACGGTACAGGCGTGCAATAGGACATTAAAGGCACAACCTAAAGCAGTAGTAGAGAGAAAAAAGAGTATCCGAGTGCAGCTCCAAGAAATTAAAGAGAAACACGGCACGAGGGATTGACACCCTCGTGCCGTTACTGTAAAATATGGACAAGCAAATACGGTCGAAAAGCGACCGATTTTTTTGTCGGGAAATAGGTGGAAAAAATATATTGATAATATAACGCCCTGATAGGGGGCTGGCAGGGGTGCTCAGAGGGGGGGCCGGAGTTGGTCGAAAAGCGACCGATTTTTTTGTCGGAAAAAGGTAAAAAAACTGTATTGATAATATAACGCCCTGATAGGGGGCTGGAGGTGCATGGGGATGTATGATATTTTAGGTGCTTTGAAAGCGCTGTTTGAGGAAGTTCACTATATGGACTTTTATCGGGACATCTTTCCGGAGGGCTCCTTTGAGGAGCGCGGTGAGTATGAGGACGGGAAATATAATGGTATAGCGATTGCTATTGAGAAAGGCAGCAAGCGTGCAAAGCGTATGACGATTACTGATGATCTTGATACGATTGCGGATATGGTTGGGTCACATGATTTCTGTCTTATGAGCCCGATCAGTTATGCAGGTAAGAGTCGGAAGTCCTCCAATGCTCGGTTTATGTATGCGTTGGCTATTGATCTTGATGGTATGACGGAGCGGAAGCATTGGGATTTTTTTATGGAGCAGATCAACCGTGGTCATGAGATGTTGCAGTTTGTTTGGGGTCTGCCGCGGCCTACGTATTTGGTATCTTCCGGCTCAGGTATCCATATTTATTATGTCTTTAAGCAGCCTATTCCGATGTTTAAGAACATTGTTGAGGAGTTGGAGAAGCTGAAAAGGCGGCTGACTTGGCAGGCATGGACACAGGGCGCGTCCTCGCTGCATGATAAGGTGCAGTATGAGAGTTTGTTTCAGGGTTTTCGTGTGGTTGGTACGATTACGAAAGATGGTGGTCGCTGCCGTGCGTTTTCGGTCGGTGAAAAGGTCACAGTAGAGTATTTGAATAAGTTTGTGCCAGAGGATCATCGTGCTGTGAGCTTTGTTTATAAGTCTGATTTACGGCTCGAAGATGCGAAGAAGAAGTATCCGGAGTGGTATCAGCGGCGTATTGTGGAGAAGCGACCGAGGAATACATGGACTTGTAAGAAAGCAGTTTATGACTGGTGGATTAGGAAGTTAAAAGAGGGTGCCGAACAGGGACACAGATATTGGTGTATTATGACTCTTGCGACATATGCGCAGAAGTGTGGAGTACCCCGAGAAACGCTCGAGGAGGACGCATACGGCCTTATTCCATTCATGAATACAAAAGGTGATGAGTTCACTGAGGACGATGTTATGCACGCTCTGGAGGCTTATACGGATAGCTATGCTACATATCCGATTGATACGATTGTGTGGCGTACCGGTATTCAGATTGAGAAGAACAGGAGGAATGGTCAGAAGCAATCTGATCATCTGGAGGAAGCAAGAGCAATTCGAGATATTCGTATGCGCCGACAGGGGCGTAAATGGACGGACGGTAATGGTAGGCCGGACAAGCTATCTGTGGTAGCTGAGTGGCGTTCTGAGCACTCAGAGGGGACGAAAGCGGAGTGTATCAGAGAAACTGGATTGAGTAAAAAGACAGTATATCGTTGGTGGGAAGAGGCCGGTTTAATGAATTTACGCGAATATACGAACAAAGAGAAGATGGTTCAGCTGTCTGGTGATGAGAGCCAGCGTAAGGCAGCTGAGATTGTGGCTGCGGTGACTGCGATTGCGAAGGAACGCGGGCTTTCGGAAGAAGAAGCCTATGAAGTGTTCTTGCATGGAAAGACCAGAAAAGAGCAGGTGCAGGAGCAGGAAAAACACATGGTTTTTGCGGAAAGTGAGGTCGATGCCGGGCTGCTGGTTGGGTGTGCGGCGAATGGTATTCGCCGGATCAACGTTATGCCGGACGATGAGTACATGAATTATTTAGCGACCGATTGCGTTAACGCTTTGTTTCCGCCCAAAACAGAAAATAAATGATGTTGATATTTTAGCATAATTACGCTAAAATAATAGTAAGTCCAATGGTACGAAGTCAAGTAGATGATGCAAAAAAATTTGAAGAAAAACAGTGCAACTACACCGTACCGGCCGTAAAAAGGCAACACCTACCCAAGCCCTGCCTCTTCCAATTTTGAAACAGGGCCTGTTCATCAGAGCGGCAGGCGGTACGCTCAGTCCTCCGGCGGAATATACAGGCGGTTATCCTTCAGCAGTCGAAAGACCAACCGGACCAGTTTTCTGGCAGTTAAGGCGAGTGCGCGTTTGTGCTGGTACTTGTTGACCTCTTTGAATTTGAGGTCATAGT
>ENA-OPBL01003305-OPBL01003305.1-human-gut-metagenome-genome-assembly--contig:-NODE-3305-length-10226-cov-4.068725_pt1 | contig 10226 bp, 9 predicted proteins | sample MGYA00241073_ERZ501461 | MGnify/ENA primary metagenome ERZ501461 (study PRJEB25962, sample SAMEA2042630) | human gut metagenome | biome: human gut; feature: human-associated habitat; material: faeces... | reverse complement strand
CATCCCGGAAGGTGCGGCGGTCAGTCTGCCGCTGACCCAGAGCGGGCGCACCCGGGGGCAGTCCTTTGCCGCCGGGGCGGCCTCCGGACTGGTGGAGCCCTTGGGCGCGGTGCTGGCCTTTGTTCTGGCCGAGTGGGTAGGCGCAGCGCTGCCGTGGCTCATGAGCGCGGCGGCGGGCTGTATGGTGTGTGTGACCGCACAGGAGATGATCCCTGAGGCGGTGGAACCGGATGAAGTGGCCGGTGTCATCAGCATCGTGCTGGGCTTTGCCCTGATGATGGCACTGGATGTGGCCCTGTGATATAGTAAAAGCAGCGCCGGACAGACTTTTTTGGTCTGCCCGGCGCTGCTTTTATGCAAAAAGGATTTATACCGTCTGCTGCTGCTTCTGGCGCAGATGCCGCCGCACCACAAGCAGGCAGGCCAGATGCACCAGTGCGGTCAGTGCCCAGCTGATGGGGTAGCTGATGTACAGCATAAAAGGGGTGCGGTTCAGCTGGAAAATAGTGGCGATCCACACCAGCCGCAGCACGCACACACCCACAAGGCTTACCACCATGGGCAGCACGCTGTAGCCCAGCCCGCGCAGGCTGCTGGCCAGCACGTCCATGATGCCGCACAGCAGATAGAAGCCGCAGATCAGGCGCAGCCGCTCGGCGCCGGTGGCGATGACCGCAGTGTCCGAGGAGTAGAAGCGCAGCAGCTGGTGCCCCGCCAGTGCTGCGCCGCCACCCAGCACAAGGCCGGTCACCACGACACACAGCAGACAGTTGCGGATCACCCGGTCAAGATTGTGGTACTTGCGCGCGCCGATATTCTGGCTGGTAAAGGTAACAGCGGCCTGTGCAAAGGCGTTCATGGCGGTGTACACAAAGCCCTCCAGATTGGAGGAAGCAGAGTTGCCCGCCACCACCATGGAGCCGAAGGAGTTGATGGAAGACTGGATGACCACATTGGAAAGGCTGAACACCGTGCTTTGCAGCCCGGCAGGCAGGCCGATGAGCAAAATCTGCTTCAGCGTCCCGGCGTGGAAGGCCAGCCGCCGCAGGTCTAGCCGCAGTGCGCCCTTCTCCCGGACGAGCATCCCAGTCACCAGCAGCGCGGACACAGTCTGGCTGATGATGGTGGCCAGTGCCACGCCCGCCACGCTCATGGAAAAGCCGATGACAAAGACCAGATTCAGCACCACGTTGATGATACCGGCAGCGGCCAGACAGTATAGCGGGCGCTTGGTGTCGCCCACGTCCCGCAGCAGCGCACTGCTGAAGTTGTACAGCATGGTCATGGGCATTCCGATGAAATAAATCTTCAGATACAGGGTGGAAAGGCTGATCACGTCCTCCGGGCAACTCATCAGCTCCAGCAGACCGCGCGCGGCGCAAAAGCCCACCACCGCCAGCAGCACGCCGCTGACTAAGCCCAGCGCTACGGCGGTGTGCACCGTATCCTGCACGCCCTTTTCGTCCCGGGCGCCAAAGCACCGGGCTGCCACCACATTGGCACCCAGCGAAAGCCCGACGAACAGGTTGACCAGCAGGTTGATCAACGCGCCGTTGGAGCCCACGGCGGCCAGCGCCGTGCTGCCCGCAAAGCGCCCCACCACCACAACATCGGCGGCGTTGAACAGCAATTGCAGAATGCTGGATGCCGCCAGCGGCACGGAAAACAAGATGATCTTTTGCAGCATGGGCCCGCTGGTCAGGTCTGCGGAACGGCTGGTCGTAGCCATGAGTTGTCTACCTCCTATAATAAGCCTTGTGTGAACATAGCAATTGCTTATTATAGCGCGATATTAGGTAAAAAACAAGAGGTAAGGCGCCCTGTTCTCTCCAAAAGCGGCAAATATCGCCCGCCGGGTACAGCCTGCAATTGAAAAATGCTGCCCATACTGCTATAATAAGGCGGTAGACCCGTAGAAAACGGAGGAAGTTGGATTTATGTATCGGAATCGGATCAAACGGCTGCTGGATATTTTGCTGTCGGCCTGCGGCATTCTGTGCCTTTCGTGGCTGCTGCTGCTTTTGGCTGTTGCCATCAAGCTGGACTCGCCCGGGCCGGTGTTTTTCCGGCAGAAGCGTGTGGGCATCGGCAAGCGGCATTTCCAGATTCTCAAGTTCCGCACTATGCGCATTGATACCCCCCACGATATGCCCACCCATCTGCTGCACGACCCGGAGCAGTATATCACCCGCATGGGACGCTTTCTGCGCAAGACCAGTCTGGACGAGCTGCCCCAGCTGTGGAATATCCTTGTGGGGGATATGGCGGTCATCGGCCCGCGCCCGGCGCTTTGGAACCAGTACGACCTGCTGGCCGAACGGGATAAGTACGGTGCAAACGATGTACGCCCCGGGTTGACCGGCTGGGCGCAGATCCATGGCCGGGACGAGCTGGAAATTGCCGAAAAGGCAAAGCTGGATGGCTGGTATGTGGAGCATATCAGCTTTGGGCTGGATGTGAAGTGCTTCTTTGGCACCATTACCGCCGTACTCAAGCATGACGGCGTGGTGGAGGGCGGCACCGGCACCCTGCATGATGAAAAATGATCTATTATATGGAGACACCGGAGCCTTGGCTGACGCTCCGGTGTCTCCATTTTTACAGAAAGCACAGCACAGAGCGGCTGAAATTGGCATATCTCTTGATTTATCCCCTGAAAAGCGTATAATAAAACAGTACACAAGACGTTAAAGGAGGATTCCTGTATTATGGAACGCACCTATATCAATGAGGCTCAAAAGGCCATCGGCGGCACGGTGAAGGTGCAGGGCTTTATCGAGAACCTGCGCAACAGCAAGTATATGGCATTTATCGTGCTGAAAGATATTACCGGCAAGCTGCAGATCACGGTGGAGAAGGCCGACCACCCCGAGCTGGTGGATACCATCGACCAGCTCACCCCGGACTCTGTCATCACCGTCACCGGTAAGGTGATGGAGAATGACTACGTCAAGATGGGCGGCGTGGAGATGATCCCCGAGAGCATCGAGGTGGAGAGCACCGCCAATGCACTGCCCATCGTCCGCAAGGAGATCGCAGCCACCAAGAAAAAGAAGGCTGTGGAGCGCTCCAGCATCGACCAGCGCATCGACTACCGCTGGATCGACCTGCGCACCGACGAGAACCAGCTGATGTTCAAGGCACAGAGCTGCTTCGTCAACGCAATGCGCAAGTTCCTGCTGGACCGCAACTTCATCGAGATCCACACCCCCAAGCTGATCGCTGCTGCCAGCGAGAGCGGCTCTGAGGTATTCAAGGTGGACTACTTCGACCGCAACGCTTATCTGGCACAGAGCCCCCAGTTCTATAAGCAGATGGCCATGGCTGCCGGCTTTGAGCGTATCTTCGAGACCGGTCCTGTGTTCCGCGCTGAGAAGAGCTACACCAACAAGCACGCTACTGAGTTCTCCGGCTTCGATCTGGAGTTCAGCTACATCACCTCCTTCAAAGATGTGATGAAGATGGAAGAGGAGCTGCTGACCGCCGGTCTGCAGGCTGTTAAAGATAACTACGGCGACCAGATCAAGGAGTTGTTCGGACTGGAAGTCATCGTGCCCACCACGCCGTTCCCGGTGGTCAAGCTGGCAGACCTGTATAAGGCTCTGGAGGAAGAGTTCGGCTACACCGTGGACGAGAGCGAGAAGGGTGATCTGACCACCGAGGCCGAGCGCCTGAGCTACGACTGGGTCAAGAAGCACTACGGCCACGAGTTCCTGTTCATCACCGATTACTCTGCCGAGAAGCGCGCCTTCTACCATATGCGCGATGAGAACGGCGTGCCGCAGGGCTACGACCTGATCTGGCGCGGCGTGGAGATTACCACCGGTGCCCAGCGCGAGCATCGCTACGAGGTGCTGAAGAAGCAGGCTGAGGAGAAGGGTCTGGCTGATGATGTCAAGTTCTATCTGGAGTTCTTCCAGTACGGCTGCCCGCCCCATGGCGGCTTTGGTCTGGGCATCGACCGCCTGACCATGCTGCTGTGCGGCCTGAGCATCAAGGACGCCGAGTTCCTGTTCCGCGGCCCCAACCGCCTGACCCCGTGATTTCATAAAACCTTTCTGAGAGCTGCTGTGCGTTTCGCACTGCAGCTCTTTTTTGAGTCCCGTGAAAAGGCAATTGAGGAAAATCCGCAGATTTTCCTCAATTGCAATTATATAAAATAATTTTTCCGCTGATTATGCCCAGAGCAAAGCGGAGGGCATTCAAAACTGTCCCGGCATAATAAACGCTCCCTTTTCATACGATACAACGAGCACACCCACCCCTACGGGCGCGGTGCGCAGCGCAACAGGAAGGGGAGAAGGACCTTGGAGAAACAGGAACAGAACAGCATCTGTCGCGAGATCGGCGCACGCACCGGCGGGGATATCTACATCGGTGTGGTGGGGCCGGTGCGCAGCGGCAAATCTACCTTTATCAAGCGGTTCATGGAGCAGCTGGTGCTGCCCGCCATGTCCGGCTCTGCCGCTGCCCGGGAACGTGCCCGGGACGAGCTGCCGCAGTCGGCAGCGGGGCGCACCATCATGACCACCGAGCCGAAATTCATCCCGGAGACCGCCGTGCCCTTGCAGCTGGAGGGCGGCGGGGCGTGCCGGGTGCGGCTGATCGACTGTGTGGGCTACATGGTGGAAGGTGCCATGGGGCACGAGGAGGACGCAAAGCCCCGCATGGTCAAAAGCCCGTGGTTTGAGCAGGAGGTGCCCTTTGATCTTGCCGCAGAGACCGGCACCCGCAAGGTGATCTGTGAGCACTCTACCATCGGGGTGGTGGTCACTACGGACGGTTCGGTCAGCGATATCCCCCGGGCGGGCTACGCAGAGGCCGAAAGGCGGGTCGTCACCGAGTTGGAAGCGCTGGGCAAGCCCTATATCATCCTGCTCAACAGCACCCACCCGGACGCGCCGGAGACCCGGCAACTGGCCGAGGGCATGGCGCGGGACTACCGCCGCACCGTGCTGCCGGTAAGCTGCGTGGACTTGGACGCCGCCATGCTGGGGGAGATTTTGCGGCGGGTGCTGTATGAATTTCCGGTGCAGGAGCTGGATTTTGCCCTGCCCCGCTGGGTGACTATGCTGGAGCCCGGGCACTGGTTGCAAGCACAGGTGTACACAGCTGCCATGCAGCTGGCAGAGCGGGTGTCCCGCATGAAGGATCTGCCCGCCGGAACGGACGCCCCTGCGCTGGAATGCGATGCCGTGCAGCGCTCGGCAGTGGCGGGCGCAGATCTTGCCGCCGGCAGTGTGCGGGTGAGCGTGGAGTTAAAGCCGGAGATCTTTTATCAGGTGCTCAGCGAGCAGACCGGGCTGGACATCGGGGACGAGGCGGGGCTGATGCCCTGCATCATGGAGCTTGCCCGGGCAAAGCGTGCCTACGAGAAGGTGCGCAGCGCCTTGGAGCAGGTGGAAGCCACCGGCTACGGCATCGTGATGCCCTCCATCGACGAGCTGCATCTGGAGCCGCCGGAGATCGTGCATCAGGACGGGCGCTGCGGGGTGCGGCTGCAAGCCTGTGCGCCCTCTATCCAGATGATGAAGGCCACCATCCATACGGAACTGAGCCCCATCGTGGGCACCGAGAAGCAGAGCGAGGACTTGGTGCAGAGCCTGCTGGCCGACTTTGCGGACGACCCGGTGCAGCTGTGGGAGTCCAACATCTTTGGCAAAAGCCTGCACGAGCTGGTGAACGATGGTTTGCAGAACAAGCTGCTCCACATCCCGCAGGAAGCCCGCACCCGCCTGCAGGAAACGCTGGAGCGGGTCATCAACGAAGGCTGCACCGGGCTGATCTGTATCCTGATCTAGGGCGTATCTGAAAAAAATCCCCGCTCGCCGTAAGTTCTACTTACAGCGGGCGGGGATCGTTCTGTCTTATTTTTCTTCCTCGGTCAGCTTGTTGATCAGCAGCTGATAGATCTCGTTGCCCTTCAGGATGAACTGCTTTTTCACCAGCTCGGCGCTCAGCCGGTCGGGCGCACCCAGTTCCAGACAGAACAGTTCGCTGTCCAGCCCCTTTACGGTGCAGCGCACGGTGCAGTGACCATCGGCCTTTTCGGTGATGCGGGCGCTGTACTTGGCCTCCTTGCGGGCCCATGTTTGGCAGCGCAGTACAGCAGCCACTGCCCGCTCCCGCACGCTGCGGGGCAGGTCGTAGGCCAGCTCCTGCGCCACCTTGCGACCTTTATCGGTAATGGTATAGCTGTCGCCGGTCAGGGTGACCAGCGCCTGTTTTGTGATATCGTCCAGACAGGAGCCAATCTCAAAATAATTGACAAGGGCTTCCTCCATCAGGGCGTTCTCGATCTCCTGCCGGGTAATGGGACCGGCGTTTTTCACCAGATAGCACAGCAGCAGCCGGATCTCGGTGCTGCTGGTCAGGCCGCCGGGACGGACACCGGCGGTAAAAGCATCATTGGCGCTCATCGTTCCTTACATCCCCCTTGCACTTTCACATGGTATCAAAGGCCTGCGCCGCTGCCAAAAGGGCGGGCAGCGGGCAGACAAAAACCTCTTTCTATTAGTATAAAGGCTTTCAGCCCGGATTGCAAGCCGCAACGGCAAAATCTGTCTCAATGCGCTTGGGGCATTCCGGTGTGGAGTACACCCACCTGTCCAGATGTCCCTCGGTGATGAAGTACCGCAGCTCAAACCGGTGGGGCTGGCTCAGGGCGTGGTTCACGATGACCAGCTTGATCTTCATCTTTTCCGGCAGGATGTTTTTGATGTAGACACTTACCGCCTGCCCGGGCGCAAGACCGGAGCAGCTCTCCGCAAGCCCCGCAAGGTTCGGCGCAATCTCCACAAAGGTACCGTATTCCTCCACGCTGCGCACGATGCCCACCACCGTTTCGCCCACGGTGAACCGGGCGGCGTTCTCTGCCCATGTGCCCAGCAGCTCCCGGATGGTCAGCACAAAGCGCCCTTGCGCGTCCCGGTTCTTGATGGCGCACAAGATCTGCTGTCCTACGCTGACCCGGTCGGCAGGGGAGGAGATGCGGCTTACCGACATACAGTCGATGGGCAGCAGGGCACTGATACCACAGCCCACGTCACAAAACGCGCCGAACGGCTCGATGTGGGTCACGGTACAGGGCAGGATATCCCCGGGCGAAAGGGTGTCCAGATACTCCGCCTTGCACAGCCGCTGCGCCTCGGCGCGGGAAAGCCGGTAGCAGGGCGCGCCGTCCTCGTCCGTGTCTAGCCCCTCGATGACAAAACAGGTGGGGCGTCCCACCCGGGTCAGCACCGCAATATCCCGCACGGTACCGGTTTCGGCACCGTCCGCGCACTGGGCAAAGGGCATCACCGCCTTTACGCCGCCCAGCTCAAACCGCAGCTGCCGCCGGGTGTCAAAGGCAAGGGCGGTGGCCTGTAAAATCTCGCCGCTGGCCATGGCAGCCCGCAGCTCGGCAGGGGACAGGCGGGCGGCAGAACGGTAACTGTTTTCGGTACGATAAGCTTGCATCATGTTTCATTCCTCTTTCTATATGGTTTTCGGGTCTCTGTGCGATGCTACAACGATATGCAGCAGTGTGCGCAGATATTTGCATTTTGTGCGGCTTTGCATTATACTATATCTGTATGCGCAGCACCCGCTCAGCGGGCGGCGGCACACACTGGCTCTGCCGGGCGTTTGCGCGGCAGAAAAGAAGGGAGAGGTCGGATAAATATGGACATCGCTGTGGGAGATACCATCCTCACCCGCAAAAAGCACCCCTGCGGGGCATCCAGCTTCGAGGTGCTGCGGGTGGGCATGGATTTTAAGATCCGCTGCACCGGCTGCGGACGCGAGGGCATGCTGCCCCGCGCCAAAATTGAAAAGAACATCAAAAAGGTGGTAAAGCCCGGCAGTGCGCAGTAGCGCAGCCAACGCACCCGAACCGGAACGAATTTGTAAGGAGAACTGCAAGGATGCAAGATATTTCTTCCCGGATGGATGCGGTCTGCCGCCGCTTTGAGGAACTTTCCATGCGGCTGAACCAGCCCGATACCGCCGCCGACCCGGCGCTGTTCCGCAAGCTGATGCGGGAGTATCACGATACAGAGCCGGTGGTGGAGGCTTACCGGGACTGGCAGACCGCGCTGGATCATCTGGCGCAGGCCAAAGCCCTGCTGGAGGAGCCCGGTTCACTGGACCCGGACTTCAAGCAGATGATACAGCAGGAAATCGGCGAAAAAAGTCAAGATGTGGCAAAGCTGGAAAATAATCTCAAAATTTTGCTGCTGCCCAAGGACGTGAACGACGGCAAAAACGTCATCATGGAGATCCGCAGCGGTGCCGGCGGCGAGGAAGCCGCCCTGTTTGCCCACAGCCTGTTGCGCATGTACACCATGTACGCCCAGAACCGTGGTTGGACGCTGGAACTGCTCAACCTGAACGAGACCGAACTTGGCGGCGTAAAGGAAGCCATTGTCTCGGTGGACGGTGCAGGCGCATATAACCGCCTCAAGTATGAGAGCGGGGTGCACCGGGTGCAGCGTGTGCCGGAGACCGAGACCCAAGGCCGCATCCACACCTCCACCGCCACCGTGGCGGTAATGCCGCAGGCAGAGGAGGTGGACTTTGCGCTGGATATGAAGGACCTGCGCATTGACACCTTCCGCTCCTCCGGTGCGGGCGGTCAGCACATCAACAAGACCTCCAGCGCCATCCGTGTGACCCATATCCCCACAGGTACGGTGGTGGAGTGCCAGAACGAGCGCAGTCAGTTCCAGAACAAGGATAAGGCGCTGGAGATCCTGCGCAGCCGCCTCCTTGCACAAAAGCAGAAGGAACAGCAGGATGCCATCAACGCCCAGCGTCAGGGGCAGGTGGGCACCGGCGACCGCAGTGAGAAGATCCGTACCTATAACTTCCCGCAGGACCGCTGCACCGACCACCGCATCGGGTTGACTGTCCACAATCTGGAAAAGATCATGGACGGCAATCTGGATGAGGTAATCGACGCCCTTGCCACCCGCGAGCAGACCGAAAAGCTGCAAAGGCTGGGCGGGTAAAACCCGGTTTTGCGGGTGCAAAACCATCCAAACGACTGCCAAGCAAATATACTTTACAGACAGAAAGAACGATGATTCGTATGGAAATCAAAACCAGAGTTTTGCCTGCCGATGAAGCAGGCGTAGCCGAGGCCGCGCATCGATCTTCCTGCGCTTACCGAGAAGGACCGCCAACAGAACCGGTCTACGGCATTGCCGCCGATGCCCGCAACGGTGCGGCGGTGCGCGATATCTTTGTGGCCAAGGGGCGCCCGCAGGATAACCCCCTCATCGTCCACGTCACCGGGCCGGAGATGCTGCCGGGTCTTGTCAGCGAGGTGCCGGAGCGCGCCCAGCTGCTGATGGCAGCCTTCTGCCCCGGGCCGCTGACCATCATCATGCCGCGCGGGCCGGAGGTGGCGGATGAGTGCTGCGCCGGACTGGATACCGTGGGCATCCGTATGCCCAGCCACCCGGTAGCGCGGGCGGTCATCCAGCAGAGCGGCTGCGCCTTTGCCGCCCCCAGCGCAAATCTTTCCGGCAAGCCCAGCCCCACCAACGCACAGGACGTGTTTACCGATATGGACGGCCGCCTGCCGCTGATCCTCGACGGCGGCGAGTGCGATGTGGGCGTGGAGAGCACCGTGGTGTCGGTGGTGGGTGATAAACCCACCCTGTTCCGCCCCGGCCACATCACGCTGGAGGACTTGGAACGCGCCCTCGGCGAAGAGGTGGAGGTGTCTAAGGCCATTCTGGAAAAGCTGCCGGAGGGTGCTGTGGTGCGCAGCCCGGGCATGAAGTATAAGCACTACGCCCCCAAGGCCGATGTGACCTTGCTCAGCGGCACCTTTGCGCAGTTCAAGGCCTATGTGGACGCCCATAAAGACGAGAACCCCAGCTGCCTGTGCTTTACCGGCGAAAGCGCAAAGCTGGATGTGCCCTGCGTGGAATACGGCCGCGAGGGGGACGGTGCCGATCAGGCAAAGCACATCTTCCGCTCCCTGCGGGCGCTGGATGAGCAGGGCGACGGCGTAGTCTACGCCCGCTGCCCGCAGAAGGACGGCCTGTCCATGGCAGTGTACAACCGCCTGATCCGCGCCGCCGCCTTCCGGGTGATCGATCTATGATAACTTTAGGCATCACGGGGCGCAGCGGCTGCGGCAAGTCCACGGTCACAGCGGTATTTGCCGCCCACGGCGTGCCGCTGGCCGATGCCGACCAGCTCAGCCGGGAAATTTTGCTGCCCGGCTCGCC
>ENA-OPBL01003304-OPBL01003304.1-human-gut-metagenome-genome-assembly--contig:-NODE-3304-length-10232-cov-3.110936_pt1 | contig 10232 bp, 6 predicted proteins | sample MGYA00241073_ERZ501461 | MGnify/ENA primary metagenome ERZ501461 (study PRJEB25962, sample SAMEA2042630) | human gut metagenome | biome: human gut; feature: human-associated habitat; material: faeces... | reverse complement strand
GTTGCACATCAAATGGGAACCTGCCATGCAGGAGATAGTGGCGAAGTACAAAACATGCTTTTAATATATAACCCTTTGTGGCTGCTTGATGCAGGTTTTCAGCTTTCGTTTACGGCAACCGGCGGGCTGATATTTATTTACCCGCAGCTTAAAGAGCGGCTGCAATTTTTAAAACCTTTGCTTGTACGCGAAGGGTTTGCCATTACGCTTGCGGCGCAGCTTGCTTCCTTGCCGCTATTATTATGGCATTTTAACCAGCTTTCGCTTGTAACCTTTGCCGCTAATATCCTGCTTGTGCCTGCTATGGAAATTTTGGTAATAGCCGCACTTGCCGGGCTGTGCCTGCCTTTTGCCGGTACGTATTTAATTTACGCTGCCGGAATTTTCATGCAGCCTCTGCTTAACGCTGTCAGTTTCCTCGCGGTTCTGCCTGCGGCGGCAGTTAACGTTCCGCACCTGCCTGCGGCGTGCTTTGTGCTGTATTACATAATGCTTGCCGCGCTGTTTAATAACAACTGGTTCAGCAAAACGGAGCGCAGGTACACAGCAGCAATTTGTTCGGCCGGAATAATTGTTTTGGCGGCATACAAAATTTTTACGCCGCAGCCGTTTACCGTGCATTTTATGGATGTGGGGCAGGGGGACGCCGCTTTGGTGCAGACAACGGACGGGCATAATATTATTGTGGACTGCGGCGGTTTGCAGGGAAACTTTGATACCGGCAGCCGCATTATTGTGCCGTATCTGCGGTATCTCGGCGTGGAACAGATTGACCTTTTGGCGCTGAGCCATGGGCACCATGACCACGCCGGGGGAGCGGCAGGGCTTGCGCGCCTTGTAAAAGTTGATAAGCTGCTGCTGCCGCAGGAAAAACCTTCGGAAGATGTACAAAAACTGCTGCACTATATTAAGCCGCAAAATATTTTAGAAGCGGCTGAGGGCAGTGTATATACGCTTGGTAAATGCTGCATTGAAGTTCTGGCGTCAGGAAAATCTGAAGGCGGAGGCAACGAAAGCAGCGTAATTATGCGCATAACTGAACCATCAGGCAGCATTTTGTTTACCGGCGACGCCGATGAAAATATAGAACTTGCAGCTGCTGCCAAAATAAAACCGGCCGATGTTTTAAAAGTTGCCCATCACGGCAGCAATTATTCTTCGTCGCCGCTGTTTTTAAAACAGGCCAAGCCGCGGCTTGCGGTAATTTCCGTTGGTGCGGATAACCGTTACGGGCACCCGGGGCGTGACGCCGTGCAGCGTTTGCAGGCCGCCGGGGCCAAAGTGCTGCGCACCGATAGAATGGGCGCGGTAAAAGTATGCTTTGACGAAGGGCGCCTGCAATGGTATAGTTATAGGTACGACAAAGAATTTTTTTAAGGTGATTTTATGGAACTGGCACCGGAAAAACTGATAGAAATGCTGGAGAAAGGCGAAAGCTTGCCCAACGTTATTTTAATGTACGGCGAAGAAAACTATTACCGCAGCAAAGCCGCAGCCTGCATAAAAAAATATGTTTTTGGCAGTGCGGCGGATGAAGATATGGAAATCAGCGTTTTCGACCGCGATACGGATTTAAAAAGGCTTAATGCTGCCGTTAACACTTATCCGTTTTTTGGCGGCAGCAGCCTCGTCATCATCAGCGACGATAAAATTTTTGCCGCTGAAAAAAAGCAGAAAGAAAATCTGGAAGCAATTTTGGCAAACATACCGGAGTTCTGCCATGTGTTTATCAGCGTAAGCAAAATAGACAAGCGCGGCCGCCTTTATAAAATGCTGGCGGCAGAAGGCGCTGCCTGCGAATGTAAACCGCTGAAGCCGTACCAGCTTAAGCCGTGGCTTGATGCCGAAGCCAAAAAACGCGGCTGCCGTTTTGAATATGATGCAGAACAGACGGTGATGGAATACCTTTCTGCGGCCGATACCGCACCGCTGCTTTTGCTTGAGCAGGAAATAGAAAAGCTGTACGTTTACGGCGGTAAACGGCGCATCTGGACAAAAGCCGATGTTGAAGCGGTATTTTCTTCCCTGCCTGAAGTTTCTCGCTTTGCGCTTTTAAACGCCATTGCCCAAAAGAACCTGCCCGAAGCGCTGGAACTTTTGCAGAACGAAAAGAAACACGGCGGCAGCGCGATAGCCGTCAGCGGCTTGATTGCCTTTCAGGTACGCCGTCTGGCGCAGGTTAAAGAACTGGCGGCGCAGGGCATGAATCAGCAAACGGCGGCTTCCGCTTTAAAAATGTCGCCCTATGCCGTAAAAAAATTAATGGAGCAGTGCCGCAATTTTACTGCGCAAAGCTTATCGGAATTTATGCTGGCGCTGGCAGATTTTAATGCCAATATCCGCTACGGCGGCAGGCAGTTTGAAATGCTGGAAGAAATACTCATCCGCTTTTTGGGCAAGCGCTAAAATTTTTACAAAACCGGAAAGATTTTACTGGACGCGGAGAAGATTATTTGTTATAATACAAACGTGGTCAATGGAGACCCTGCTATTTGTATGCCCAAGTAGCAGGGTCTTTTGTATTTTATTTTTGTTTTAATTATTTTAATTAAATGAAAGGAGCGCGGCGCAAAGCCGCAGGTGACCGACATGATGAACCCCGATATGCTTTATGTTATCAGCCCCGAAGAACAGAACAGAGAAACACTGACCGAGATTTTAACAGCGCACCCGGAAATTAAATTCGTTTCCTTTATGGGTGTGGATTTTGCAGGCAACGATACTGACGAAAAAGTGCCTATCAGCCTGTTTTTGAAAGATATTGACGGCTTTCTGGAAGGCATGGCTGCCCAGACCGATGGCAGCTCCGTTGTGCTTACCGGCATTGCTACTTTAAATAACGCCCGCGTTGATATGAAAATCGACAGCAGCGTAAACTGGTATATTGACTATAACTACGAACATTTCGATTCCGCAACCGGCAGAATGGTTGGCACGCTGCGTATTCCGTGCTTCCTTGTACACAACAACGTACGCGTTGACTCCCGCTCTATTCTGCACGATACGCTGGATTATGTTGAAAAAGAACTGCTGGAGCTCTTTAAAAAGCATCCTCAGATTGCAGGTTTGGAACATATCAGCGGTGAAGACATTGAAAAAATTATTTTCACCTGCGCAACCGAACTTGAATTCTGGGTAAAATCCCCGCGTGAAGATGCTCCGATTGAAGCGTTAAGCTCCTCGCAGATGATGCAGGAACAATACTGGCAGCGCTGCCGCGGCAACGTGCGCACCGCGCTGGAACAAACCGTGGAAATGCTGGAAGCCTACGGCCTTGGGCCTGAAATGGGACATAAGGAATGCGGCGGCGTACGTGGGCAGATTGACGACAACGGCCATATGACCCACGTTATGGAACAGCTTGAAGTAGACTGGAAATACAGCTACGGCGTACAAACTGCTGATAACGAACTTCTGGCGCGCATCATTGTTAAAGAAATTTTCCGCCTGAACGGCCTTGAAGTTTCCTTCCAGGCAAAACCCGTTCCGGGCGTTGCCGGCAGCGGCGAACATACCCACGTTGGCATTGCCGCCAAAATGAAAAACGGCAAAGTTGTTAACCTGTTTGCACCGAAAGATATGCACACCGAATTCCTCTCTGCCGTTGGTTACGGTTCCATGATGGGGCTTTTGAAAAACTACGAAGTAATCAACCCCTTCATTTCTTCCACCATCGACTCTCTGAACCGTTTGAAACCCGGCTTTGAAGCACCTGTCTGCATTGTAACTTCGCTCGGCCTCAGCCCGGAAGTACCTTCCCGTAACCGTACCATTCTGGCAGGCTTAATCCGCGATATCGACAGCCCGATGGCAACCCGTATTGAAATGCGTTCCCCGAACCCGTATACCAATACCTACCTTGCCATTGCAGCTTTCTACATTTCCATGCTGGACGGCATTAAAGCCTGCGTGGAATCCGGCAAAACGCTTAAGGAAATGGAAAACGAGCTGTCCAAAAAAGCGGGCGACGAAGGCTTCTATCTTGAAAAAGACAGAGAATACCGCAGCGAGCATGACGTATTTGAAGACTACAACGAAGAAGAACGCGCCCACCTGTTTGGCAAACCGCCCGCAACCGTTTGGGAAAACATGTGCGCCATTAAAAATTATCCGGAAAAAATTGCCGTGCTTACCACCGGCAACATTCTAAAAAAAGAATTTATCGAATCCTTTGCCAAAGGCGCTTTAATCCGTTGGCAGACGGAACTGCTCAACAGAATTATTCCTGAATATCATAAGGAAATCTGCCTGATGAAAAAACTGCATGACGACGATAACCATACCACGCATGATGCGGCAATGTGGGAAAAAATCGCCGCAATGCGCAACACCATGGCTAAAGACGTTACCGAGCAGCCGAGCCTGTTCACCATGACCCGCGAAGCATTTGCAAGAGGCGACTTTGACGCAGCTTCCAATTTGCAGCTGGAAATGGCAGAAATTATGCAGAAACTGAAAGCTCAGTACAACGAATATCAGCACAACATTATCGACTAATGACCAAATGAGGGAAGGCTGTTTAAACCCCCGGTACTTTATGTATCGGGGGTTAGTTTATATCTGCGCAAGCAAAAAGGTGCCAAATTGAACATGTTATGATAAAATATAAGCACAATATAAGAATGGAGTGATTATATAAATGGCTAAAGACAGTTCTTTTGACGTTGTTTCTCAGGTGGATATGCAGGAGATGGACAACGCCGTTAACCAGACCAAAAAGGAGATTGCCCAGCGTTACGATTTCCGCGGCAGCGACGCCAGCATTGAGCTGGAAGAAAAATGCATTAAACTTGCCGCCGAAGACGAGTACAAACTGAATGCGATTATCGACATTCTGCGTGCGCGCATGGCTAAACGCGGCATTCCGCTGCGCTGCCTGGAACTGGGCAAGGTTGAGCCTGCCACCAAAGGCACGGTAAGGCAGACGCTGAATATTTTGCAGGGTATTCCCAAAGAAAAGGCCAAAGCTATTATTGCCGCCGTTAAAGCTACCAAATTAAAAGTAACTGCACAGATGCAGGATGACCAGGTAAGAATCAGCGGCGCTAAAAAAGATGATTTGCAGGCCGTAATACAAACTTTAAAAGCGGGAGATTTCGGCGTAGATTTGCAGTTTATTAACATGAGGTAAGATTATGCGTGACGCAGAATTTGAACAAAGGCTGCTGCGTGTTGCCCGCGGGCTGGAAAAGGCTGACCTTGTTTTAAAGGGCGGCAATGTGTTTAACAGCTTTACCGGCGAGTGGGAAACGGCCGATGTTGCCGTATGCGGCAGCGTAATTGCCGGTATCGGCAGCTACAAGGGCACGGAAGAATACAATATGGCGGGCAAATATTTAACGCCGGGCTTTCTGGACGCGCATATGCACATTGAAAGCACAATGCTTGCTCCGCGTGAGCTGGCGCGCCTGCTGCTGTTAAACGGCGTTACCGGTATTTTTGCCGACCCGCATGAAATTGCCAACGTGCTTGGCACGGAAGGTTTGCAGTGGATGCTTGCGGAAACGGAAGATATGCCGCTTGATGTGTTCTTTATGCTGCCTTCGTGCGTACCGGCAACGGGCATGGAAACAAGCGGCGCAGTGCTGGAAGCAGATGCTTTGCAGCCGTTTTTAAGCCATCCGCGCGTGCTTGGACTGGGTGAGATGATGAATTACCCCGGCGTTTTGTACGGCGATGAAGGCGTAATGAAAAAAATGGCGCTGGTGCGCGGCGGTATTTGCGACGGGCACGGGCCGGGCATCAGCGGCAGCGATTTAAATGCTTACCTTGCTGCCGGCGTAACAAGCGACCACGAGGCTACAACCTGGCAGGAGGGCATTGAAAAAATACGCCGCGGCTGCTATTTAATGCTGCGTGAGGCAAGCGGCGCACACAACCTGCTGGAACTGCTGCAGTGCGTTACACCACTGAACAGCCGCCGCTGCTGCATGGCAACGGACGACCGCCATTTGGATGAGTTGGTAACGCAGGGCAGCATTAACTATATGCTGGAAATTGGCGTTACGCACGGCTACCCGGCGGAAATGCTTTTACAGATGGCAACTCTGAACACGGCCGAACGTTTCCGCCTGCATTACAGGGGCGCTTTGGCGCCTGGCTATCTGGCAGATATTAACGTGTTGACCAATTTACAGGACTTTACGCCGCAGTTTGTGTTTAAAAACGGCAAAAAAGTTGTACAGAACGGCAAACTGCTGTGGGAGAGCGAGCCTTATCTTAAACCCGCCGCTGCGGGAACAAACATTAAGGATTTGGACAGCAGCAGGCTGAAAATTATGGCAGAGGCTGATAAAAATATTAAGGTCATCCGCATTGTGCCGGAGCAGATTTTAACCGAAGCGCGGCTGGAAAAGCCTTTGTGCATTAACGGCGAGGCCGTAAGCGATACTTCGCGTGATATTTTAAAGCTGGCAGTGTTTGAGCGCCACCATGCAACAGGCAATGTTGGGCTTGGCTTTGTACAAGGGCTTAAATTAAAACGCGGGGCAGTTGCTTCTACCGTTGCACACGATTCGCACAATTTAATTGTGGCGGGCACTAACGATGCCGATATGCTGACGGCAGCCGCAGCGCTGCGCAAAGAAGGCGGCGGTATTGCCGTGGCGCTTGACGGCGAGGTAAAAGCCATTTTGCCGCTGCCGTTTGCAGGGCTGATGAGTGACCAGCGCATGGAATTTGTTAACAGGCGCTTAAAGCAGCTGCGCTACTGGACGGCGGAGCTTGGCGTGCCGGAAGGGCTGAATGTGTTTATGGTGCTTTCGTTTCTGGCTTTGCCGGTAATACCGCACCTGCGCTTAACTGATAAAGGCCTTGCTGATGTTGATAAATTTACACTGACCGGCTTATGGGCATAAAAAATACCACATTGGGCATAACACCCAATGTGGTTAATTTTTTGCTTATTTTAAGTTTTCGGGTACTTCTTCACATTCTGCCAGCAGCTTTTTTGCGTCGATATACTGCGCAATGCCTGCCGCAACCTTTTTGGATTCCTTCATGGCAAGCACTACGGTGGCAGGGCCGTGTACCACATCGCCGCTGCTGAATACGCCTGCACGTGTTGTCATGCCGTAGGGGCGCTCGCGCGTAATAACAAAGCCGCGGTCATCAACCTGAATGCCTTTGGTAGTAGAAACAATTCTTGCTGCCGGGCGCTGGCCGATAGCCAGAATTACGCAGTCGCACGGCAGGGCAACCTGGCCGCCTTCTTCAATAAACTGCCCGTCTTCCGTTTTAACAATGTTCTGCACCAAAAGCCCTGCAAGTTCAGTTTCATCGCTTTCGGAAGCTTTCTGGCGCATGGCGTTAAGCGCGCGCATTTGTTTTTTGTTAAGGTAGGCAATAGGCTGCTGTAAAAAGTTAAACTGCACGCCTTCTTTAACGGCTGCCTCGTATTCGGAGGGGAAGCAGGAAATCTCGGCTTCTGTTTTATGGTAAACAACCGTAACATTTTTAGCGCCGCGGCGGATTGCCGTGCGTGCGGCGTCCATAGCCACGTTGCCTGCGCCGATAACGATAACGTTATCGCCGACATGCAGCAGTGTTTCGCTTTCGTCCAGTTTGCCGCTGTCGGAAAGCACAACCATGCGCAGGAAGTAGGTGGCGGTTAAAATGCCGGTAAGTTCTTTGCCGGGAATGTTGAGCGTACGCGGCAGGGAAGTGCCGGTGCCCATGAATATAGCATCATAGCCCATGCTGAACAAATCGTCAACGGTGTAATCGGGGCCGATGAGGGTATTTGTTTTAATTTCCACGCCAAGGTGCAGCAGTTCTTTAATTTCACGGCGCACCACGTCTTTGTTCAGGCGGAATTCCGGAATGCCGAACAGTAAAATGCCGCCGGGTTCGGACTGGCCTTCAAAAATGGTAACGGCAAAATTCATTTTGGCAAGGTCGCCTGCTGCGGTAAGGCCGGAAGGGCCACTGCCTACAATGGCAACTTTTTTGCCGTTAGGAGCAGCTTTTTCGTTATCTACGTTATCTAAGCCGTGTTCACGCGCGTAATCTGCTACAAAGCGTTCCAGACGGCCGATAGCGACAGACTGACCCTTAATGCCGAGCACGCATTTGGATTCGCACTGGTTTTCCTGCGGACACACGCGACCGCAAACTGCCGGGAGGCTGTTTTTGCGTTTTAAAATTTTAATGGCTTCCTGCATGTTGCCTTCTTTTACAGCATGAATAAAAGCCGGAATTTCAACATTAACAGGGCAGCCGCTTACGCACAGCGGTTTCGGGCAATGCAGGCAGCGCTCTGCTTCATCAACAGCGGTTTTCATATCATAGCCGAGAGCAACTTCTTTAAAGTTTTTATTTCTTACATCAGCCGGCTGTTCCGGCATAGGGTTTCTCATTCCTCCACGCATTTGCAATGACCTCCGCAGCTGTATTCAATAGATTCCTGGTCTTTGTACATCATCTGGCGCTGCATTAAGTTGGCAAAGTCAACCAGATGCCCGTCAAATTCCGGACCGTCAACACAGGCAAATTTATTTTCGTTGCCCACCATTACACGGCAGCCGCCGCACATGCCGGTGCCGTCTACCATAATGGTGTTAAGGCTTACGGTTGTTTTGGTGCCGAAAGGTTTGGTTGTTGCGGCAACGTTTTTCATCATAATTACCGGGCCAATGGCAAGTACCAGGTCAATCTTTTCGCCTTTTTCCAGCATTTCGCGCAGCGGGTCGGTTACAAAACCTTTATGCCCTTCGCTGCCGTCATCCGTGGTTATAATAAGCTCGTCGCTGATTGCCTGCATTTTATCGCGCCAGATAATTAAATCTTTGCTGCGTGCGCCGACAATGGAAATTACTTTGTTGCCGAGCTCGTGGTAAGCGCGGGCAATCGGATATACCGGCGCAACGCCGATACCGCCGCCTACGCAGACAACTGTGCCAAACCTGCCCATTTCGGACGGATGGCCAAGCGGGCCGACAACATCGAGAATATCGTCGCCTTCTTCAAAAGTTTCGCAAAGATGTTTTGTGGTATTGCCTACTGCTTGAACGATTAAGGTAATAGTGCCTTTTTCGCGGTCAAAATCGGCAATAGTGAGCGGAATACGTTCGCTGTCTTCTTCGGTGCGTATCATTACAAACTGCCCCGGTTGGCATTTATGTGCAATCAGGGGTGCGTCTACTAAAAATTCGTAAACAGAAGGTGCTAAATTACTTTTAAATAAAATTTTAGCCACTTGTGTTTCCCTCCCAAAATTTTTGTTATTTATTGGTTAAGCGGCGTGCGCGCGCGTCTGCTTCGGCATAAACTTTCTCCAAGTCTATGTAAAGCAGTTCGCCGTTTTGCATAAGAACTTTGCCGTTAACAAGTACGGTATCTGCGTCATTGGCATTTGCCGCATATACAAACAGCGAAGTTCTGTCGTTGCGCGGATGCCAGTAAGGTTTATTCATGTTATAAAGGACAATATCGGCTTTCTGCCCTACTTCAATTTTACCGACGTCAGCAAAGCCAAGCGCTTTGGCACCTTCGCTTGTTGCCATGGCAAGTGCCTGCGCTGCCGGTATAATTTCCGGGTCGCCTGTCATGTTTTTATGCAGCATTGCGGCGAGGCGGCATTCTTCCAGCATATCAAGGTTATTGTTGCTGCTGGTACCGTCAGTGCCAAGGCCGACCGTAATGCCGTGCTTTAACATTGCCGGTACCGGTGCAATGCCGCTGGCAAGTTTTAGGTTACTTTGCGGGTTATGGGCAACGCGCACGTTTTTAGCTGCCATAATTGCCATGTCTTCTTCATCTACATGTACGCTGTGTGCTGCTAATGTGCCGCATTCAAACATGCCTAAGCTGTCCATAAGTTTTATCGGGCTCATGCCGTGTTCTTTAATGCAGTTGTCAACTTCGCCTTTGGTTTCACAAAGGTGAATATGAATTTCACTGCCAAGCTGCTGTGCTTTGGCAATAACATTTTTCAGGTATTCAACAGAACAGGTATACGGGGCATGCGGCCCGAGCATTACATGAATGCGTCCGCCTGCACTGTTATGGCGTTCTTTAAAGAGCGCTGCATTTTCTTCAAGTTTTGCATAGTTTTCGTCGCTGAATCCGGTTAAGCCGCGGCTTAATGCAGCCCTGATGCCTGTTTCTTCAACGGCATCGGCAACGCGGTTCATTGCAAAATACATATCGGCAAAGCAGGTTGTGCCGGTTTTAATCATTTCGGCAATGGAAAGCATTGTGCCCCAGTAAATATCGTCATCCGTAAGCCCGTC
>ENA-OPBL01003298-OPBL01003298.1-human-gut-metagenome-genome-assembly--contig:-NODE-3298-length-10245-cov-5.626300_pt1 | contig 10245 bp, 8 predicted proteins | sample MGYA00241073_ERZ501461 | MGnify/ENA primary metagenome ERZ501461 (study PRJEB25962, sample SAMEA2042630) | human gut metagenome | biome: human gut; feature: human-associated habitat; material: faeces... | reverse complement strand
CCGTCCACCAGCACGTCCTTGATGTGATAGCCGGAATCTGGCGTGATGGTAAAGGTCTTGCTTTCGCCCTTGGGTACGGTGATCGTGCCCGCGGCGGGGGCGATCTTGCCGTGCTCGTCGGCGGTTGCGGTAATGACACGCACTTCATCGACCTTGACCTGCAACAGATGCGGTCCATGCGTCGCATTGGCGTTCCCAACACCGATACCGTTATTTGCACTGAGATAGAATGGCGTATCGGCCTTTTTGCCATTCACAACATGATAACCGAACACCACTACAAGATAGTAGTCATTATAGCCCTCATAGGAGCTGCCTTCATATCTCGCGTGTTCCGTCTTTGCAATGGGAATGGTATTATGCTTGCCGTCCACATATTGAATTTTCACATTGCTCGTTGCGGCAGAAAAGCGCTTCTGTTCTTCCGTGCTTCTCGGGCCGTTCAGAGTGTTCTTTCCGTCCCCGAGCGATACTTCGTCAAACCAGTAGTACTCAAAGTAAACATAATCCTCGTCAGTGCCCTGATTCTCCTTCAGCAGTGGATGATCGACCTGAATACCGATCGAGTGCTCCTTGCCGTCGCCGATGGTCACGGTGAAGGGCTGGTTGGCATCGACATTTTCGTTTTTTCCGTCTACCAGATAGGAGATCGTGGGGTTCGCAAGCTTGTATTCACCACTGACAGTTGCACGATCAGACGGATTATCCTTAGCTTCAAGCTTTTCATTTTCATTTAATACCTGATAGGAACTACGCAACTTCCAGCCACCGACATACTCATAGCCAGGGCGCTCATTACCGGACGTTGCTCCATTCGTATCAGGAAGTTTATAGCTATTGTTGAAATCCCAAAGCTTAGTTGCAGGATTATAAGTCCAGCCAAGAAGCGCATGGTTCAAGTGCTGTTCTTGTTTACCGAGGGGAGAAAATGTAATCTTTATAGGATAGGTGCAGATTTTTTGCAGTTTTGAACCATATCCTACTTGTGTAGAATACACCGCAAAACATTCTTTGTTCGGGAGCACAATGATGCGATCGCATCCACTTGGAGGAGTTATGGCACTATTAGCGTACCCACTATAATCTTCGCTTTTCCAAGGATCTACTGTCTTCTTAAAGATGATCTGCGTGATATGCTCATCGTAAAAAGCACCCTCGCCAAGTGTTGCTACGCTGGCAGGAATGATAACCTTAGCATCTACTCCATCAGCAAAGCAGTTCTTGAAGCACTGATAGCCAATGGTTGTTAAGCCTTCCGGCAGCTCAAACACGACGCCTTCCGGAGAACCGGCCAGTCGCATGACCTTCAAAGATCTGCAATCCGTGAATACGGAAGCGCCGTCCGAATTACCAAGACTTGTCAACGTATCAGGGAAAATAAAGGTTTCCAAGGATGTGCAATCGCCAAATGCAAATTTACCGATGACCGTTACCTGAGTATTGGACAGGTCAACCGATGCCACCGGAGAGTGCATAAATGCCTGATTGTCGATCTTCTCCAGATGGGTCGCATTGCTGAAATCGACAGCTGCAACTTGAGGATGATTTTTAAGACCTGCATTCTTAGCCTTAAAAGCATTTTGACCGATACTCGTCACCGGCGTACCGTTAATTTCCGCAGGAATGGTAACGGAAAGGGGCTTATCCTTATTTTCGGCAAGCCAATCCGCATCAATGCCCGTGATCACGCCGTTAGCTTTATCAAAAAACAACTTATCCGTGGGAACAGCAATCGGCGTGTCCGCTGCCGCGGGTGTGGCCAGCAGCATGGGCGTAGCCTCCACAGGGGCGGCCTCTTCCTCTTCCACGCCCGCAACAGGCGCCAGCACAACTTCGCCGTCTTCCGCCTCTCCCGGCGCGTCCATCGCCAGCATGCTGACAGGAAGCAAAGTCAGCACCATGGTGGCTGCCAGCAACCATGTCAAAAACAACTTGCCGAACTTCTTCTCTCTCATAAAAAAATCCTCCCTCTTGTCCCTGTGGACCCGAGGAAGGAGAGTTCTCCGTCTTAGGCAGCCCGGCTGTCGTGCGGCTCATGGCCGTTTAGACCCGTGGCTTTGCGACACCGGCTTTCGCCGGCTATGCCTTTTTCTGTACGCTTTGCCCCACTTTCGCGAGCCGCACAGATCATTCGATTGATAAATTTATTATAGCACTCAAAAAATAATCTTCAAGCGGAATCCCGTCAAATTTTGTCGGCAGTAAAACTTTTAATACCTGTTGAGTTTTGTCACGTTTCAGAAATACCTTGCAGTTTAATCGGTTTTATGGCAGAACGGGAGGGGCGGATCGCTCCGCCCCCCTGTCCTCTCTCGATCTCGTCTCTCTCGTTCACTTGCAGTACTGGCGCAGATCATAGCACAGGCGCTCGGCCTCCTGCTCGCCGCGGGCGACGATCGCCACGGCGTCGTTGCCGGAGATGCAGCCGAGCATATCGGGCAGCTTCATCGCGTCGATAGCCGCGCCCGCCGCATCGGCGAGCCCCGGCAGCGTCTTGAGCAGCACAACGATCCCCGCGTAGTCCACGCCCACGCTGCACTCATTCAAAATGAGCTTCAGGCGCTTCGTGTTGTCGATGTGGTCGGCTTTGCCGGACACGGCGTAGCGGCTGGGGGCCGCCGCCGATCGGCTCCTTATAAAGGTACAGCTCCTTGATATCGCGCGAGACGGTCGTCTGCTTGCTCTCGATGCCGCACTCGGCGAGACGCGCGATGAGCTCCTCCTGCGTCTCGATATTGTACTTTTCGATCAGCTCCAGGATCTTCTCTTGTCGCTTGCTCTTCATGGCTCTCTCCCATTTTCCTCCGCCCGGCCAGCTGCCGGCGCGGATGAGCTCTTCTTTCTTCTCTCGTTCTGCGGTGGAATTTTTTACAGGTCGTCGCGGTTGACGGGGCAGGACATGCAGCGCGGGCCGCCGCGGCCGCGCGACAGCTCGGCAGACGGCACGGTCAGCACGTCGAGGCCGTGCTTTGCGAGCAAGTCGTTCGTCACATAGTTGCGCTCATAGGTGATGACGCGGCCCGGCGCGATACACAGCGTGTTCGAGCCGTCGTTCCACTGCTCGCGCTGCGCGGCCATCAGGTCGCCGCCGCCGCAGCGGATCAGGTCGACCGTGGGCAGCTTGAGCTCGAGGGCCAGAATGTCCTTGAGCTCTTCCTTGATCGCGCCGAAGCGGAGCTCGCCGTGCTCGTCGAGCGTCATCTCATAAACGCTCAGCGGGCCCTCGATCTCGGGATGAATGGTGAACTTGTCGTAGTCGACCATCGTGAAAACCGTGTCGAGGTGCATGAACGCGCGCGTCTCGGGAATGTCGAAGGCTAGCACCTTCTTAAAGTCGGAATTTTGCAGAAGATTGCGCGCAAACGTCTCCGCGCCGGAGACCGTCGTGCGCTCGGACAGGCCGACGGCCACGATGTCCTTCGACAGCACGAGCACGTCGCCGCCCTCGATGGAATAGCTGTCGGACAGGTCGTACCACATCTTGTTGTCCTGCGTGGCAAAGTCGCGGTTGTAGAGGAACATGTACTTTAAGAGCAGACTCTCGCGTTTGCGCGCAGGGGTATGCATGCGGTGGATGTTGATGCCCTCGCCCACGCAGGCGCCGGGGTCGCGGGTGAAGTACAGGTTCGGCATCGGGTCGGAGACGAACGGATAGTCGTCGTCGACTAAGTCCATCAGCGACGTCGGCTGCTTGGTGGCGACCTCGCAGCGCTTGATGCCCGCGATCATCTTCGTCACCATCTGCTTGGGCGGCATGTCGAGAAGTAAGCTCGTCATGCTCGCGCGCAGGCCCTTGGCGTGGATCTTACTGATGTTCAAAAAGTCGTTGACGAGCTGGATCTGGCGCGCGGGGTCGGCGATGGCCTTGGCGACCTCGTCGACATAGTAGATGACCTCGACGCCGTTTTCGCGCAGGACCTCGGCAAAGCGGTCGTGCTCCTCCTGGGCGACCTTTAAGTACGGGATGTCGTCAAACAGCAGGCGCTCGAGCGTCGCGGGCGTCAGCGATTCCAGCTCCTCGCCGGGGCGGTGCAGCAGCACCTTGTTGAGCTTTCCGATCTCGGAAAAGTTATGGATGCCTGAATACATAAGTCGTGCTCCCTTTCCCGGGATGCCGGCGGCTCTCTCATCGACCGCCCGTACACCCCGACCTGTTTTCCCTGTCCGTGCCGCCGGAGCTCCCGACGGTCCGCGGATCGTTTTACCGTTATTACGCAGTAAAGTATACACGTTCAAAAGGCGCTTGTGATGTATCAGTGCTTTTGCCATTTCGTGTGCCAGTCATTCCTCCAGCTCTTCTTCCAGCGCTTTGCGCAATACGTCCATGCCCTGCCCCAGCCGCTCGTAGGATTCATAGGAGTAGTTGATGCGGATGTGGTCGCGCCCGCCGTTCTTGCAGGGGTAAAAAACGTGTCCGGGGATCAGCGTGACGCCCATGTTGTAGGCCCTGCGGATAAAGCGCTTGCTGTCCACCCCGTCCGGCAGCCTGCACCAGACATATACGCCGCCTCTCGGCTTTGTATAACTCACGCCGAGCGGCGCAAGCTCGTCGAGCTTTTGGCATACCAAATCTCGATTCGTGCGGTAGACGTCGCGAAATTTTAAAAGCGACGTGTAGTAAATGCCGTCGTCCAAGTACATGCCGAGGAGCTTTTGCGTCATCCAGTCCGAGGCCATCAGCCGCACGGAGACGAGGTAGCTCAGTGCGCGGATCAGATCGCGGTTGCCCGTGACAAAGGCAAGGCTCAGCCCCGGGATGAACGTGAGCGAGAACGAATAGATGTAAATAACATTTCCCGTCGTGTCGAAGGCCTTGATCGGCGGGAGCTTATCGCCGTCGTAGACGAGTTCGCTCGCCGCGTCCTCCTCCACGATCGGCACGCGGTAGCGGTTCGAGAGCTCAACGATCTTCTTGCGCCGCTCGAGCGACAAAATGTTTCCCGTCGGGTCGTGGTAGCTCGAATTGACGAAGATGAGCCGCGGGCGCGTCTGCGTGAGTAAGCTTTCGAGCACCTCGCAGTTCATGCCGTTCTCGTCGACGGGAACGGTCAGTATCTTCGCGCCCGCAAGCTCCATCACGCGGTACATGTCCGGGTGCACCGGCTCTTCCATCACCACGCTGTCGCCGGGCTTGACGAGCAGCGTCACGATAAAGTCGAGCGCCTGATTCGTCTCCGAGAGGATCTGAATTTCGCCCGAGGATGCCTTCACGCCCTTCGTGCCGAGAAAGGCCACGAGCTTCTGCCGCAGGAATTTATCGCCCTTATAGGGGCTGAAAAAATACTGGCACGGGCCGCTGCCCGTGAGCAGCGCCGCGATATCGCCCGCAACGCGCTCGGACGTGTACACCTCGCGCGAGGCGACGCCGCTGCCGAGGGAATAGTGGCTCTCGTCCGTAAAGCGCTGGAACAGGTCGTCAAATGTCTTTTCCATGTCGAGGTATTTATCGGCCACCTCGCTGACCCAGTTGACGCGGCCGGGCTGCGCGCCCTCGCCGCCCCTTTCGTCCTGCGCGTCATTTTCGTCGTTTGCCGCGGCCACGATGTAGCCCACGCCCTGGCGCGACTCGATCCACGCGTCGCTCTTGAGCTCGCTGTAGGCCTTGACCACGGTGTTGCGGTGCACATCCAAGATCTGCGCGAGCGCGCGCTCGCTCGGCAGCGCGCTCCCGCGGGGCAGCGCGCCGCTGATGATCTGCGACTTGATCTGGTCGGCGATCTGCAGATAGACCGGCACCTTCGAAAACTTGTCGATGCTGACTTTCATGTACTTCTCTTCTCCCTCTCGCCGGCAGGCCGCGCTCTCACCCGCAGCCGTCGGAATTTGCGTTGGTCTCGCAGAGGTCTTTCTGTTCGCATTTTACCACATAACCGTGTGCGTTGTACAGTTATTTTTGTGCATATGACATAAAATCCAAAAAGAAAGAGCCAAGGCATCCCTATGAGATGCCTCGACTCTTTCAGGTCAGCAACCTGAGTAAGGGAAAAGAAGCTTTTCCTTTTTAGAACAGCAGATGCGCGATGGGGCAGACGATCAGCAGGCTGATGATGGTACGCTCCAGGAAGATGACGAACAGCTCCCAGATGTTGAGAGGAAGTTTGGAGCCAAGGATCAGGCCGCCGACCTCGGAGAGGTAAAGCACCTGCGTGACGGAGACGACCGCGACAATAAACTTGGCCATCTGGCTGGTGGACTCCGCGATCAGGATGGCGGGGGTGAGCATGTCGGTGAAGCCGACGATCATCGTGGAGGCAACAGCGTCCGCTTCGGGCACCTGAAGAAGCTGGAGCAGCGGGCGGAACGGGATGCCGAGCCATTCAAAGATCGGGGTGAAGTTTGCAAGGATCAGTGCGACAGTACCAATGGCCATGACGGAGGGCAGAACGCCGAACCACATGCTGCAGGCGTTCTTGGCGCCGCTCTTGAAGAATTCACCGATGCCCTTGTGCTCGGCAACGCGCTTCATGGCGAGGTCCATGCCGTACTCAACGTTGCTCTTGTAGCCCTCGGGGAGGGTGTCGGGAGCGGCCTTGCCTTCGACTAAGTACGTGTTGGGCTTTTTGCGCAGGGGGTAGAGGTAGGGACACACGATCGCGCAGACGATACCGACGAAGCAGACGATCAGGTAGTAGATGCCGAAGTAATCGAGCAGCCCCACCGTATCGAGAACGACGAGGGTAAACGTGATGGAAACAGCGGAGAACAGCGTGGCGATGATGCTTGCTTCCTTGGCGGAATAGTAGCCGCCTTCATACTGGTTGCAGGTGAGCATAACGCCGAGCGTACCGTCGCCGATCCAGGAGGTGATGCAGTCGACCGCCGCGCGGCCGGGAACCTTGAACAGGGGGCGCATGACCTTGGTGAGCAGCGCGCCGACGAACTCCAGCAGGCCGAAGTCGAGCAGCAGCGGCAGCAGCAGGGCCGCGATGACGAAGATGATAACGAGCGTTGTGAGCAGGTCATAGAGGACGAAGCCGCCCTGACCGCCGCCGGTGATCATACCGATGAGACCCACGCCGTCCTCGCCGACACCCAGATAGGTGAGCCACACGAAGATGACCGCGAGCACGCGGAGCACGACCCAGATGGGTTTGCAGGCGAAGCATTCCTTCATGATGTCGCTATTCATAATGAATTTGGGTTTTGCCAGCGCAATGAGGGACATCACTGCCGAAACGGTGAGGATCAGCACGCACAGCAGCGGCAGGGAAGCCGCCGATGTAGCCCGAGATGATGTCGGCAAGGATCTTGACCACAACGGTCCAATCGCCGTCAGCATTCTTCACCGGGATCATAAACAGGATGATACCAGTGATCGACGGGATGATGAACAGAGCTTTCAGTTTCGCGTTACTTTTGGTTTCCATTCTCTCTCCTCCTTCATATTGGCAAGTCGGGCCGGAAGGCGGTCTCTCTCATAGCCGCTTCCCCGGCAGACAGCTCTTGCCTTTACTTTATACGAATTCAGCAGTAAAGCAAGTGCCAGCAACGTTCTCAATTTGTATACCAGCAATAAATTTCTCCATTTTGTCATTCACTTTTTTGTCGAACCTGTATGTATCTTTTTTGCTTTTTGGGAAAAAGCCCATTTTCCCTTGCCGTTTCAGGGATTTTGGAGAAGAAAAAGGGAGACGCGATACGCGTCTCCCTCCCGTTTGCTTTATTGCAAGTTTTCAACGTCCTTCTTGCCGACCGCCATGCGCTTCCATTGCTCAGGAAGGCCCGGCGCGATGAGCGGGAACAGATTTTCCGTGTCCGACGTCGGCTGGATGTTATAGGTGCCGTACTTGTTGACAAGATCGGCGCAGTCGTCCGGCTGGCCGAAGCGCGCCTTGAGCATCGGCGCCAGGTCATACGGCATGCCAGGGTCTTTTCGCGGCATAAAAATCACCTCCGGACTTAGTATGTCCGGAGGCGGCAGATTTTTTCGATTTGTCTCGCTCACGCGCGCAGCGTTTTGGGGTACACGCCCGCGTCGTGTAATTTCTGAAGCTCGCGCTGCACCATTTCCTTATCCTCGTGATACGTCATGCCGAACCAGCGCGCGCTCGAGCGCAGAACGGAGACACTGAGCTCGCCGCGGTCGATGAGCTCGCCGATCAGGCTCGGCAGCAGGCACTCTTTTTTGAGCTCGCCGTCGGGCAGCGCGCGGAGGAAATCCTTAAAATACGCGTCCAGCTTTTCAAACAGCCACGGCGTAAAGCCCCAGAAGTTCATCGAGACCGGCGTCTCGGGCGCGTAGACCGGGCCGTCGCCGTTTTCCTGAATGTCGCGGATCTTGCCGTCGGCGCAGGGCTTTAGGTGGAACGTTTCGACCACGCGGTCGAGCATCCCCTGTTCGTTCACATGGCACACGCCGCGCGTGACCGTGCCGTGCTCGCTCACGGTGTTGCAGAGGTCGTATCCGACCATCGTGCCCTCGCCGCTTTCGGCGAGCTTTGAGAGCTCTGCGTAGATCGTCTTGAACGCGTCCACGCCGTAATAGTCGTCGGCGTTGATGACGACGAACGGCTCGTGCACAAATTCGCGCGCGCATAAAAGCGCGTGCACCGTGCCGAACGGCTTGACGCGATCAGACGGCACCGTGTAAAAATCGGGCACGCTCGAAAAATCCTGATACGCGTAGCAAACCTCGACATTGTCCCCGTCCGCCGTTTTGCGCGCGGCAAGGTGATGTCCGACCATGTTCTCCATCAAGTCGCGCATGTCGGGCTTGATGATGAAGACCACCTTCGTAAAGCCCGCGCGCAGCGCGTCGAAAATGGAGTATTCCATCAAAATTTCACCGTTCGGACCGATGCCGTCCACCTGCTTATTGCCGCCGTAGCGCGAGCCCATGCCCGCCGCCATAATCACGAGCGCTGCTTTCATAAAAACAAAACTCCTCTCAAAGTTCTCGATCTCTTTTTCTCCGGGCGCGCACTGCGCGCTCATCTTCGCCCATCATAGCGTATCCGAACCGGCATTGCAACCGTCTTTTTCGTCTCTTGTCTTTTGCCGCAGGCGTGTTATACTGGTGTAACTATTTCTTAACACCGAGGTCACACCATGGAAGGATTTCTGCACGCGGTCTCTTCCGTCACCATCATCCTGCTGCTGACGGCGACGGGCTATTTCTGCGCGGCCAGGGGCTGGATGGGCCCGCAGGCCAAGGCCTTTATCGGCAAGTTCACGCTCTCTGTCGCCATCCCCTGCATGTCAGTCTACGGGCTGACGAATAACCTGACCCGTGATCTTCTGGTTCAGTCGGGCAGCTTTCTGCTCGTGCCGCTGCTCGGCACCGTGGTCATCACGATCCTGTCACTGCTCGTCGGCAGGCTCTTGAAGCTGCCGCGCAAAAAGCTCGGCGTTTTTATGATGATGTGCTCGGTGTCGAACGCCATCTTCGTCGGCCTTGCGATGTGCACCGAGCTCTTTGGCGACACCTGCACGCCCTACGTCATGCTCTACTACCTCATCAACACCAGCTTTGTCCAGCTGCTGTTTCTCTCGCTTGTGCGCTGGTCGGGCGAGAGCCGCGGCTTTGACCTCAGGATGCTCCAGAAATTCCTGACCACGCCCGCCGTCATCGCCGTTTTCGTCGGCCTCGCGCTCGTGTGGTTTGAAGTGAGGCTCCCCTCGCTCGTGATGAGCTACTGCCGCTATATGAACAACCTCGTCACGCCGCTGGCGCTGCTGCTCACGGGCTATATCATCCACGACATCGGGCTCAAAAATGTCCGGCTCGACCGCGACTTAGGCATTGCGATGGTCTTCCGCTTCCTGCTCGCGCCCGCCCTCTCGGTCGCGCTGTGCAGGGCGTTCGGCGTGACGGGCCTTGCTCACGACGTGCTCATCGTCGAAACGGCGATGCCGGTCGTGACGCAGACGGTCGTCGCCGCCGCGGAATACGGCGCGGACGAGGAATTCGCCGCGCAGGGCGCGGCGCTCTCCACGATTGCGTGCTTCGTCGTGATCCCTGTGCTGATGCTGATTTTGTAATCAAAAAAGTGGCAAAGCCACTTTTTTGAGAAGGTTTCGCTGCGTTCTGTGCCTCGGTTGTCCGCTAAAAGCGGACAATTCGACCTTACACCGTTGCGGCACTACGATTCCCGCGCCCTTGCAGGCGCGCCAATCGTGCCGCTTCCTCGAAACCGACTTGCTGTTTCCGCCGCTGGCGGCACTTCGCCGGTTTCCACTTCGCGCAAAGAGTTTTCTGCCAGAAGGTGAATTGCCCCGCAGCGGGCAAGAGAAGCCCCTCTGGAG
>ENA-OPBL01003286-OPBL01003286.1-human-gut-metagenome-genome-assembly--contig:-NODE-3286-length-10275-cov-3.975147_pt1 | contig 10275 bp, 8 predicted proteins | sample MGYA00241073_ERZ501461 | MGnify/ENA primary metagenome ERZ501461 (study PRJEB25962, sample SAMEA2042630) | human gut metagenome | biome: human gut; feature: human-associated habitat; material: faeces... | reverse complement strand
GCAGGGAATCAAACGCGGGATCATGGAAATGGCGGACGGTATTGTGATTAACAAAGCCGACGGAGATAATCTGGAACCTGCCAAGCTGGCTGCCAGTCAATTCCGCAATGCGCTGCATCTGTTTCCGGCTCCCGAATCGGGATGGATTCCGAAAGTATTGACTTATTCCGGTTTTTATAATATCGGCGTGAAGGAAATCTGGGACATGGTGTATGAATATATCGACTTTGTGAAGAAAAACGGCTATTTTGGATATCGCCGTAATGAGCAGAGTAAGTACTGGATGTACGAGACAATTAATGAACAGCTCCGTGATAGTTTCTATCACAATCCTCAGATTGAAGCGATGCTTCAGGAGAAGGAACAACAAGTGTTGCAGGGAAATCTTACTTCGTTTACAGCTGCTAAGAGCCTGCTGGATACCTATTTTGATGAATTAAAACGATGATAAACCGGAAACAGTGATGGATTAAAAAACGACCGAACATTTACCCCCGATAAATATACCCTAATTAGTAATAACCAATTGTTAACTTTAACACCTGATGAACAAAACCTTATTAACCGGGCTTTTGTGTTGTAGTTTGTCAATACAAAGCTTCGCAGACCAACCGTTAGAGGGGTTCGCTTATGGATCAGTGAATGCCCCTACAGGAAAAGAGTGGGAATCTCCCGAAAATCTGGCGCTGAACAAGGAACAGCCGCATGCTTATTTCTTCCCGTTCCAGCATCTGGACAATGCCCGAAAGGTATTACCGGAGAACAGTCAGTTCTGGCAGTCACTCACTGGAAGTTTCACTGGGCACCCGATCCGGACTCCCGCCCTAAAGATTTCTATGAGACGAATTATGATGTAACTTCATGGGATGTGATTCCCGTACCTTCTAGCTGGAACATTTATGGCATTCAAAAAGACGGAAGCCGGAAGTATGGAACCCCTATTTACGTCAACCAACCGGTGATCTTTCAGCATAGCGTGAAAGTGGACGACTGGCGTGGGGGTGTGATGCGTACCCCTCCTGCCAACTGGACCACTTATAAGGACCGGAATGAAGTGGGTTCCTTCCGCCGTGATTTCGAAATTCCGCAGGACTGGGACGGACGTGAGACCTTTATCAGTTTCGATGGTGTCGATTCCTTCTTCTATCTGTGGATTAACGGTCAATATGTGGGCTTCTCCAAGAATTCACGCAATACCGCTGATTTCAATATCACTCCCTATTTGCAGAAAGGTAAGAATACCGTAGCTGCTGAAGTATACCGTAGTTCGGACGGTTCCTTCCTCGAAGCTCAGGATATGTTCCGTTTGCCGGGTATCTTCCGCACGGTTGCCTTGTATTCGGTTCCTAAAGTTCATTTCCGTGACTTGGTTGCCACCCCCGATCTGGATGCTACTTATACAGACGGTTCTTTGACAGTCAATGCTGAGATCCGTAATCTGGGTAAGAAAGCAATAAAAGACTACAAAGTATATTATTCTTTATATGCTAACAAACTTTACTCTGATGAGAATACATTAGTAGATGGATTCCTGTCTCCTGTTATCGACAAAATCGCTCCGAATGAAACAGGCAGTGTTCAGACTGTCCTTAAGGTGAAAGCTCCCAACAAATGGTCGGCGGAGTTTCCTTATCGCTACACATTGGTAGCCGAATTGAAGGATAAGAAGAACAAAACAATTGAGATGGTTTCCACTATTGTCGGTTTCCGGAAGGTGGAGATTAAAGATACTCCTGCCTCCGAAGATGAATTCGGGCTTGCCGGACGATATTATTATGTGAATGGAAAGACGGTCAAACTGAAAGGGGTAAACCGGCACGAATCCAATCCGGGAGTGGGGCATGCCATTACCCGTGAGATGATGGAAAAAGAGATTATGTTGATGAAGCGCGCCAACATCAATCATGTACGTAATTCACATTATCCGGATGATCCGTATTGGTATTTCCTGTGCAACAAATATGGTATTTATCTGGAAGATGAGGCTAATATAGAATCTCATGAATATTATTATGGTGCTGCTTCTCTCTCTCATCCGGTAGAATGGAAAAATGCACACGTAGCACGTGTGATGGAAATGGTGCGTGCCAATGTCAACAATCCGTCTATCGTTATCTGGTCGTTGGGCAATGAAGCCGGACCGGGGAAGAACTTTGTGGCTGCTTATGATGCTTTGAAGAAGTTTGATGCTTCCCGCCCTGTACAATATGAACGTAATAATGACATTGTAGATATGGGCTCCAACCAATATCCGTCTATCGGCTGGGTACGCGGAGCCGTTCAGGGGAAATATGACATCAAGTATCCGTTCCATATATCCGAATATGCTCACTCAATGGGGAATGCCTGCGGCAATCTGATTGATTACTGGGAGGCGATGGAATCGACCAATTTCTTCTGTGGCGGTGCTATCTGGGATTGGGTAGACCAGTCTATGTACAATTATGACCCGAAGACAGGTGTTCGTTATCTGGCTTATGGGGGCGACTTTGGTGATACTCCCAATGATGGACAGTTTGTAATGAACGGCATCGTGTTTGGTGACCTTGAACCGAAGCCTCAGTACTATGAAGTGAAAAAGGTATATCAGCACATCGGAGTGAAAGCGTTGGATATTGAAAAAGGAGCATTCGAAATCTTCAATAAGTACTACTTTAAGAATTTGGCAGAGGATTATTTGTTGGTGTGGTCACTCTATGAAGATGGTAAAGCGATACAGACAAGTCAGCCGATGGATATTAACGTAGCTCCACGGCAGCGCATGCAGATTACGCTTCCTTATAATTATGCCTCTCTTAAAAAAGATGCAGAGTACTTTGTAAAAGTCCAATTCATATTGAAAGGTCAAAGACCCTGGGCTGCCAAAGGCTTCCCGATGGCAGAGGAACAGATTTTGTTGAAGGAGGCTACAGACCGCCCATCCATCCGTGAGGTGGCAGCCGGTGCAGGAAAACTGGATGGATTCGTGCTGGACAAGGATACGAAGCGTATCTTTATAAAAGGAGCTGACTTTGAAGCCATATTTGATCCGCAAACCGGAAGTATCTACAGTCTGAAGTATGGCAACGAGACAGTTATCTCCGATGGCAACGGTCCGAAGCTCGATGCTCTCCGTGCTTTTACAAACAATGATAACTGGTTCTATGCTCCCTGGTTCGAACATGGTTTGCACAATCTGATTCATAAAGCAACTGAATATAAAGTGCTGAATAAAGGCAATGGAACTTTGGTCTTGAGCTTTACGGTAGAATCTCAGGCACCGAATGCCGCACGTATTAAGGGCGGTACAAGCTCCGGTAAGAATAGCATCGAAGAACTGACCGACAGAAAATTCGGTAGCAATGACTTTAAATTTATCACTAACCAGATATGGACAGTATATCCGGACGGTTCTATCGAATTGCAGTCCAGCATTACTTCTAATCGTTCAAGTTTGGTGCTGCCGCGTTTGGGCTATGTGATGAAAGTTCCCCAACAATACAGTAACTTCACTTACTATGGACGCGGACCGGTAGATAACTATGCCGACCGTAAGAGCGGACAGTTTATCGAACAGTATACGAATACCGTAGCAGGTGAGTTCGTGAACTTCCCGAAACCTCAGGATATGGGCAATCACGAAGATGTTCGCTGGTGTGCGTTGACCAATCAGGCAGGCAATGGAGCTGTCTTCGTAGCTACCGACCGTCTTTCGGCTTCGGCACTTCAGTACTCGGCTCTCGATCTGATTCTGGCTTCCCATCCTTATCAGTTGCCGAAGGCAGGCGATACCTATCTGCATTTGGATTGTGCAGTGACCGGTTTGGGTGGTAATAGTTGTGGTCAGGGAGGTCCTCTCGTACACGACCGTGTGTTTGCCAACCAGCACAGTATGGGCTTCATCATTCGTCCTGCCGGTAAGGAACTGAGTGTTGTTGCCAATGTTGCCCCTGCGGGAGATCTTCCTCTGTCTATCACCCGCACTCCTGCCGGAATGGTCGAATTGACTTCGGCAAAGAAAGATGCTGTCATTTGTTATAGCATTGACGGAAGTAAGAAAGTGCAGGAATACACAGAACCTGTCCCTATGCGTAACGGAGGTACGATCAAGGCATGGTATAAGGATAGTAAGGATATCAGCAGCACAATGAAGTTTGAGAAAATAGAAAGCATTCAGACGCAAGTTGTGTACGCCAGTAGTCAGGAATCGGGTGAAGGTGATGCTTCTCATCTGACTGACGGCGATCCGAATACCATTTGGCATACCATGTATTCTGTGACAGTAGCCAAATATCCGCATTGGGTAGATTTGGATGCCGGTGAAGTGAAAGAAATCAAAGGATTCACTTACTTGCCACGTCAGAATGGCGGTAACGGTAATATCAAAGATTACTCTATTCAGGTCAGCATGGATGGTAAAGAGTGGGGAGAACCTGTTAATAAAGGAACGTTCGCAAGGGACTCCAAAGAAAAGAGAGTCTTGTTTGACAAACCGGTGAAAGCACGCTATATCCGTTTTACAGCTTTAAGTGAACAGAACGGACAGGATTTTGCATCCGGTGCTGAGATAACGATTCTGGCTAACTAGGAATTATTGAATATATAGCAGAAAGAGACTGACTTTTTAGTCAGTCTCTTTATTTTAATCGGAATTAGGGAACTCCTACAGCTCCTTTCCCGCTTTCTCAAAATCCGCCTTAGACTTACTCTGTGTCACAATATACACACCCAAAAACACGAGCGTAATGGCAATTCCCTTTTCCCAGCCGAAGCTCCCGATTCCCATGATAATCGCTGCAATCGAAGCCACAATCGGCTGCATATAATTATACATACTGACAACGGTAGGACGAAGCAGTTTTTGTGCCGTCATAATGCAGAGATAGGCTAGGAAACTTCCCCCTAGTACTACATAGAGCACTTGTATGATAGCAACGGTGGAAATAGAGGGCCACTGAATCGTTGAAATGTCATAATAGGAGAAAGGTATATAACATATCGAGGCGTAAACGAACATCCATTTATTGATTGTTACCGCTGAATACTGCTGAGATAGTCCTTTGAATACCGTCAGATAGATAGAGAAACTGATTTGTGCTACCAGACAGAGCAAGTCGCCGATAAGGTTTCTGTTACCGCCACTTGCAGCCTGACTACTTAAAATAAGGATAAGTGCCCCCATAGCACCTACAAAAATTCCCAATACCTTCTTGTTTGTAATCGGTTCTTTCAGATAAATGGCAGCCACAATCATGGTTACTATCGGCAAAGTAGTAGTTACGATAGAGGCGTCGATAGGCGAAGTCATGGAAAGTCCGAAAATAAAGATCCCCTGATTAAATACTAAGGCAAACAGAGAAGCAAAGAAAATCTTTAGCATATCCCTGTGGTTGACGTGCTCTTGTTTACAGAATATAGATAACATCCAGAAAGCAGCCGCAGCTCCTATCATACGGAATGTAGTGACGGAAAGAGCGGAAAACTCTTGCAGAGCCGATTTACCAATAGGAGCCATTAAGCCCCACATAACGTTTGCTGTCAACGCAAACAGATGACCGTGTAGATTCTTACTTTTGTCCATGCTGATAATAGTGATCTAATATAATCTTATAAGAATAACATCTAATTAGAAAAAACGGTTGGCAAAGGTAACTTTTTTATTCTTGTATTTTCTCAATCCGGTAAATAAACTGACATACTTTGAGAAAAAATGGCAAGGGGAATAATTCTTCCCTGCACAGACAAAAACTTAATCATAATAAGCATTTGATAAATGATAAAGAAAGGTGTTGTGGTAGACATTGCGATACTATGTAATCATCTTCCCGGCGGACTACTGCCAGACCGCGTCCTCGTCCACACCGGAGATAGAAATGAAGTAGTCTCATTTCTGTTGAAACAGAGAAAGGAGAAGACGATAAAACAAAATGTCCCGTTTGTGCATGAAAACGGGACATTTTATTTATATTTGCCTTGATTAAACTTGAATATTATGGAACAACAAGCCAATTATATCCGTCGTATCGAAATCCACGGACTATGGGGACGTTTTAATATAAGCTGGGATTTACGTCCCGACGTAAATATCCTTTCCGGCATTAACGGAGTGGGGAAGACAACGATTCTCAATCGTTCCGTCGGCTATCTTGAAGACCTTTCCGGCGAGATGAAAAGCGACGAAAAAAACGGCGTGCGTCTTTTCTTCGACAATCCCGAGGCCACCTATATACCGTATGATGTGATTCGCAGTTACGACCGCCCCCTGATTATGGGCGACTTTACAGCCCGTATGGCAGATAAGAATGTGAAGTCCGAACTGGACTGGCAGCTCTACCTTCTCCAACGCCGTTATCTTGATTATCAGGTCAACATAGGCAATAAAATGATAGAAATGCTTTCGAGCAACGATGAAGAAGAACGGCGAAAAGCCGCGACCCTGTCGATTGCCAAACGTCGTTTTCAGGATATGATTGACGAACTGTTCAGCTATACCCGTAAGAAGATAGACCGTAAACGGAACGACATTGCTTTCTATCAGGATGGCGAACTGCTGTTTCCCTATAAACTGTCTTCCGGTGAAAAGCAGATGTTAGTAATTCTGTTGACGGTACTCGTGCAGGACAACAGCCATTGTGTGCTGTTTATGGATGAACCGGAGGCTTCCCTTCATATCGAATGGCAGCAGAAATTAATTTCAATGATACGGGAACTGAATCCGAATGTGCAGATTATCCTGACTACCCATTCGCCTGCCGTCATTATGGAAGGTTGGCTGGACGCCGTGACGGAAGTGAGCGATATATCCACCTCGTTGGAACATACGTTTGAAAAAGGATGTTCCCAAACGAAACCATAATTTGTATAATTAGTAACTATCAACATGGCAACTTCACTAAGAGATAACCTGACTTCTTCTTACTTCAACGCTGCCCATAAACTCTACTCGAAGAAGGCGCGCCGGCGTATCATTGCTTATGTAGAAAGCTATGATGATGTCGCATTCTGGCGTACGTTGCTCGAAGAATTTGAAGATGACGAACATTATTTCCAGGTGATGCTTCCTTCCGCCACCTCCCTGGCAAAAGGGAAGAAAATGGTGTTGATGAATACGCTGAATACAAAGGAACTGGGAAGAAGCCTGATTGCCTGTGTCGACAGTGACTATGATTTTCTGTTGCAAGGAGCTACCAATACCTCCCGTAAGATTAACCGGAACAAATATATTTTCCAGACCTACACTTACGCCATTGAAAACTACCATTGTTTTGCTGAAAGTCTTCATGAAGTGTGTGTGCAGGCTACGTTGAACGACCGTTTTATTCTCGATTTCGATGCTTACCTGAAACGTTACTCGGAAATCGTATATCCGCTTTTCCTGTGGAATATCTGGTTCTACCGCCAGCGTGATACTTATACCTTTCCGATGTATGACTTCCATACATATACGGCTTTGAAAGAGATAAGTTTGAGGCATCCCGAACAAAGTCTGGAAGCTTTACAACACCGTGTCAATCAGAAACTTTCGGAATTGAAAAAACGTTTTCCCCGTATTGTCAATCAGGTGAACAACTTACGTGATGAATTGAAGGAACTGGGATTAATGCCCGAAACGACTTATTTATATATGCAGGGACATCACGTAATGGACAATGTCGTGATGAAACTCCTGATTCCGGTCTGTACTGCTCTGAGGCGTGAACGGGAGCAGGAGATCAAACGCCTCGCAGAACATAATGAACAATTTAGAAACGAACTGACCTGTTATCAGAACAGTCAGGTGAATGTAGAGATCATGTTGAAAAAGAATGTAGCCTATAAACGGCTCTTTCATTACGAATGGCTCCGGCAGGACATTCAGGAATACTTGGCGAAAGGAGAATGAAATAAACAATAGATAAAAGAGAACTAAACCAAAAGAGAAAAAATATTTATGAAAGAAGTAATTGATACGGTGAGTGTAGCATTAGCGAGTGGGGAAGTGGAAGAATTGGGAGGAGCAGTGATGCAGGAAGTCAACCGCTCGTTACTATCGGCAGGAGTGAACGAAGAATGGGCTGACAAGATTGACAATCTGATAGTGCTGCTGTTTATTATCGGAATCGCTTTACTGGCTAACGTAATCTGCCGCAGGATCATCTTGCGGGTAGTGGCAAAACTGGTGAAGCAAACTAAGGCGACGTGGGATGATATCGTATTCGATCATAAGGTAATGGTACATCTTAGCAGAATGGTGGCACCGATTCTGATTTATATTGCCATTCCTATTGCTTTCCCCGAACACGCTGATTCCGGGTTGCTCGATTTCTTACGCAGGCTTTGCATGATTTATATCCTTGCAGTATTCCTGCGGTTTGTCAGTTCGTTGTTTACTGCCATTTATCAGGTATACAGCCGGAAAGAGCAATATAGGGACAAGCCTTTGAAGGGACTTTTGCAGACGGCACAAGTCATCCTTTTCTTTATAGGGGCTATTATCATCATCAGTATTCTGATTAATCAAAGTCCGGTGGTGTTGTTGACGGGACTCGGAGCTTCTGCTGCCGTCCTGATGTTGGTATTCAAAGACAGTATCATGGGATTTGTGTCCGGTATTCAGCTTTCTGCCAACAATATGCTGAAAGTGGGCGATTGGATTACCATGCCAAAGTACGGTGCGGATGGTACGGTGATAGAAGTAACCTTGAACACCGTGAAAGTGCGCAACTTCGATAATACCATAACCACTATTCCGCCTTACCTGCTGGTTAGTGACTCTTTCCAGAACTGGCAGGGAATGCAGGAGTCCGGTGGCCGCCGCGTGAAACGCTCTATCAATATAGACATGAGCAGCGTGCGTTTCTGTACTCCGGAGATGTTGGCGAAGTATCGAAAGATACAGTTGTTGAAAGATTACGTAGACCGGACGGAGAAAGTAGTGGAAGAATATAACAAAGAACATAATATTGACAATTCAGTACTCGTAAACGGGCGTCGTCAGACAAATTTGGGTGTTTTTCGCGCTTACCTGACTAATTATCTGAAAAGCCTTCCTACCGTTAATCAGGAACTGACTTGCATGGTCCGCCAGCTCCAGCCGACGGAAACCGGTATTCCTCTGGAACTCTATTTCTTTTCGGCCAATAAAGTCTGGGTTGCCTATGAAGGCATACAGGCAGACGTATTCGATCATGTGCTTGCCATTATTCCCGAATTTGACTTGCAAGTATTCCAGAATCCTTCGGGTGCCGACCTGCGCCGGATAGGAGTAAAAATAGAGAAATAAGTATTAGAATAATAAAACATTGTTAACTATCCATTGTCATGACTACACCGTTACCAAATCAGATAATCCGCGAAATCACTCCTCTATCAGACAAGGACTGTTTTTATATTGCAGAACGTTATAAGACAGAATTTACTTATCCTATCCACAATCATTCCGAGTTTGAACTGAACTTTACCGAGAAGGCGGCGGGAGTGAGAAGGGTAGTCGGAGATTCTTCCGAAGTGATAGGCGACTATGATTTGGTCTTGATAACAGGTAAAGACCTGGAGCACGTCTGGGAACAGAACGAATGTCGTTCGAAAGAGATACGGGAGATAACGATCCAGTTTTCTTCCGATCTTTTCTTCAAGAGCTTTATCAATAAGAACCAGTTTGACTCTATCCGCCGGATGTTGGATAAGGCGCAGAAAGGACTTTGTTTCCCGATGTCCGCCATTCTTAAAATATATCCGTTGCTCGATACACTTGCTTCTGAGAAACAGGGATTCTATGCAGTAATCAAGTTTATGACGATTCTCTACGAACTCTCCCTTTTTGAAGAAGAAGCCCGCACATTGTCCAGTTCGTCTTTTGCCAAGATAGATATTCATTCGGACAGCCGCCGTGTGCAAAAGGTGCAGGAGTATATCAATGCCCATTATCAGGAGGAGATTCGCCTGGGGCAGTTGGCAGCTATGGTTGGAATGACGGATGTGTCCTTCAGTCGGTTCTTCAAACTGCGGACTGGTAAGAATCTCTCCGACTATATCATTGATATACGTCTTGGTTTTGCTTCCCGCCTGTTGGTGGATTCTACCATGTCAATAGCCGAAATCTGCTATGAGTGCGGATTCAATAATCTTTCCAACTTCAACCGGATCTTCAAAAAGAAGAAGGCTTGCTCTCCTAAAGAATTTCGTGAGAACTACCGGAAAAAGAAGAAGCTGGTTTAAGGTCCGTACATCTCTTCCATTAGTTGTTCGCAAGCTTTCTGGAGATGTTCTGAGTGGGGGCTTGTGCCACCGGCTTGTCACAGTTGTGCCATCGTGGTG
>ENA-OPBL01003280-OPBL01003280.1-human-gut-metagenome-genome-assembly--contig:-NODE-3280-length-10298-cov-3.243483_pt1 | contig 10298 bp, 10 predicted proteins | sample MGYA00241073_ERZ501461 | MGnify/ENA primary metagenome ERZ501461 (study PRJEB25962, sample SAMEA2042630) | human gut metagenome | biome: human gut; feature: human-associated habitat; material: faeces... | reverse complement strand
AGAGACCATCACGAAGTTGGAGGCTGTGCGAAACTGCTGCATGCCGTGTTTGGCAAAGTAACCAAAGGCATGGAAGTTGTTTACCGCATTGGCAAAGTGGCAACCGACGCCAACGACAAACCTTTAAAAGATGTTGTAATTAACAAAATAACCATTAAGCAGTAATGAAAGGAGCGCGGACTTGACTTTAATGCAAAGCGAAGGCTTGATTGAAGTACAGGACCAGCAGGAAATGCTGGCCATTCTGGGGCGTAATGACGAACTTTTGCGCGTTATTCAGGAGTGCTATGACGCTAAAATCGTAGCGCGCGGCAATGTAATCAGTTTCAGCGGCAGCGAAGAAGAAGTAAAGCAGCTGGAGAACCTTTTTAAGGAACTGCTGTTTTTGGAGCGTCAGGGTGCTGCCATTACCACGCACGATGTGCGTTACAGCATACGCATGATTGCCGAAGCGCAGCTTGACGCACTGCACCGCATGTATGCCGATACGATTATCGTAACAAGGCGCGGCAGGCAGGTTAAGGCAAAAACACTGGGGCAGTGGAATTATATTGACGCTATCCGCCGTAATGCGATAACCATTGGCATAGGGCCTGCCGGTACAGGCAAAACTTACCTGGCCGTGGCGCTTGCGGTTAAGGCGCTGAAAAACAAAGAAGTTGAGCGTATTATTTTAACGCGCCCTGCCGTTGAAGCCGGTGAAAAATTAGGCTTTTTGCCCGGCGACATGCAGGATAAAGTTGACCCTTACCTGCGCCCTTTGTATGATGCGCTTTATGACATGCTCGGCAATGAAACCTTTCAGAAATATATTACCCGCGGCACGATTGAGGTTGCGCCGCTGGCGTATATGCGTGGGCGCACGCTGAACGAAGCGTTTATTATTCTGGACGAGGCGCAGAATACCACGCCGGAGCAGATGAAAATGTTTTTAACCCGTTTCGGCTTCGGCTCTAAAATGGTTATAACGGGCGATGTTACACAGATAGACCTGCCGGGCGGCAAAAAGAGCGGTTTAAAGCAGGCTGCCTATATTTTGCGCAATACTCCTGGTATTGGCGTGGTAAATTTTGGCGAAACGGATGTTGTGCGCCACGAAATTGTCGGTGCCGTTATCCGCGCTTACGAAGAATACGAAAAAGAAAAGCATAAACGGGAGAAAAAACATGCTGATAACGTTAGAAAATGACCAGGACAAAATAGTAATAGATGATGCTTTAAAAAGCAGGCTTGTTGCCGGGCTGAATGCTGCTGCACGCCTGCACGACCTTACAGAGCAGACGGAAGTTGACATTACCATTGTTGACGACGAAGAAATACACCGCCTGAACCGTGAATACAGGGATGTTGACCGCCCGACCGACGTTTTAAGCTTTGCGCTTGACGAAGGCGGCGAAGATGAGCCGGAGCTGTTAGACGCGCCGGAAGAACACCTTTTGGGCGATATTATAATTTCTGCCGAAACTGCGCAGCGCCAGGGCGAAGAATTTGGGCACGGGCTGACGCGTGAAGTGGTTTACCTTGCCGTACACGGGCTTTTGCATCTGCTCGGTTATGACCACATGACGGAAGAAGACAAGGTAATTATGCGTGCCAAAGAAGAAGAAGCTCTGCGCGAGATTGAACTGAGCGAGGAATTTTTAGAAGGCGGCAGATAATGGACGCAAAAGAACTGATGAAAATAGCGCGCAAAGCGCGCCAAAATGCCTATGCACCGTATTCGCACTTTGCCGTAGGCGCGGCGCTGCTGGCCGAAAGCGGAAAGGTTTATACAGGCTGTAATATAGAAAACGCCAGTTACGGCTTAACCTGCTGCGCGGAACGCAACGCCATATTTGCGGCAGTTTGCGCCGGTGAGCGCAGGTTTAAAATGTTGGCAGTGGCGGCAGACAGCCCCGAACCGGTAGCACCCTGCGGAGCATGCCGCCAGGTAATTGCCGAGTTTGGCATACCGCTTGTTGTTATGGGCAACTTAAAGGAAGCAACCAAAACCATGACGGCGGAAGAACTGTTGCCTTACGGTTTTGGGCAGGAAAGCATGAATAATAAAGGAGAGAAATAAAATAGAAAAGAACAAACATTACACAGGCTTTGCCGCTATGGTTGGCAGGCCTAACGTTGGCAAAAGCACATTAACAAACGCGCTTATCGGCGAAAAAATCGCCATTATGAGCGACCGTCCACAAACAACGCGCAACAAAATTATGTGCATTTTAAATACTGATAACGCGCAGATTATGTTTCTCGACACGCCGGGCATTCATAAACCGCACCACAAGCTTGGTCAGTACATGGTGCGCGCGGCAGAAAGCACGTTAAAAGAAGTAGACGTAATTCTTTTTGTTGTTGACGTGAGCGAAAAGCGCGGCGCAGGCGAAGATTACATTATTGAACAGCTTAAAAAAGTTAAAACTCCGGTAATACTTGTTGCCAATAAAGTTGACAAGCTGGAGGATAAATCAAAACTTTTCGGCATTATTGCCAATTACGTAAACGATTATAATTTTGCCGCCGTGGTGCCGGTATCTGCCTTGCAGGACACGGATTTTAAAGCGCTGGTGGATGAAATTACCAAACATCTGCCGGAAGGGCCTGCATATTATGATGAGGACATGATAACAGACCAGCCGGAACGCGTAATTGCAGCCGAAATGATACGCGAAAAAGTTTTGACAAATACGCGCGACGAAATTCCTCATTCCGTTGCTGTTGAGGTTGAAGAATTTAAAGTGCGTACCAACAACGATATTTATATCCGTGCTACCATTTTTGTGGAGCGCGAATCGCAGAAGGGCATTGTTATAGGCTCCAAGGGCAGCCTGCTTAAAAAGATAGGCCTGGAAGCCCGCAGCGACATTGAAGCGCTTTTGGGCGACAAGGTATTTTTGGATTTGTGGGTTAAAGTTAAGCCCGACTGGCGCAACAAGGACAAAGCCTTAAAACAGTTTGGCTACAGCAGCTAATTTATTTATGTGGGGAGAGATGACTTATTGACAGTCACGTGGCGGATTTATTAAAAATTTTGGCCGCCCTTTTAATTACAGGCTTAAACGCATTTTTTGTTGTATCTGAATACGCTTTGGTAAGCATCCGCCCGGCAAGGCTTGAAGAGCTTATTGCACAGGGCAACAGCCGTGCGGAGCTGGTGCTTAAAATGACGCAGAAGCGCGATACATATATCAGCGCTGTTCAGCTTGGCATAACGGCGTCATCGCTTATTTTGGGCTGGTTCTGCGGCCCGCTTCTGGCAGGCATTATAGCCGACGGCTTTGACTTAATCGGCGAGCACTGGTATGACGACGGCGTAGTTGTTTTATGCGCATTTTTGCTGATTGTGTTTGTGCATGTTGTGTTCGGCGAGCTTGTGCCGAGGGTTATCAGCCTTGCGCATGTAGAACGTGCTGCAATGGCAATAGCTTATCCGCTGATATTTTTCCATTATTTAATGTACCCGCTGGTTGTGTTTTTTTATAAAGCAGCCAAGGCGGTGCTTAAAGCATTAAAAATGGATAAGGTGCCGACGGAAGATATTTCGCGCAGTGAGGAAGAACTGCGTATGATTGTAAGCGCCAGCGAACAGGGCGGCAAGCTTGACCATATGGAAAGCCGCCTGCTTGATAATGTTTTTGACTTTGCCGACCGCGTGGCGCGTGAAGTTATGGTGCCGCGTCAGGATATGGTGTGCCTGTACGTTGAAGACAGTTTTGAAAAAAACATTGCCAAAGTAATGGCTACAAGGCATACGCGCTACCCGCTGGTGCATGAGGACAAGGACCATGTGCTTGGCGTTGTGCATGTGCGAAGCCTCATTAACATTAAAGACAGCGAAAAGGAAAATTTTGACATGCGTTCGCGCATGAGCCAGATTATGGTAGTGCCTGAAAGTATGGATATAAGCAAGGTTTTGCAGACCATGCAGCAAAAACGCGTGCAGCTTGTTGTTGTGGCAGATGAATACGGCGGCACGGCAGGGCTTGTAACCATGGAAGATTTGCTTGAGGAAATTGTCGGTGATATTCAGGACGAGCATGACGCCGATAAGGAAGAAGAAGTTGTGCACCGCGCCGACGGTACTTACGAATTTGACGGTATGGTGCTGCTTGACGATATTACAGACCTTTTGCATATTAAATTTGAAGAACCGGAAGAAGATACTATCGGCGGGCTGGTGTTTGGCTTACTGGAACGCAAGCCTGAACCCGGCGATAAAATTGAGGTAGACGGCTGGAGCTTTGAGGTACTGCGTGCCGAAGGCTTCCGCGTAACGCGCGTGCGTGCGGCAAAACAGCCGGAAATGCCTGTTTATGCGGATGAATAGCAATGACTGATAAAGGGTTTAACGACGAAGCACTAATTTTAAAGGTTAAAAACTGGCAGACTGCGGATAAGTACGCAGTCTGCTTTTCGCGCGGGCACGGCAAAATAAGTTTTCTGGCGTACGGCGCGCGGTATGCGCGTACCAACGGCGGCAGGCTTGTGCAGCCGTTTGCTGTGCTTGACATAAACTTTTTTGCCGGCAAGAAGCTGGATACTTTAAAAAGCTGCGAGCTTATAAGTTACCCGTTGCAGTTTGATTTAAAGCAGATGGCTTATGCCGCCTTAATTGCGGAAGTAACGGAAAACATGACGGAAGAACATCAGCCGCAGGAAGAAATATACGAACTGCTTTTGGCTGTGCGCAGCGTGCTTACAAAGCATAACCCACGGCTGGTGGCGCTTTCTTACATAGTAAAGCTGCTGTTTTTAACAGGCGTTCTGCCCAACTGCCAGAGCTGCGTAAACTGCGGCAAACCTGCAGAAGGCGATGCGTATTTCAGCGTTGTGCAGGGCGGGCTTGTGTGCAATGACTGCCACGGCGGCGAAGAATTGCCGTTCGGCACGGAAGCGCAGGAGTTTATGGCGCAGCTTTTAACGCTTGATTTTAACAACCCGCATCCTTTTAAAGTGCGCGGCGGCGCCTTGATGGAGCTTGAAAAAATTTTGCAGCGCTTTATCGTTTTCCAGACCGACAAACCTTTAAAAAGCCTCGGCTTTTTAAGCCAGACCGGTTTTTAAGCATTGACAAAACAGCAGTTATTTGGTATATTTTCTGTTAAGCAATGATAAGAAGTAGTAACCGCACATTCAGCGAGCCGGGGCGGTGTAAGCCGGCAACAGCGGCGAAGGCGTCTTGGAGCCAAATTATATAAACATCGAGGCGGGCTGCAAATTGCAGCCAAGCAGGGTGGAACCGCGGAAGCATTTGTGCCTCCGTCCCTGTAACTAATATTGTTACAGAGACGGGGGCTTTCGTTTTTGTAACGCAAATACAGGAGGGATATTATGGATTTTCAGACAATTATTTTGAAGCTGCAAAAATTCTGGGGCGAACAGAAATGTATTTTAACGCAGCCCTATGATATTGAAAAAGGCGCAGGCACCATGAACCCGCGTACGTTTTTAAGGGTACTCGGTCCTGAACCCTGGCGCGTGGCTTATGTAGAGCCTTCCCGCCGTCCGGCAGACGGACGCTACGGCGATAATCCGAACCGCCTTTTCCAGCATCACCAATTCCAGGTTATTATTAAACCTTCGCCGGATAATATTCAGGAGCTGTACCTGCAAAGCCTTGCCGAACTCGGCATTCATCAGGACGAGCACGACATCCGCTTTGTAGAAGACAACTGGGAATCTCCGACTTTGGGCGCATGGGGTCTTGGCTGGGAAGTATGGCTGGACGGTATGGAAATTACCCAGTTTACCTACTTCCAGCAGGTTGGCAGCATTGACGTTAAACCCGTCAGCGTAGAAATTACCTACGGTTTGGAACGCCTTGCCATGTACATTCAGGGCGTGGAAAACGTATTCGACATTCAGTGGGTTGATGGAGTTACCTACGGCGATGTTTTCCATACCAACGAAGTTGAGCAGTCCTACTACAATTTCCAGATTGCCGATACCGATTTATTGTTCGATTTGTTTGACAAGTACGAAGCAGAAGCAAAACGCGTAATCGAAGCAGGCTATATCCGCCCGGCTTACGACTATGTTTTGAAATGCTCGCATACCTTTAACCTGCTCGATTCCCGCGGGGCAATCAGCGTAAGCGAAAGAACGGCCTTTATTGCCCGCGTGCGCGCTATGGCAAGGCTGTGTGCCGCCGCTTATGTTGAACAAAGGGAGAAGCTCGGCTTCCCGATGCTGAAAGGGGAGAATTTATAATGGAAAAATTATTGTTTGAAATTGGCACCGAAGAAATACCGGCTAAATTTATGCCCGGTATTTTAAAACAGTTAAAAGAACTTGCAGCTGCTAAAATGCAGGAGCTGCGTATTCCTTTTGAAGATATTACCGTTTACGGCACTCCCCGCCGTATGGCGTTTATTGCCGGCGGCGTTGCCGAAACACAGGCTGACGTTGTTGTTGAAGCCAAAGGCCCCTCCGCTAAAATTGCCTATGTAAGCGGCGCACCCAGCAAAGCTGCACAGGGTTTTGCGCGCGGACAGGGTGTTGACGTAAAAGACCTTGTTGTACGCGATAACTACGTTTATGCCGTTAAACATCTGGCAGGCCAGCCCGTTGTTGAACTTTTGCCGGGTCTTTTAATGGACATTTTAACTTCTTTAAGTTTCCCAAAAACCATGCGCTGGGCAGATTACGAATTCCGTTTTGTACGTCCTATCCGCTGGATGGTTGCCCTGTTTGGCGACCAGATTATTCCTGTTGAAATCTGCGGCGTAAAAAGCGGCAAATTCAGCATGGGTCACCGCTTTATGCAGCAGTCGCTTAAAGCTGCGGCAGAAAGCCAGGGCTTACTTAGCGCAGCGCTCAGCAAAGTGGGCAACAAAGTTTATTCTGCTTTGGCAGGAGTTAAAGGCGCTGTGGAAATTCCTTCGGCCGGCGATTACAAAAAAGTTATGTACGACAATTTTGTTATGGTTGACCAGGATGAACGCCGTGCGCTGATTTTGCAGCAGATTAAGGATTTGGCTGCGCAGAACGGCGGCGAAGCCGAGATTAACGAAGATTTGCTTGAAGAAGTAAACTATCTTGTTGAATGGCCGACAGCTTTGTGCGGCAAGTTTGAGGAAAAATTCCTGAGCCTGCCGAAAGAATGCATTATTACCCCGATGCGTGAACACCAGAGATATTTCCCTGTGCTTGACGAAGACGGCAATCTGCTGAATAAATTTATTACCGTACGCAACGGCGGCAGCGAACACCTTGATATTGTAACCCACGGCAACGAACGCGTGCTGCGCGCACGCTTGAGCGACGCCGAGTTCTTCTTTAACGAAGACCGTGCAATTAAACTGGAAGACCGCCTGGAAAAACTTAAAACCGTTTCCTTCCAGGAAGGCCTTGGCAATATGTACGATAAGAGCGAGCGCCTTGTTAAAATGGCGGAAATGCTGCGCTTTGCCATTAACACCCCTGTTGATGAAGAAGAACTGCGCCGCTGCGCACTTTTGTGCAAAACCGACCTTGTTACCGGCATGGTAATTGAATTTACCGAACTGCAGGGCGTAATGGGCCGCGAATATGCGCTGCTGGACGGTGAAAAGCCTGAAGTTGCCACCGGCATTTTTGAACACTATCTGCCGCGTTTTGCAGGCGACGCACTGCCGGCAACAACCATCGGCCGCATTGTCGGCATCGGCGACAAACTCGACAACATCTGCGCTACTTTCAGCCGCGGGCTTGCTCCTACCGGTTCTCAGGACCCGTATGCGCTGCGCCGTCAGGCTCTTGGCGTTATCAATATCCTGCTTGATGCAAACTATCATATTTCGCTGGCTAAAATTATCGCCGGTACTTTGTATCTGTTGGACATCAAACCGGAAGAAACCGGCAAGCTGGTGCCGCAGATTATGGAATTCTTCAAACAGCGCCTGCGTAACCTTTTGATGGACCAGGGCATCCGTTACGACGTTATCGACGCAGTATTTGCCGATAAACGCAACGACGATATGGTAGATTTGGCAGTACGCTGCAAAGCTCTGGCTGCTTATGTTGAAGCAGGAAATGCAGAGCCTCTGGTACAGGTTTCCGTGCGCGTAAGCAATCTGTGCAAAAAAATCGAAAAAGAAGTTGCAATCAGCGGCGCGCTGTTTAAAGATGAATCTGAAAACAAACTGCATGAGGTTGTTGCAGCAGTAAGCAAGGAAATTATTCCGGAAATTGTACTGTACGATTATGCTGCTGTTTTAAAAGCAGGTGAAAAGGTTATTGAACCTGTTAACACCTTCTTTGATAACGTAATGGTTATGGACGAAGACGAAAACGTTAAAAATAACCGCCTGGCAATGCTTGAAGAAGTACGCGGCATAGTTAACGCCGTTGGCGATTTGAGCCTGCTGGTGCTGTAAGTAAAATTATAATTTAAGCTTTTTTGCTTTGTTTTATCAAAACTCCCGTTGGCACGCAAAACCAACGGGAGTTTTTGCGTGTTTTTACATGGTTATCGCAGGATGATGCAGCAAATGAAGTTTAGCGCAAAACCCTGCTTACGGCACTATCTCAGTTTGGAGATAGTGCCTGTTTTGTATAAAACTGTCAGGCAACACTGCTGACGTACTGCTGCTTTCACGGCTCCCTTAATTTTTCATAAGCCTGTCAGGTTTTACTGCTTACGTACGTTAGTACTATTGGGAACAAGGTAGATTATATATAATAATCTTTTAACTTATACTGAACAAGGTAAGAACGTAATACGGCAAAGAAAAGAACAAGAGAAAAAACAGACAAAAAAGAGAACAAGAAAAGAAACTCTCACCCGTATAAACGGATTTTTAACCCCGAAAATTTACCTGCGGCGAAAAAATATTTAAAAAATTTTTGGCTATGGTAAATTTTTTTAGCTTTTATGGCGTTTATATGGCTGAGAGGAGTTGTTAAAGTGATTGTTGTAAATCCTGTTCAAATCGATTACCAAAAGCTGGCGGAGGTGGCAAAGCACAGCCGCGGCAAAATAAACCGCATTTACCTGCACTGGACGGCGGGGCACTATGACGATGTTTATGATGATTACCACATCAACATCGGTGCAGGCGGCGAGCTGTACTTAACCTGCGAAGATTTTACGGAGCTTAAAGCGCATACCTGGCGGCGCAACACGGGCAGCATCGGCATAGCTATGTGCTGTGCGGCAGGCGCGTCGGCCATCCGCGGAAGCGAAACAGATTTTGGCAAAGAACCGCCGACCCAGCAGCAGATTGAAGCGATGGCCAAAACCGTGGCGGTGCTTACGTATGCGCTGGGGCTTGAAATAAAGCTGCTGACGGTTACTACGCACTGCGAAGCCGCACTTTTTGACGGCTACGGCCCGCACAGCGGCGACCCGGATACCCGCTGGGATTTATGGTATCTGCCGGACAGGCCGCTTTACGGCGGGCTGGTGCCGGGCGGAAACGTTATCCGCGGCAAAGCGCTGTGGTACAGGCAGTTTATCGGCAGGCGCGATTATGTCTTAACGCAGGCGGCTAAATAGTGTATAATAAGGGCAGACTACTTTTGGGAGGATTTTATGAGCGAACCGAGTATAGAAGAAATCCGCGAGGCGCTGGACGGCTGGGAGTTTTTAAAAGAGCTGCCGGATGAAATTAACGGCTTTACCCTGCATCAGGACCGCACGATTGACGGGCAGGTGCTGAATATTGCTTCATACCGCAATGACGCTGTGCGCTGCCGTCTGGATATAACTTATACATCCGAAACCTTTGACTATGTGCCCGTAAAAATTGCCGGGCTGCACCAGTACCGCGATATACGTTATTTTTTCCGCAGCCGTGAGCGCTTTGCCGAACACGTGAAGGACAAACTGCCTGCGCTGGTGCATGATATAGACATCCGCACAAGGCACGATTTGGGCGTGATTATTAAAGAAACGGGCCTGCCTAAATGGACGTACGGTGAAAGGCTGCCGGAAAAGATAGGCCGCTTTGAGCTTTTTATACGCCCTGAGAACGCGATTGAATATATTAACGGCAGCATTATTTTTTTGGATTATACGGATTTTGCCACCGGCGACCAGCTTGTATTTTTGTATAACCGCTTCCGCGATGAATTTTTTGCCGAAACCAAGCATGCCCTGAAACCTGACAATATTACGGATTTTGACGCGAAAAGCCTGCCTCAGCTTGAAGCGCTGCTTGATGAAAAGCTGGAAGGTTTTTTACTTAATTTTAAATAATCTGTAATAAATTTAACTTAAAGGGTTGACAGTAGGCCGTAAATAACATATAATATCGAATGTAGCTTTTATGGCCCGGTGGTTCAGTTGGTTAGAATGCCGCCCTGTCACGGCGGAGGTCGTGGGT
>ENA-OPBL01003277-OPBL01003277.1-human-gut-metagenome-genome-assembly--contig:-NODE-3277-length-10314-cov-3.357150_pt1 | contig 10314 bp, 9 predicted proteins | sample MGYA00241073_ERZ501461 | MGnify/ENA primary metagenome ERZ501461 (study PRJEB25962, sample SAMEA2042630) | human gut metagenome | biome: human gut; feature: human-associated habitat; material: faeces... | reverse complement strand
ATTCCCAAGTAGTTAGCTTCGTTATCCTTTGTCAACAATTCAATTGTACCATCAGTGGTAATTGCTACCGGGTTTCCAGCATAAATCTTTACGGAAGCTTTAACAGGGAATGCCTGATGTAATTTTTGGGATTCACTTTTGTAAATCACCACTCGAGGAGTAGTTCCTCCGAATTTAGTGAAGTCTGCCATATTGATTAACTTTTAGAGATTATTTAAAAATGATTGACCCTTTGTTTTTGTTGCTTGCTATGTTGCGAGCAATGTCCTGAAGGGATTTGGGTTTGTCTGTAGAGGTAGTACCTTCTTCATCCTCAGCCTGAGAAGAAGCTCTAGTTACATCGTGAGAGCCACATGCAGAACAAGTTAAAGGGAACTGTTTTTCCAATTCTGCATCATAAGTTTTCTTTAATGCAGTTAGCTGAGCAACATCGGAGGTTCCTGTGATCAAGGTTACAATTGCTTCATCAGCCTTTTCACCATAGATCTTTTTGTAAGTTTCTACTGTGCTTTCCTGCAAGCTCTTCAAATAATTGGCTCCCAGTTCTGCCATTACTTTGTTAACCTGAGCTGCATTTTCCAATTCAGTTACCTTAGCAGTTAACTCAGTAACCTTGGATTCCAAACCAGTTTTGGAATTATTCAATTCCTCTACCTGAGTTTCTAAAGAATTTTTCAAAGCTACCAATGAAGTAACTGCCTCTTTAACGTTGTCAAGGTTAACTTCCTTGCCCTCGGCAAGTGTTAACATCCCTGTACCTACTAAGAGGGCAAGCAATTCCTTTTCTTTCATATTGATAGAATTTTTGTTGTTTGAATGATCAGATGAATTATCAGATTTCATATTAAATACCGTAGTATTGTTAATACTCTCAGTATCTATGAGTTTTTTATAATCCATGAAATAATATTCGATATCATTACCTCTGTTTGCCGAGTAACTTTGTTTCGAAGCAAATTTCGGATCATTGATATTCCCATTTTCATCGATTTTCTGGGCAAATGGGTCAGCTCCGTGAGATACCAGAGAGGTTTCGTAATAGGATACGATTTCCTTTACTACTCTACAAATCAGATTACCCTTTTCATCGTATGTACCCAATTTATTCCAGAATTCATCTTCATCCAAGTTCGGATGTGATTTATCCCAAATGAATCTTACAGATACTGAATTGGAATGAATGCTTGGTGGGTCCATTAATATTCCTCTAGCAAGTCTGGGATTTGCCTTAGCATCAATTTTTAATACTCCGTTAATTCCCGCGGGGATTACGATGCCCTCCTGTTTAAATGATTCTTGCCAGAAGGTTTGTTTTACACTACCGATTGCATTTGCTACATCAGTTGAATGATCACAGTTAACTGTTTGCCCTACCAACATTTTTAATGAAGCTTTTAATGCTCCATTACGACTGAAGTCTACTGGGTTCCATTCTTTGTTTACGATTACCTCGGAAAGCAATCGATAAACGGGTTCAATGAAATCAGTATCCTTAGGCATAAATTCCTCTTGGGTTACTCCTGGATAAAATGTGTTATAATTAATGGAATTACTCCAAAAACCATAACTCTCTATCCCTGACTTGTTTAAGCCAAAGTTTAATTCTGAATAGGCATCTGAAGGAATCGAGTTTGGCATATGCCCAAGCATTAGAGAATGGCCTTCTCCAATTACTATGGTATCCTGTTTCCCTTTTTTAAATTGTCCCATAATATTTACCTTTCTTTAGTGTCACCATCTTTTCGTTTAGGAACTGTTTTGGACTTATCCCTTTGTGATCTATCGGATTTATCCTTGTCAGCTTCCCTTTTCTGTTTTTTAGCCCCATCATCACCATCTTCTAATTTGTTTAATGGAACTCTGGGTTCCTTTTCATTGGGCTTTTCATAACCCATTTCGAAGGCATATTGATCTTGGCTAATGATACCAGCTGCATATAGAGAATTGAGATTACGAATCTTATACTCTTTACCCTGTTGAATTTTGACTTCATCATTAATCGTAGAAGTAAAGAATCTAACCTTACATCCTTTATTCGGGAGTCCAGCTAATCTCAATTCTAGTGAATAGATAAATTCAAGAGCATAAACTGCAAATTCCTGTAAATTCGCAAGCTGAGAGATCATTTTGGAGAACATGATACTTGTTCCCCCCTCTGTTTTGTTGTCATTGGATACCCCAATAAGAGAACCAGAAATACCCAAACCATTAGCCACTGATTGTTGATTCATGTTCCAGGGTTTATCCAAGTTACCCATATCCTTGGTAGTGGAATTTAACTTGAATTCATGATCATCGATAAAGCCAGCTACAGTACCATCTTTTAATCCTTCCCTTGTGTTAACCTTTAACTCCCGAAGCATTCGATTTAATCGGGCTTCGTAGGCTTTAGGATTTTCATTTGGTAATATATCTGGCTTTGCCATTTTGGCTTCTAAGAATCCCATCATACCAACCAATTCCATAATATGCTTGGTATTAATTTTCATATCTGATTGGGTCTTTAATGAATCCAATGCAGCCATGAAAGTTGGAATCCCATAAGGTTCATCAGTATCATTGAACATTGAAAGGTAGATGTAGGTATTTAGGTTAAGTTCAATTAACCTTTCTGATTTACCATGATTCCAAGTTTTGTTCAATTGGTAGGGTCGATATTTACCATTTTGATCTCTTTGGAATACAATGTCCTCTGGTTTAATGAAGATAATGCTTTCAATCCCAGATAGGTCTTTTTTTGGTACTGCTTCCATACTCATGGCACCAGAAACAAGCATTTGAACAAACATCTTGTTTACTAAGCCAAAGATACCTGCTGTATAATTAGACCAGGTTTTAGAAACATCATGGAGATGTTTTCTCATTTTTAAAGCTTCTTCTGGAGTATTATGTGGGAATTCGATAAAATTCGTATTTCCCAACTTAAACATATCCTGAACAGCTATACCTACATCTGGGTTAACTTTATAAAGACTTCTGATAAGTGGGATGATTTCTGTACGAAAAGAAGGAGTAACAAAGTCAGCTTCTCCCTTTAATACAGATAGCATATCAGTAGTATCATTAGACACAGAAACCCTACCTGGTGGGATAGGGGCCGTGGTTCTTGGATTGGGGTCAGACTTTGGTTTATCCTTATAGGCATTCGAATCATCCCTCCGAACACCAATTAAGTTTAACCACCAATTCCCAATTGATTGTAATACCATATATTTTGTTATTTAGGTTGAATTATCAATGAAGGTTTGTAATTCTTCCTCACATGATTGTATATTGCTTTACCAAAAATACTATCATCCGAATAGGTTTCCTCATCCATGTCAATGTCTGAGGTTTGATTGTTTCTGTTGTGTTTACCCATTGCTACTGGCCTGCCTATTGAATCATAGATAAAGGTATAAGCCTCTTGAACAAAAAATGGGTCCTTAATTGTAATGTTATCCTTTCTGATATCCTCTTCCAATCCATCGATGATTAGGGATCGGTTCTTAGATGTGGTTATCCATCCAGGATATTGTTCTACTTCTGGCCTTGATTTTCCTTTCTTTTTGAGAAGCTTTTTATGATAATACAATTGAGGATATCCTTCGGTTTGAAGTAAAGTTGTTACTGCCAAACCAATATCATTAGTTTCAGGGGCAATTGTTGCCCAATTGAATTCTTTTCCCAGATTACCTAAAATCTTAGCATATTTCTCTACTGGAATTCTCCCTTTAAATACTGCAGCTTCTTCTCCATTAGAATCACCCAAAGTAAAAGCAGAGTAGTCATTAGAACGTCCTGTAGCAACGTCAGCACCAATAAAGTATCTTACTTGTTTTGGTTTATCCATGATTCTTAACTGGCCATTAAACCTTGTTTCGATTACTGGGTATTCCGATAGGGTATCTTCGATTGCCTTAATATCTGTAAGATCAAATACAGTACTACCGGAAGAAAGGAAGTCACCATCAATCTCTTGAGCTGTTCTTCTTGGGCCCAAAGCTTTAGACATTGTATCATACCATTTCTGATCTCGCTCTGGGTGCATTTTCCAATATAATCGGATAGGGTGAAAAGGAGAATCAGAATCTGTAATCGCTTCAACCCATTTTGAATGATAGAAGCCAGAAATTCCATAGGGCGTTGAATTTAGGATAGCACTCCCACCAGTGGAAAGTGTGGGGAAACTTGCAGACCAAATCTGTGAAGCCCATCTTACAATTGCAGCTTCATCGATTACCAATAAAGAAAGAGATTCTGAACGTCCCGCTTCTTCCGAGGTTGGGATGGATTCTATAAAAGAGCCATTGATAAATTCAATACTGGACGCGGTACCTAGCTCACCCATTCTACCATTTACGATGGGAACTTTTAAGTGTTCTGGGAGATTCTTGTACATGTATTTGATTTTCTTTAAAACCTTCTTTGCTACAGAATCCTTGATGGAGATGATATTCACCTTTTTGTTTGGGTGATACATCGTTAGCCATAAGCAATAAAGAGAAATCAATTCTGTGATCCCCGCTTGCCTGAATTTTAGGATGATATTAAATCGATGTTTTAGGAAGCAATACAGTACTGATTTTTGGTATGGGTATAAAAAGAACCTTGTTTTACCTCTTACTGGGTGAACCACATAAGCAAATGTTGAGAAGTAAAAGACATCCTTTTGTACTTGAACCAATTCTCTAAATTGCTGAGCATTCAGATGAGAGGTATCTATTTCCTTTTTCGCCATTTTCCTTTTCTTCTTTTAAAATTCGTAGGTTAAACCGATTGTGATATCCCATCCAGGATCACTCTTGAATTTGGGATAGTAAAATCCGTTTAGCCCAAGTTCGTAATTAAATCCCTTAGTCTTGAAATTTAACTTGAGATCAATGTCATGAAAATTATTTAAAATTCGATATTGATATCCAAGTGTTGGATAAAATTTAAAATTTGGCTGTTTTTTGCTTGTTAAAGAATTTCCATTCCACCTATAGAAATAATTCTGAAGGTTTAATGGATAAGATATTCTAGACGTGATCCCATTAATATCCAATAATCCCAAGCTCAACTGGTTTTGATTCAAATCAAGTGATAATAGTTTTGGATTCATTGGAAGATTCTTCAAATAATTCAAATCAATAATCAAGCTGTCTAATCGATTTGGTGTGAACAACACCAAATCTTTTTCCCGAAGGGAAAATTCATTATACTTTGAAGTTGTATCCTTTCGATAAATTTCAACCTTTGAAGGATTCATAATAATTTCGAAAGGTTCAGGGATTGTAAAAATCTCTGGGATATAAACTGTGTCTGTTTTTTGGTTTTCGAAATTATTCGATGATTCCTTTTTAAATTTTCGTTTTGTGATTTTATAGGTCACCCAGGAAACCCCAATCATTGAAAATAAAATTAGGATTGCCATGACCCATGAAAAAATTTCATCTCTGTGTTTCATAGGATTTTCGTATTATGCAAATTGGATATTAGCCATTAGCCAATTACCAATTAGCCAATTATCAAATTAAAAGAATATTAACTACCATTTAGCTAAAGCTAAATGGTAGTATTACTATCATGTTTACATGATAGTAATATTATCATGTGTTTTGGTGGGTTTTTGTTTTTTCTTTTTAAAGATTAATTTTTTCTTTTGCTTCTTTTCTTTTTTATCAAGATTTTTTTTCTTTTTTATTTTTTCTTACCTTTTGTTTATGTTCTTCCGTTCCAAATCAGTTTTAGGATTTTTCAATGTTACTTCAACTGAACCAGTACACATAAGAACCAAAAAATTTTATAAATGACTATGACATACCAAAACATCAAAGATCAAAATCATGAATAAAAAGAAATCCCATTCCAACAAAAAAACTTCCGAAGAATTAGAAAAGGAAGCAATCATTATTCGAAGAAAGATTTATGAGCTTTCAAAATCTTACATGTTTATTTGCCTTGCGAACTTGAATATGGCAAGAGCAGAAGATGATAAAGAGGCCCTGATTAAAAAATTTTCTCATTCCCAAGGGATTTTTTCCAAAAAGGTTCAGGATGCAGTAGAATATATGGAACCCTTGATTAATTCGGGTGAGTGTAATCCACATATTGATTTGGACCATTATTGGAATATGGTTCAACTTTGGAAACACGAATTAGAATGTTGTTAACGGTTTAATAGGCATTCTTTAAACCATAATCCTATTTCATAAGGGAAGGTCTGAGTAACAATTAACCTTCCCTTGTTGATCCAATAATTTTTCCTATCTTCTTCGATGTGAATTTTAAATTTATCAGGGATTCCCATTATCCTTGCAAGTTCTCTTGGAGACATTGGTAATCCATTCCATTTAAACTGTCTATCCGCTTTCCTAGCGGTCATTGGATAACCATTTGGTTTATTTCTATATACACCGGGTAATGTTCCTCTAGACCCTTTAGAATTAACCCAAGGCCATTTCCACTCATCCCTGAACTCATTTGTCCATAATCTTTGTACTTGTTTCAGGGATAATTTGGTTTTATTTTTATCATCTGGGTGAAACATTGAAACGATTTTATTTGAATCCTCGATTATATTACCATTCTTTGGAAGGTTAAATAATAAATCTTGCGTTGTCTTAAGAGCTTTCATTTGTTTAACAAAAAGGAATTGCTCCAATTTGAATAAAAGAGAGCTCTTTTTTACTCCTATTATTACTAATCGGTTCCTTGATATTTGAGAATTGCCCCATTCTGAAACGGAATGGTTGTGAAAAACCAAGTTATAATCTGGAAATATTTCCTTTTCCCATTGATTTTCTGGGATTACTTCTAGCAATTTGGGTAAATTTTCCAATAAAAATACATGAGGTTTAAAATGATGAACACTTTCAATAAAATTCACCATTGTAGGGTCTGCTTTTTGCTCTTCGATGGATTTAAAATCCTTCTTTCTACTGATTCGGAGTATAGATTGCCCACCGCAGGCAGGATTTGAGACAATTATGTGTACTTTTTTACCTTCAAGGTAATTTTTACATCGATTTAAATCCCTGAAAAGAGGAATACCTGGGAAATTATCTACCCATTGTTCATTTTTTGGGGTAAAATATACTCCTCTAACCTCTAAATTACCTAAGATTTTGAATCTTTTGTCACCTTTAAACGGGAATAATCCTATGCCTTGACCATTGCATACTCCCAAAACTTTATATTGCTTCATATTTGATATGTTTTGTATATGAAAAATGCTATTAGTATTGCTCATACCCTGTAGAATTATGTGTTTACTATACAATATCACAATTAAAAATTAATCACATGAAAAAGAAATCTGTTAAAAAAGAGGATAAAAACATCAAATTGTTATCCAAAGATCAAGAAGTTTTAATCAAAGGCCCATCACATTGTGAACTCTGTAAGGTAATCGATGTAAATAAAAATTCTGCCCTACTTTCGAATGGGATATCAGTAAATCCCAAATATGATCGAAAGATTAAATCCTTGACTCCTTTAAATTTAAAAGGAACCCAGTTCACGATATTGGTTCATGGAAGTGAATCTAAAAGAATTTGGAAAGAATATTGCTTAGGAAATACTGCTTCTAAATTGCAGAGTGCACTAGAAAACTTTAAAAAGGGAATCCCTAATAATTCATATTCTACAGAAGAATTAGATGGCTACTCTATGAAATTGAATGAGTTATTGGAAAGTCTACAGAAGGAAACTATAAACGAATAGGTTTTGGTAAATGTTTTTAAAATTGAGAATTGATTTTTCAGCGTAATCAAAAAAACGTAATCGCGGACTCTTATGGGTCAGGTTTTTTATCCCTATTTGCTTGAGAAAGTAGATAGGGATTTTTTATTGTGTTATTCCATATTTCTCTTTTGGGAATATTTTATCGATTTGACCAATGTTATTCAATATAAAGGTAGCCCTATAATCTGTTGTATCACCCTTTCCTTTAACTTGATACATGATATAAATATTACCATTATAATTGAAAAATCCAAACTGGATTATATCACTACTTGTAGCAACATAATTTGAATACAAGGGGCCAAAGTTTTTATACTTTTGGCTATTTTCATCCCATGCCAGTAAGTATACTTCATAGCTAGTCGGATCTTGAAAAAAACAGTAATGATAATCCTTGTTATTGGTTTCATCTGTTTTTCTTAATATCCCAACCCAATATTTATTAACACTTTGACCTACCCAATCAGTACTAAAGCCATCGGAGATTAATTGGCTAGTTTTGTGATCCCATTTATAATTAAATCTATCCGATAATACATAAAGAAAATCCTTATTTTCATCGAAATCCACATAAAGGTGAGGGTCCCATGCTCCAGTAGAAGTAGCTATAGAAACCTTTTCCCATCTGGTACCATTATTTGTGAAAGTAGGAACTCCATTTTCATTAAGTTTTCCACTCCAATAATAAAGGTCCATGTTACCACTAACTAACTTACAATCCCAAAACCAAAAGTTTCCTTCAGCATCCAATACTCCATCTGCATATCCTAAAAAAGCTCGGTTCTTACTGTAAGTTGTTCTATGTACTACTTCTGGTACTTCTTTGGTATGATCCAAAACATGTAGCTGAACTTCGAATGAATCAGGGTCATAGATCTCCATATAATATTTATTATGGTATGACCTGAATGGTTTTGGATCAGCCACCCCTCCTACACTTGGAGAAGGTTGAGAGATTCTGGTTTTTGTTTTCCTAGTTATTAGGTTGTAGATTGCCTCTAATGTGAAATAATTTCTACTTGAGGTATAATTTATCTCAGTAATTAATTGATTTGGTCCACAAATCTTTATCCATGGCCTTTGAAAAGATTGGAAATAATATGTAACACTCCCCTCTTGGTAAGTTTCTGGGATATCAAATTTAATAATATCCGATAATGATGGAGAGGGAACAGAGCCTATGATCTCTGAAAAACTTGGTAGAGGTTCACTGGGAATCCCAACCTTCGAACATAAATCTTTTTTTGCTTGTGTAATGTGATCTTTTTGATCCTGAATTCTTGATGTTAAACTCATTGTATTATTGCCTTAGTGATTAATATTATAAGATACTATCTTATAATATTAACTTTAATACATCACGAATATGTCACTCAAATCAAGAATTGAAGCTCTAACTACACAAATCAGTAATGCAAAAACATTATTGAAATCCATATCATTAAATAAAGGATCAATAAAGAACCAAAAAAACTTCTTCATCTCACAATAACGAGATGTAATCGAATGTGTTTATACTATAAACACATTATTAATCTTTTTAATATTCATCATTAATTTTAATCCCTACACATCATGCCTACATTGAAAGAAAGGATCCAATCATTAACATCATCCATCAACCAAGCAAAAACAAGTTTAAGGGATGCTCTGAGAAATAAGGGGGTAGACCCAGGATCTCAGCCATCCTTTGAAGCCATAAGATTGGGAATCGAAGGAATCTCATCTGGAGATAAGTACAAAGAATTAATAGGAAAAGGTTCTATCTTTAGTACCAACTTGGATACTAATAAAACCTTTAGAAAGATGGTTATGGCTCCAGATAAATCCACAGTCTCCATAAAAGTAAATTGCACTTTAGACAGTATCCAATCAGCCTTAGATGAAATCAATGGAAGCTTCCATAAAGGCGATCTGGTAGTAATCGTAACATATGCTATGCCCATTGATGGCAATTATGGATTATGTATTTATAATTTATCAGAAGATTTATTTTCATACTTTTCGGAATACGGTAATTCAACCGGTATGAAAAATGGATACCCATGGGTAGAAAATGTATTATTTCTTGAAAGTGTAAATATCACTGCAGTTAATTCTGGTAGATATAATTTTTCATTTACTGGGTACGCATTAAAAGTTGGAAAGAGCCCAGTAGATTAAAAAATCCTTAGTGATTAATAATAATAAAGGCCTGGGATAAAAATATCTTGGGCCTTTCTTGTAAGAGTCCCCAAACAAACAAAAATGAAAAAAGAAAATCCTAAGATGATAAATAATAAGAGAGTAAACCTTGAATCCCAATAAAGGATAATCAATGAAAAATATAACATTAGAGTAATAATAAAAGCCCTTATCTTATGAAAAGGATAAAAAGGAATCCCATTATGAAAAAGTAGAGATAATAAAAATCCCTTATAAGCCTTTCAGAAAAAAGTTATATGAAGATTATTCGAAGATTTAAATGAAATCCCTTATAAGCTTTATTGAAAAATCCTATATGAATTTCAGAGGCACAGGATCTCAAGGAAATCACTTATAGGCTTTATCGAAAAATCTTAGCTCAGTTTTAAAGGAACAGTGATTGTATTCTTCGAAGATTCTGGG
>ENA-OPBL01003276-OPBL01003276.1-human-gut-metagenome-genome-assembly--contig:-NODE-3276-length-10324-cov-2.667056_pt1 | contig 10324 bp, 7 predicted proteins | sample MGYA00241073_ERZ501461 | MGnify/ENA primary metagenome ERZ501461 (study PRJEB25962, sample SAMEA2042630) | human gut metagenome | biome: human gut; feature: human-associated habitat; material: faeces... | reverse complement strand
GCTGGCGAACTGGTCCATTATGCCGCAGTTAACACCACAGTAGTTGTGCTCTGTGGCCTGGCCTGCCAGCACCATGTCCCATTTGCTCACCTTGTTGTCGCCAAAGAGGTCGTTGAGGGCAAAAGCGTAGCAGCTCTCGAGGGCTGCAGAAGACGACATGCCTGCTCCGAGAGGCACATCACCGGCAAAGGCTGTATTGAATCCTTTCACATCGACGCCGAGCTTACGCATTTCTTGAACGATGCCGTAGATGTAGCGTGCCCAACTTGCACGCGGGCCCTGCGGGTCGTCAACCTTGAACTCTACGCGATCCTTCATGTCGATGGCATACGCCATTATCGTATTGGTGCCATTTGGCCTTATTTCACACATTATACCTTTATCAACAGCACCGGGAAAAACGAAGCCGCCATTATAGTCAGTGTGTTCACCGATCAAGTTGATACGACCCGGAGAAGCATATATGTTGCCTTCCTTACCATCAAAATGTTTGATGAATCTACTTCTAACAAATTCTATATCCATAAGTCTTCTAATTTTGTTGGTTATTATTTGCTGATTCCAATCTTGCTACCGAAGTTGCAGAACCAGATGATATATGCATAGTAAACAAACATAAGGCAAAGGGCCACGATGACGCTTGTGGCGTCTACGACGATACCCATTATTGGGGTCAACAACGCAGCCCCGATGACACCGGTATTGATAATGCCTGTCGCAGCTTTGGTGTGCGGGCCAAGGCCCTGCAGTCCAAGGTTGAATATCAGTGGCCACATCACAGAGTGGAACAGTCCGGCTGCAAGCATGAACCAAATGCCGACCATGCTGCTGGCTGTTATCAAAGACAGCGCAATGCAAGCAGCACCAAGGCAGAGGCATGCAGACAGGAGCTTGCGGGGCTCAAACTTTGTCAAGATGCCGGCGCCGATGAAACGGCCCACCATCATGCCGCCCCAATAGAATGCCAGGTACTGCGTTGCCAATGCTGCCAATGCGGCACTGTCCATGTCTGGATACAGCATCTGGAAACGGTAGGGGAGCATTGAGGGCACACCAATCTCGACACCCATATACATAAATATTCCAAGGGCACCCAACCAAACGTGAGTATACTTGAATACACTGCTCTTATACTCATGGTGTTCGCCGGCTTCTTCAGCCTGTTTCCCTTCGTCTATTTGCGGCAACTTGAGGAAAACAAGTATAACGCAAATGATGATTGCAAAGATGCCAAGACCCATGAACGGCCCGGGAACGTGCTCAGGAGCGGGAGCCTTGCCATTGATTATCACGTAGGTGATAAACAACGGGGCTACCGTTGTGGCAACTGAGTTGAGAGCCTGGCTAAGTGTCATTCGGAAAGCTCCCTTCTCGGGTGAGCCTAATACCATGACGTAAGGATTGGCAACATTCTGAAGCATCACCACACCCATTGCTACGAGGCACATCGACGCCAGGAAGATGGCGTAGACATTGATGCCTGCTGATATTGCAGACCTTATGCCGATAGAATTGACAATAAAGCCAATACCTGATATTGCCAGACCCAGTATGAGCGTGTTTTTATAGCCGATTTTGCTCATTAAAAACGCGAATGGGATGGACAATAGGTAAGCACCGTAGAAAGCGGTGTTAACATACTGGCCTTGCTGTGCAGTGAGTTTGAAGGCTTCTGAACAGAAAGCAATCATAGAGTTGTTCATTGTTGTTATGAATCCTATGAGGAAACATACAATGAACACGACGATAAGTGCGAACGTGTAGTTCGGTCTTTGACTTGGGTTCATTTCTTTTTAGAATGTAATGTGGTTGGTTTGTAAATACTATTGTTGTTAGTGCATTTATTTTTCCACTCCAAATTTATATATCGTTTTTTGCTTGTACTGCTCGCCTGGCTCCAATACCACCGACGGGAAATACGGATGGTTTGGCGTATCGGGGAAGTGCTGGCACTCAAAGCATATTGCACTGCGGCGTGGGAATGTTGCCCCGTGTTGCCCGGAATATCCGTCGGCCCAATTGTCGGTGTAAACCTGCACACCAGGCTCTGTCGTATAAACCTCCATGGTGCGACCGCTTACCGGCTCCTTTATCTTGGCTGCAAAACTCAGTTCGCCTTCTTCCTTCTTGTTGAGCACAAAACAGTGATCGTACCCTTCGCCGTTCTTGATTTGCTCGTCGTCTGCGTCGATATCACGGCCCACTTCCTTCGGAGTACGGAAATCAAACGGGGTGTTCTTGACAAAGCGAATCTCGCCGGTAGGAATTGAATTGACGTCGATTGGAATGTAATAATCTGCATTAATTTCGCAAACAAGATTATCAATCGTCGGAGTTGGGTTTGCGATGCCAGCTAAACTGAAAAAGCCATGGTGCGTAAGGTTCATGATGGTCTTCTTGTTTGTACAGGCGAGGTATTCCAGAATTAGCTCATTGTCATCAGTGAATGTGAATTCAACTGTAACCCTGAATTCCCCAGTAAAGCCTTCTTCACCGTAGGCTGAAACATAGTGCAGTGCAAGGGAGCGGGGACCCATCTGGCGAGCTTCCCAAACACGCGCATGGAATCCAGTCGGACCTCCATGCAGTGCATTGGGCCCGTTGTTTATCGCCAACTGATACTCTTTCTTGTTGAGTGTGAATTGGCCTTTGCAGATGCGGTTGCCATAACGGCCTATCAATGTCGACAAGAACGGTTCCGGACTGTTTATTACATCTTGAATATTGTCATGGCCTTGAATGACGTTTGCCACGTTGCCATCCTTGTCGGGAACCATAATAGCAACAATAGCACCACCATAGTTGGTTATGGCAACTTCATAGCCTTTCCTGTTTCGAAGTATGTATAAGTCGGTTTTCTTCCCGTTAATCGTGGTCTGGAAATCTTTCCGATTCAGACCACACAGATTCACGTTTTCTGCTGTGTTCGTCATAATTCCATTGTTTTTAGTTATCGTATTAATTGCAAAGTAACCGAAAAAAAACGGAATCGACAAATTAAACGCGGAAAAAAACGTTTACATCAGTGTTAAAAACAACTAAACGAATGCGCATAGGAAATCTGCCACTACGTAGCTGCTGCCACCAACAAAAATCAAATCTGCTTGTGATGCAGACTGTTTCGCTTCTTCATAAGCTTGTTTCACTGTCGGATATGTATTTCCGACCAGCCCATGACGGATTGCCATCTTATGTAACTCAATTTCGGATAAGGCCCGCTTAGTGTTGGCTTTTGTGAAATAATAAACTGCGTCTTTGGGCAATAATTCCAACACTCCATCAATGTCCTTGTCATTAACCATGCCGAAAACTATCCGCTTGGAACGGCAGTCCACACGTTTGAGCTGTTCGCTCAGATATTTCCAGCCTCCTACATTATGCCCGGTGTCGCATATCACAAGCGGGTTGGTGCTTATGGTTTGCCACCTTCCCATCAGTCCTGTCGATGCTGCAACTTGCTTAAATGCCTCCCTTGCATGCGCCACAATCATGTTCGGATTTGTATTGGCATCAAGTTGTGGATATTGACCTGATTCGCTCAATACGCGGATGGCCGTTAATACAGTGCTCGCATTTTTAATTTGATATAGTCCGCTCAAGTCGCCGACCAATTCGCCAAAATGCTTTGTTTTATACATCATGCCACCGTTGTTCAGTGGTTGGGCTGCCACGACCTCTTGTTCGTCTGCTGCAAAGATGATTGCAGAGCCGTGGCTCTTGGCAACTTCTTCGAAAACAGGACGAGTCTCTGTGTTATATTCACCGACTACAACTGGTACCCCATCTTTTATAATGCCGGCTTTTTCACGTGCAATTTGCGCGAGTGTATTGCCAAGAAACTGGGTATGGTCAAAGCTGATGTTGGTTATTATCGACAATTCAGGCGTTATTATATTCGTGCAATCAAGTCTTCCGCCGAGCCCTACTTCTATTATTGCAATGTCAACTTGCTCATCACGGAAATACTTGAACGCCATAGCAGTCGTAACTTCAAAGAAGGATGGGTGTAGAGGTTCAAAGAAGTTGCGCTCGTCTTCTACGAACTTAACAACATACTCTTCACTAATTGGCATGCCGTTAATCCTTATACGTTCGCGGAAGTCTTTCAAGTGTGGTGAAGTATATAGTCCGACCTTGTATCCGCAGGCTTGAAAAAATGCAGCCATTGTATGTGAACACGATCCTTTGCCGTTTGTTCCTGCAACATGGATTGTCTTGTAATGTCTGTGGGGATGGTTGAAATGGGCATCCAGCATCAATGTGTTATACAATCCTTCCTTGTATCCTGACGCGCCCTGCCTCTCAAACATCGGCATCTGGTTAAACAAGTACTCTGTCGTTTCTTTATAAGTCATAGGTCTGCTAAAATAAATGGGGTGCCTCGATATCAGCACCCCATCGTTGATATTTAGTTGAAATAATTCTTAAATCGCTGGAAGATTGATTGCTTGGTTTCGGAATCTCCCTTAAAGTTGTCGCTATTACGCAACTTCAACAAGGCCTCTTTCTCATCCTTGGACAGCGTCTTCGGCACATATACACTGATGTTGACGACCAAATCGCCAATGCCACGTCCGTAGCCTTGTACGGCCGGTAGTCCCTTTCCCTTAAGTCTCAGTGTCTTACCGGGTTGCGTTCCATTCTCAATCTTAACCTTCAACTTGGTACCTTCAATGGTTGGTATCTCGACCTCACCGCCAAGTGCTGCTGTAGGGAAATCAAGTAAAAGGTTGTATATCAGATTGTTACCATCGCGCACGAATGTGTCGTTTGGTTCTTCTTCGATATAAACTTGAATATCGCCGTTAATCCCGTTGTGCTTACCGGCGTTGCCCTTTCCTGGAATGTTGACGACCATTCCCTCGGCCACACCGGCTGGGATGTTGATTTCAACAACTTCTTCTCCTTTGACAATACCGCTGCCACCACAGTTGTGGCACTTGTTCTTTATTACCTTTCCCTCGCCATCGCAGGTCGGGCATACGCCTTGCGTCTGCACCATTCCGAAAAAGCTTTGCGTAGTATGCATTACCACTCCCGACCCATGACAGGTGGGGCAGGTCTCGGCAGCGCTACCGCTCTCAGCACCGCTTCCATGGCAATGTGAGCAGACTACGTCTTTACGGACTTTGAATTTCTTTGTCACACCGTTGGCGACATCGTTCAGCGACAACCTAACCTTAAGCCTGAGGTCACTACCGCGATACTGCTGTGGACGGCGCTGTCCGCCACCAAAGCCGCCAAATCCGGCACGTCCTCCGAATATGTCACCAAACATAGAGAAGATATCGTCCATGTTCATGCTGCCGCCATTGAATCCACCAAAGCCTCCGCCTGCCGGTCCATTGAATCCGAACTGGTCATATTGCTGGCGCTTTTGCGGATCATGGAGAACGTCGTACGCCTCGGCAGCCTCCTTGAACTTTTCTTCAGCCTCTTTGTTGCCTGGGTTTCGGTCGGGATGATATTTTATTGCTATTTTCCTGTAGGCTTTTTTTATTTCATCCTCAGATGCGTCTTTGCCTACGCCCAGCACTTCATAATAGTCTCTCTTTGCCATTTGCTTTGCCAGAGTCGTTGATGGTTACTGTCCTACGGCCACCTTGGCGTGGCGTATTACCTTTTCATTTAACATATATCCTGTCTGAATGCAGTCGAGCACCTTGCCTTTCTTGTTATCGCCCATGCCAGGAACCATGGCGACAGCTTCATGCACATCAGTGTCGAAATCTGCATCTTCCGTGTCAATCTTCTTCACTCCCAAGCCCTCGAGAACCTTTTGGAATTTTGCATAAATCAATTCCATGCCTTCCCTGAGAACCTTTGGGTCTTCTGTTTTTTCTCCGTTTGCAATGGCACGTTCCATGTCATCGAGGACTGGCAGAATGGCAGATATGGCTTTTTCGCCACCGTTCAATATCAGCTCAGCCTTTTCTTTCAATGTGCGTTTGCGGTAATTGTCAAATTCGGCAACAGAGCGCAGATACTTGTCTTTAAGTTCGGCAATCTGCTCATTGGCAACATCAAGCGGACTCTTCTCTGCTTCTTTTTCATCGGCAGTGGTTTCATTTTCCATCTGGCTTGCTGCAGTCTCATCGCCGTTAACGCCGGCCTGCTCTTCGCAGACCTTCTCGTCGCCGTTCTCTATTTCTATTTCCTTTTCCTTCTCTTCCATAATAGTTGTCAGTCTTTTGTTGTATTACAAAACAGTACTGCAAAAACCATGCCTAATTGTTGCCGTACATCTTGGCCTTCAACTCCTTTATACTCTCATCGTATATATACTGGTCGTATTCCATCAGTTTGTCTATAGTGCCGTTCGGAGTGAGCTCTATGATACGGTCGGCCACAGTCTGTATGAACTCGTGGTCGTGGCTGGCAAACAGAATGTTGCCTTTGAAGTTTATGAGATTGTTGTTGAATGCCTGTATGCTCTCCAAGTCAAGGTGGTTTGTCGGTGTGTCAAGTATCAGGCAGTTGGCGTTTTTCAGCTGCATCCTTGCTATCATGCAACGCATTTTCTCGCCTCCGCTCAGCACGTTAACCTTCTTGAGCACATCCTCGTCTTTGAACAACATCCTGCCCAGGAAGCTCTTCATCTGCACCTCGTTGCCTTTGCCAAACTGGCTGAGCCAGTCGACGAGGTTAAGGTCGCTGTCGAAAAACTCCGAGTTGTCGAGTGGCAGATATGCTGTTGTTATCGTTACGCCCCACTTGAAATCTCCGGCATCTGCCTTGCGGTTGCCGTTGATAATCTCGAACAAGGCCGTCATGGCCTTTGGCGTGCGGCTGAGGAATACCGTTTTCTGCCCTTTTTCAATTGTGAAATTAACGTGGTCAAAGAGCACTGTGCCGTCAGTGTCTACTGCCTTGAGGTCGTTGACTTCGAGAATCTGTGTGCCCGGTTCGCGCTCCATTTGGAATATGATGCCGGGATACTTCCTTGATGATGGGCGTATTTCTTCAACATTAAGCTTTTCAAGCATCTTCTTGCGGCTTGTCGTCTGCTTGCTCTTTGCCACATTGGCAGAGAAACGGCGGATGAACTCTTCGAGTTCCTTGCGTTTCTCTTCTGCCTTTTGCCTTTGGTTCTGGGCTTGGCGCAGGGCCAGCTGCGAACTTTCATACCAGAACGAATAGTTGCCGGCAAACACTGTTACCTTGCCGAAGTCTATGTCTACGGTCTGGGTGCTCACGGCATCGAGGAAGTGGCGGTCGTGGCTCACCACCAGTACAGTCTGCTCAATGTTGCTCAAATATTCCTCAAGCCACATCACCGTGTCCAGGTCGAGGTCGTTGGTAGGCTCGTCGAGCAAAAGGTTGTCGGGGTGGCCGAACAAAGCCTTGGCCAGCATGACACGCACCTTCTCGTTGTTTGACAGGTCGCTCATCATCTTGTCGTGCAGGTCGTCTTTTATGCCCAGGTTGGTAAGCAACTGGTCGGCGTCGCTCTCGGCGTTCCAACCGTCCATTTGTGCAAACTTATCCTCAAGTTCGGCTACCCTGATGCCATCCTCCTCGCTGAAGTCAGGCTTCATATAGAGAGCTTCGCGCTCCTTCATGTTCTCCCACAGAGGCGCATGGCCCATGAGGACGGTGTCGCGCACGCTGTAGCCGTCGTATTTGAAGTGATCCTGCTCCAATACCGACATGCGCTCGCCCGGCCCGAGTTCCACCGAGCCTTTGTTGGGTTCGAGTTCGCCGCTGATGGCCCGCAGCAATGTCGATTTGCCCGCGCCATTCGCACCGATGACTCCATATATGTTTCCATTGGTGAACTTGATGTTCACATCCTTGTAAAGTACTTTCTTCCCAAATTGAATAGCCAAGTTTGTGACTGTGATCATAATCTCTTTGCCTTATTATTTTACTGTAAAAACAACACTGTCTGTAAATTTAGCGCAAAATTAATATAATTTTCCGAGATGGCCAAATGGGAGGGGCTTCTGTGAGCATTTATCGCAGGCTTTTGGGCAACAGCAACCAATTTTGCTGGCTTACGGCGCATTATTCGGTTGCGGCCGCCGACAGGCTGGCTTGGGCGGTGATGGTGCCGGTGTCCCCTGGGGGGCAGGCATCGGGGGCCGTGAAAAAACAATGGGGGCGCCCCTTGCGGGTGCGCCCCCGTTTCTTGGAAATGTCAAGCTTTTGTGTTGTCTTGTAGTGGTCTCATCATACGATGCCCTGTGCCATCATGGCCTTGGCCACCTTCATGAATCCGGCAACGTTTGCCCCCTTCTCGTAGTTGATGTAGCCATCGCTTTCGGTTCCGTATTTCACGCAGTTGTCGTGAATGTCCTTCATTATGACTTTCAGTCGGTTGTCTACGTCTTCGGCTGTCCAGCTGAGCCTTTCCGAGTTCTGGCTCATCTCGAGGCCCGACACCGACACACCGCCGGCGTTTGAAGCCTTGCCCGGTGCATAAAGAATCTTGGCACTCTGGAATGCCTCGATGGCTTCGGGAGTCGAAGGCATGTTGGCGCCCTCGGCAACAGCTATTACACCGTTTGCCACAAGCGTCTTAGCCTCGTCGCCGTTGATTTCGTTCTGTGTGGCGCATGGCAGCGCAATGTCTGCCTTTTCGCCCCAAGGCCTTTCGCCGGCGTGATAAACGGCGTTGGGATATTCATCGGCATATTCCTTGATACGCCCGCGCTCTATATTCTTGAGCTCCATGACATAGTCAAGCTTTTCGCGGTCTATTCCATCCGGGTCGTAGATATAGCCGTCAGAGTCTGACAGGGTGAGAACCTTGGCGCCGAGCTGTATGCACTTTTCTGCAGCATACTGTGCAACGTTGCCCGACCCGGAGATGAGCACGCTCTTGCCGGCCAGCTCGATGTTTCTGGTGCTGAGCATTGACAGCAAGAAATAAACAGTGCCGTAGCCTGTTGCCTCCGGGCGTATGCGCGAGCCGCCCCATTCGAGGCCCTTGCCCGTCAATACACCGTTCCAGTGGTGCGTCAGTTTCTTGTACATGCCGAACAGGTAGCCTATTTCGCGTGCTCCCACTCCGATGTCTCCTGCGGGTATGTCTTCCTCCGGGCCAATCACTCTGTATAGCTCTGTCATGAACGACTGGCAGAAGCGCATTACCTCGTTGTCAGAACGGCCGCGGATGGAGAAGTCTGAGCCACCCTTGCCACCGCCCATGGGCAGTGTGGTGAGCGCGTTCTTGAACGTCTGCTCGAATCCGAGGAACTTCAGTATCGAGAGGTTCACCGACGGGTGGAACCTTAGTCCGCCCTTATACGGACCTATGGCGCTATTGAACTGAACGCGATAGCCGAGGTTTACGTGCACCTCGCCGCGGTCGTCGACCCATGGCACACGGAACGTCACGATGCGCTCCGGCTCCACTATGCGCTCAATTATCTTGGCTTTCTCGAATTCGGGATGCTGATTGTAAACGTCCTTTACCGAGATTAGCACCTCTCTTACTGCCTGTAAGTACTCCAGCTCGCCCGGATGCTTCTGCTCCAGCGACTGCATTATTTTCTCCACCTCCATAGTAATCCGATATTTAAAGGGTTCAACTATTACTGTGTCATTGTGTCATTACAACGTCACAAAAATAAGAAAAAGCCCTTGAAACACCAAACGAAAACCGGAAAATTTTGCTGCCGATGCTTTCTTTTTGTTAATTTTCTGCTTCCGTCTGGCTTTTGTCTTCGCTGTCTGCGAACACAGTTGCCATTCGGCCTAGCGCGGCTTGCCGGTGTGTTGCGCCTTTTGTGTCTGTCGTGAGCAATTGTAATGGCTGTTGACAGCCTTGCCGTTGCTGTTGGGCGCTGTCGGTTCGCTTCGGATGTTTGCATGCCGCCAGGTGTTCCGGCGGCTGCTGGGTCACAGTCGGGGCGGCTGGTTCACCCTGCCGGTTGCGGCGTGCCGTCCGGCCGTATCGTTGCTTCAGCCATTCGGTGGTAGCCGGGCAGTTCCACCGTTGAGGCCAATGTTTTGTTCCACATTAATATAATGTAATGCAAATCCACCCGTTGCCTTGCCTCAATCCGGCCCGCCTCCCGGTCATGGTACATCCCGATTGGCCTTGTTTGGTTGACATGTAATGAATCTCTTGTGCCTTCGTTTGGCAGATATTGCACCAATGTCACCTTAAATCCCCCTCTGTCCGGTTTTCTGCCCCTTCGTTTGTTTCAATGCCGTAGGCTTCACGTGGGGTGGTCAGTCCTGCCTAATAGTCACCTCGTTGCCACCTGTGCGCCGATTGAGGCAGGCATGGCAGAGGCCTGTGACAATGCTTGGATGTATTCAGTCAAAGCCTATGGGTTGAGCCAAGGCATAGTCGTTGCTGATGGTTTCAAGT
>ENA-OPBL01003269-OPBL01003269.1-human-gut-metagenome-genome-assembly--contig:-NODE-3269-length-10339-cov-7.297550_pt1 | contig 10339 bp, 10 predicted proteins | sample MGYA00241073_ERZ501461 | MGnify/ENA primary metagenome ERZ501461 (study PRJEB25962, sample SAMEA2042630) | human gut metagenome | biome: human gut; feature: human-associated habitat; material: faeces... | reverse complement strand
CCCGCCATAAAACCTCCGACCAGGCAGGATACTACATAAATAATAATGATCCCCACCGCCGCCGTCCCTCCTCCAAATTCAAACTGAAAGAGCAGAAACGCCAGTATCAGAAGAAAAAGTCCTGTCACTCCATAGGCTAGCAGCAATGATCGTAATATTGCTTTTCCCTTCATAAAAAAGCCCTCCCACAGTCATTATATGGGAGAGCTTTTTCTCTTATTCATTACTTCTTTCTTTTCTTAAAAAACACTGCTACACCAGCTACAACTGCCGCTGCCACAAACAAGATCACAAACGGAAGGATCTGAGTGTTATCTCCGGTATTTACCTGTTTCTTGGATGTTGTTGCAGAAGACTGTTCTTCAGCCTCATTCTCCGCCGTATCACTGTTCTGAGAAGAAGACTGTTCCTGATCTGTGCTATCTGAAGTCAGATTCTGAGATGTCTCTGCCGTATTGGTGTCTGTACTGTCTGTTTCTGCAGAATCTGCAGTACCTGAAGATGCAGTATCCGAAGATGAAGCATCAGCTGCAGGTGTAACCGTTGCACCTGTATTGCTTTCAGCATCTGGCCCTACCAGAGATTTACTTCCAGCGATGCCAAATGGGCTGAATGAATGTGTACTGAAAGTCATTGTGGCACCATCCATGCTTGGAATGATGGTCTCCATTGCGCCATTATCAAGAAGGTGTTCAATCGAATATGTATAGCCTGCCTTTACAGGTACAGTCACACTGATATACTCCCCATCCGGAATTTTATACTCTGTATTATTCTGTGTATCCCAGAGTTCAAACTCATAGGATTTAAAGATTGTTGCATCTTCTTCATTGGTAAACTGATAGTCCTCACCACCAGAAACACGAAACTGTACATACCACGGAAGATCGATTCCTGATACAGTTATTCCATCACAGGTATGATTTTGAGACGCAATTTCCTCTTTTTCTGTTTCTGTCAGATCGGTAGCTGCATTCTGAGGGCGTTTATCCTCTGTATCATCTTTCCTGTCAAAAATATTATCCTTGTTTTCTTCAGTATCAGGAGTCTCCGTAATTTCCGGGATCGCGGTAATTTCAGCATCGTTATTTTTTTCATGATTCTCATCGTCTCTATTCTCAGATGCTGCATCTGGATCCATACCATCTTCTGCCGCCGGAGTTATCGTTACAGCAGGAGTTTCCACAGCTTCTGCTTCTTCCCCATCCTGAGTTTTATTATCCTCAGATGGTGCAACTGTTACCTCCGGAGCTTCTGTTATCTCCGGATCCCTTTTTTCCTCTCCACTGGCATCTGTTGTATCTGAAGAGTCTGAAGAAGACTGCTCCGTTTTTCCTGTTGTCTCCGGATCTTCTTTATTTTCCTGGGCACTGTCATCCTGCAGACCTTCGTTCTTCTCCTCATTCTCTGCAGTGCTGTCCTCTGTTTCTTTTACAGAAGTATCTGCATCACTCTCATTGACGTCGGTTCCATTTTCCTCTTTATCATCGATTCCATAGGATTCTCCTGAATCTGAATCAGAAGAATCGGAACTTTCCTCACTTCCGGAATTTTCCTCTGTACTGTCAATGCTGCTGACCACAACTGTCACGGAACCTGTAAGTGTTCCTGAATTACTGTCCCACCCCGGAAGGCCTGAAAGGTCAGCACCTGCAGCAGGTTTGAACACTACCCCACAGGATTGCACACGTTTGTCCGGAACATAAGAACTATCTGCCCAAGAAAGAGTTCCATACGCATTAGATGGGAGCGCAATGTTAGCAAGAGCTGTAGGGCTGTCAATAGTTATATTATCCGGGATCACAGCACCGGATTCTATACCTGAAGAGTTCTCCGCATATGCCGGAAAGGTCTGTCCTCCGATCAGTGTCATGGACAATGCCGCTGCTGCCAGTATTGAAAAGCTTCTGCTAAATGTAATCTTTGTGTTCTTTTTCATAATAATCTGCACCTCTATATTCAAAATCTAAGATTCATATTTGCCTTTTGTCAAAAAATTCAGTTATATAAAATATCGAACGCATGTAACATGCGCTCGAACCAATATTTCTCCAAAAATTAATATCTTGTTAATCTTTCGTAACAGATATTTCTTTTTTTCGTCAAATGCATTATAACACAATTCTTTTTTTTACGACACCCCTAAATTAATTTTTTTTGAGCATCAATGAAAATTGTTTAATTATTCTAGTTATTTCCCCCATTACCTCATCAATTCCATCATTTGTCATAATCCACATATTTTTATCTATAGAATCCACACAACACGAACTCACAAAGAATTCCGTATCCGGATAAAGCAACTTGTAATACATCAACGCACGTCTTGCATGACAGGTTTTACAGCAGAGAATCGCCTTTTTGATATCCAGGTATTCTCTGTCTGTTACCTGCCGGGAATAAATTGCGTTCTCATAAGTGTAGGTTGCCTGATCTTCTTTCAGAATTGCTTCTTCCGGTACACCATTCTGCATCAGAACATCTTTCAAAAAATCCCATTCCGTTTTGTATGTCCCACAATAACATTCTTTCTTGTCAAGAACTCCTGTAAATCTCCCTGCTGTGATACTGTATCTTCCACTGGGCAGGATCTTTGGTGCAAACCCATTCCTGTAAAGCTCCGCTGCTTTTTCCGCCATTTGAGGATATCCGTTTCCCGGAACAAAGATCACATCCGCTTTTTCCGGCTTATCTTCTATAAACATGAAATCTTCTATCTGTTTCAGAAACTCTTCGTACATTATTTTCTATGTCCTTTCTTTACCATCTGCAGCTAAATCCCGGATCAAAAGATATTTATCTGACAGGTATCCCTTATCCAGCTTTCTGTATTGCCTAATCATATCACTCTTTCGTGGCAGATGCACTAATAGATCATCTGTTTTCTATTTTGTAACGATCACTGTGCTATATCCACTGTCCCTCAGCCTTTGTTCCATATTGACCGCATTTCCAAGCTGCATATATGCTCCTACCTGAACTTTGTAAAGATCATTCTCTCTCAGGATAAACGCCGGAAATCCCTGATCTGTCAGCTGATACAACATCCTGTCTGCATTTTCCCGATTTCGAAATGCTCCTGTCTGTACCCGATAATACAATGGCTCTTCCACCGTTTCCTCATTCAATGTTCCCAGAATGGCATCTGCGATGCTTCTGGCAATCTCTTCGAATTTTTTTTCAAAAAGCTGATTATCCTTTTCCGAGTTTATAAATCCGGTCTCGATCAAAAGTGCCGGCATTTTTGTGCGCCGGAGCACTACCAGCCCCGGACGTTCTTTTACGCCCAGTTCCCGAAACCCCAGTTCTCCCAATGCTCCCAGGATATTCTGTGCCATCTGATATTTAATGCCTTTCTTATCATAGATCAGTACTTCAACTCCATTGTATTGTTCCGGCTTGGAACTGCTGTTGCGATGAAAAGAAATAAAAAAATCTGCTCCAGCTTCATTTGCAGCTTTCGCTTTTTCAAAAGGAGTCTGATAAATATCTGTAGTCCTGGTATAAACCACATCCACGCCGTTCTCTTCCAGGATCTTTCCTACTGCAAGGGTCAGTTTCAGATTGTCATCCTTTTCCTTGCGATCTTTATAAACAGCACCCGGATCTTCTCCACCATGTCCGGCATCCAGAACAATTTTATATGCCATGTTCTTTCTCCTTGAGAATTTCATTCACAATATGATATGACTGTATGTTTTTTCCTGTGCCTGCATTTCATTTCATGCTTTATTTTGTTTTCCGGATCTGTTTACTCAACATATTTTCACGTTAATTCTTCTTGACTTTTAAGCGTTAAAGTGTTATATTAACACAATCAGCGTTGTATTTTTAAATAATCCAAAAATGCAGCAACATCGTGAGGAGGAAAACAATATGAAAAAGCGTATTTTAACAGCTGTACTCGCAGCAGCTCTTGTAACAGGAACCTGTGCTGCCACAGTAAGCGCCAAAGAAGAAAAGACTTACACAATAGGTATCTGCCAGCTGGTCCAGCATGACGCACTGGATGCCGCAACCAAGGGTTTTGAGGATGCCATCACTGAAAAGATGGGGGATTCCGTAAAATTTGACGAGCAAAATGCACAGGGTGATTCTAATACCTGTTCTACCATTATCAACAGCTTTGTTTCAGAAGGGGCAGACCTGATCCTTGCAAACGCAACCGCATCTCTTCAGGCTGCAGCTGCCGGAACTTCCGATATCCCAATCCTTGGAACAGCCGTTACCGAATATGGTGTCGCTCTTGGAATCGATGACTTTGACGGAACAGTAGGCGGGAACATTTCCGGTACTTCTGATCTTGCTCCTCTTGATGAGCAGGCCGATATGCTCCATGAGCTTTTCCCGGATGCAAAAAATGTCGGACTTCTCTACTGCTCAGCAGAGCCAAACTCCCAGTATCAGGTAGATACAGTAAAAGATGCTCTCGAGAAGCTTGGTTATACCTGTGAAGATTATGCATTCTCTGATTCCAACGATCTTTCATCCGTTGTTACCACAGCTGCCAATGACAGTGATGTGATCTATGCACCTACAGATAATACTGTAGCATCCAATACTGAGATCATCAACAACATCTGTCTTCCGGCAAAGGTCCCGGTAATCGCGGGTGAAGAAGGTATCTGCCAGGCATGTGGTGTTGCAACACTTTCCATCAGCTACTATGATCTTGGATACAAAACCGGCGAAATGGCAGTCAGCATCCTTCAGGATGGTAAAGATATCTCCAAAATGCCGATTGAATATGCACCAAAATTCACAAAAGAATACAACAAAGACATCTGTGACGAGCTTGGTATTAAAATTCCGGATGGATATGAAGCAATCGAAACAGATAAAACAGCTGAATAATCGGTAAAAAACCTATTATACACTGATACAGCGAGAAGGGAGTTCCCCTTCTCGCTGTTCGTGCATAAAAAAGAGGAGGATAATTTAACATGCAGATTATGAGTTTAATAACCGCACTTCCAGGAGCTGCCGCACAGGGGCTTATCTGGGGAATCATGGCGATCGGTGTGTACATTACATTCCGCATTCTTGATATTGCGGATCTTACCGTTGACGGAACTTTATGTACAGGCGGCGCTGTTTGTATCATGATGATGCTCAGCGGACACAATGTATGGGTGTCCATGCTGGTTGCAACAGGAGCCGGACTTCTGGCCGGTCTTGCCACCGGTATTTTTCATACCTTTATGGGCATCCCGGCTATCCTTGCCGGAATCCTGACACAGCTTTCCCTTTACTCTGTCAACCTGAAGATCATGGGAAAAGCAAACCAGGCGATCAATGTTGATAAATTTAATCTTCTGGTATCCCTTCGACGTGTCAAGGGTGTTGCTCTGACACAGAATACGCTTTTTATCGTAGCAATTATGATCATCATTCTGATTGCAGTCCTTTACTGGTTCTTCGGAACTGAACTCGGATGTTCCCTGCGTGCGACCGGATGTAATCCAAGCATGTCCCGTGCACAGGGTATCAACACAGACCGCAATAAGGTTCTGGGACTGATGCTTTCCAACGGACTTGTTGCTCTTTCCGGCGCTCTTCTCACACAGTACCAGGGATTTGCAGATATCAACATGGGACGTGGTTCTATCGTTATCGGTCTTGCTGCAGTAATTATCGGTGAAGCGATCTTCAGCCGTATTTTCCGCAACTTTGCACTGAAGCTGTTAAGCGTTGTATTTGGTTCTATTCTTTATTATCTGGTACTTCAGATTGTTATCTGGATGGGAATTGATACAGACCTTCTGAAAATGCTTTCCGCACTCGTCGTTGCATTTTTCCTTGCTTTCCCATACTGGAAGGGCAAATACTTTACAAAAGCCAAACAGGGAGGTAAATGATCATGCTGAAACTGATCGATATACATAAAACATTTAATCCGGGCACCATCAATGAAAAGGTTGCTTTAAACGGCGTGGATCTTCATCTGAACGAAGGTGATTTTGTTACAGTCATCGGAGGAAACGGCGCCGGAAAATCTACTATGCTGAATGCAGTTGCAGGTGCCTGGCCTGTAGATTCCGGAAAGATCATTATCGGTGGAACCGATGTCACAAAACTTTCCGAATATAAAAGAGCCGCGTATCTTGGCCGTGTATTCCAGGATCCTATGACCGGAACTGCTGCAACTATGGGAATTGAAGAAAATCTCGCTCTTGCCAAACGCCGCGGAAAATCCCGCCTTCTCCGTCCGGGCATTACCCGCCAGGAACGGGAAGAATACCACGAACTCCTGAAGATTCTCGGTCTTGGTCTTGAGGACCGGCTCACTTCCAAAGTCGGACTCCTCTCCGGTGGCCAGCGTCAGGCATTGACACTTCTGATGGCAACTTTAAAGAAGCCTCAGCTTCTTCTTCTGGATGAGCACACTGCTGCTCTTGATCCGAAGACTGCAGCCAAGGTTCTCGAAATCACAGACATGATCGTAAACCGCGATCATCTGACAACCATGATGATCACCCATAACATGCGTGATGCAATCACTCACGGCAATCGTCTGATCATGATGTGGGAGGGAAAGATCATTCTGGATATCCAGGGCGAAGAAAAGAAAAAGCTTACAGTCAAAGATCTCCTGGACAAATTCGAAGAAGCCAGCGGTGAAGAATTTTCCAACGATTCCGCACTTCTCAGCTAAACCACAAAAAAAGAACTCTTATAATAGTTAGACAAACAGCATAACACATGGAAAGAACCTGGCCGGAATTTCATTCTTTATGATGGATTCCGGCCTTAATTTCTGTTCTAATGCCAAATAACGATAAACTCAAAGCACTTCCATATGTCACCTCTCTTTAGCTCATTTCAATTCCACAGAGAATTCACCACTCCTTCTGCTGTATCGATAAATGGAAGATGTCAGATAATCCTCTTCCGGAGTTGCTTTCTCGAGCGTATCACTTAGAACTTCTTTCAAATCTTCCGGATAAACCACATCCGCATTATGGACCATTACTTCATGAACACTGGTAAAAACCAGATACAGGTCTGAACCCAGAAGTTCAGAAAGACGTCTGGCTACCCCGGGCAAAAAGATTGCTGCCGCTCCATTAGTACGCTTTTCTGTACTCAGGCAATTCCCGGCAATCCCTTTATTTGGATGGTATGTTCCAAGGATATCCATGAAATTATCTCCTTCATATGTCTTATCAAACAGCATTTTTTCCCAATGATAGATTCTTGGTGGACTGATAAAATATGTATTTATTAGAGCGGCTTCGAAAACAGTATCCGCATCTTTTCCCCATTTCTCCACAAAGCTTTTCTTGATCTTTGCACTCAGAACATATCCCTCTTTTTCTCCTGCAAGATAATAAACCACTAAAGCAATATCTCCGATTTTGTGATGAACCAACTCCTTCAGTATAGTCCTGTTTTTATCTGCATTCAGAAGTCGAATAAAAAGTCTGCTTTTTACCTTCTCATAATCTTTCAGATCATCCAAATCACATAGCACACAATTTTCACTGACTTTTTTTATCTCCCTAACACAATCATGAACGATATTTTCAAAAGAATGTTCCTGACAGTACCTTTTATAAAGTTCTTCTGTATGCAACCCGCAGACTGTTTTTGCCTTTTCCATATGACCACTCTCTACAAATAGCCTATCTCCCAAACAGCCATATTTTTCTCCATCGTTTGAAAAATAAATTTCTTCTTCCTTCAGATCCATAGCCGCAAGAAGAAGCTTTCTCAGGTCCGTGACAAAAGTTTCATAACTTTTTTCCATATTTAATTTCCTTTCTGTGAAACAAAGCGGACGAATGTCCTGACAAAATCCTGTGCGCTCTCACAACGACGCACAAAATGATTCTGATCTGATAACATGATTAGATATTTCTGTGGAAAGAACTTCCACTGTAGAATTGCAGAGAGCAGATTTCTCTGCTGAATTTGAGTTGCCTGCTGTATGGACAAGTATAATAGAAGCTTTCAGATTTGTAAAGAAGTTTTCATCGACAGAAAAAGCAACTTCCGCTGCCTTTTGCTGTCATACCTTTTGTATTGTTTCAGATTTGTGTCTCATTCCGAAATATCAGTAATGGATTTCTCCATGTTTCTCCAGATAATCCAGAAATCCCTCACAACCTTCCTGTATATCTTCATAAATTTCGTCAAAATTTCCTGTATACCAAGGATCCGCAATATCCCGTCCTGATCCGGCAAAAGTCAGAAACTTATAAAGCTTCTCTTCCGGGTCATTCTTCAGCATCCTGTTAAGATTACGCATATTAGCAGAATCCATACCAATAATATAATCGGATTTTTCATAATCCGCCCACGTAATCTGCTTCGCTCTGTGCGGAACCAGTGGTATTCCCACTTCTCTCAGCTTGTTCACTGTTCCTCTGTGAGGTGGATTCCCAATCTCCTCTGTACTTGTTGCAAAACTGTCGATCAAAAACTGATCTGAAAGACCGAGCGTTTTTACCTTGTGCGTAAAAACACTCTCGGCCATGGTTGATCTGCAGATGTTGCCGTGGCATACAAATAATACTTTAATCATCTTTTTATATCTCCATTTAAATCTTGTATTTCTTCTCAAACGCTTGATATTTCAGGGTTTTCCGACTTTTGAGTTTTCCTTTCTTTTCAAGGTATCTTCTCAAATCTTCTCATATTTTCTTATGCTTTTCCCTGCAATCTTGGTAAATCCATTGGTAAAGCAAGCGTCCTTACCAACGGGCTTTTTTAACTATTCGCTATCCGATATACTTCTTCCTTTGCATCATCAAAATTCACATGGGTGTAAGTGTTCAAGGTTACACTGATGTCTGCGTGACCCATGATATACTGCAAGGTTTTCGGATTCATACCGGATTTTGCCATATTAGAGCAAAAGGTGTGCCTGCATACATGAGGGGTAACTTTCGGCATCTGGATACGGTAAATCCTGTTGTATTTCTGAATGATATGCTCCAGATACTTTTCCCAGTGAAGGGCAACCATCGGCATATCGTTTTTATCCAGAAATAAAAATCCAGCGTATCCTTCCACCATCGGTTCAACCTTCGGTGTCTTTCGGTTGGCAATAATTCTGCGAAAACACGCTGCGACAGCTTCCGTCATTGGCACATAGCGGATGCCTTTGTCAGTTTTTGGTTCTTCAATTACATACTGCATCTGTGCAGTACGCTGTAACTGATGGTCTACCTTAATACGCATTTCTCCAAACTCAATCTCTGAAACCGTCAGCCCACAGAACTCTGAAATACGAAGCCCTGTGTGAAAAAGAATATAAATCGCATCATAGTATCTGCTGAAATGCTTATCTTCCTGAATAAACTTTAGCAAATCTCTCTGCTGCTTTCGGGTAATCGCTTCTCTGGTAACAGAATCATTGACAATGACGGATGCAAGCTCAAATTCAAATGGATTTTTACGAAGCAAATCATCGTCTACCGCCATCTGAAATGCTGGTCTGAGGACTCCCCGGATAGAATGAATGGAACTGTATCCCCGCCCATCAATTTGTTGGAGCTTAATCAACCATGCCTTGGCGTCTGACAAACGCACCTTATCAATTCGCAGATTCCCAAAACTCTCTTTTTTCAGCATATTGATGACCGTTTTATATCCGGCAACCGTATTGTGACGAACTCCTGTTTTCAATGAAATGTACTTTTCTACCAGTTCCAAAACAGTATAGTTGCCACCGTTGGTTACGATACGGTCAAACAAATCCGCTTCAATCTGTTTTTCTTTCTCACGCAGGGAAGGCTCCCGCTTCTTCCCTTTTGGCATTGGGTCATTCTTGTCCAAACGCCAACTGTATACATTTTTCTCTTTTCCGTCCTCATCAATATAGCGGAACCGATACCTCCCATCCTTACGCTGGTACTCGCCCTCTCGCAAAATCCGATTACGGTTATCTCGTCTTTTCTCACTCATCGTGAACTCTCCTTTCAAAAAAAGAGAGCCAGACTTGCACTCTTATCATAGCACAAATCCAGCTCTCCGCATAGTTATATCATGTGAAATCGGTAAATCTGTCAGCTCTGTTTACACAGCAGTAGCCTGATCCAGATACCTCTCAAATTTCTCACGCTTAATGAGGGCACGATTGCCGTTCATCACATAAAAATCCTCATTGGGATGTGTGTCAATAAGCGTTCTCAATTTTCCTTCGCCGATATGATAATATCTGGCTGCTTCCTCAATGGTAAGCGTATATCTACGCCACACCGGAATATCCGAGTAATTTTTTCCTTCAATATTCATCTTATTATTTGCCATAGGCAGTTATCCTCCATACATGAAAACAGCCAGACAGAGGGTGTCGGCAACGAAGTCCGGCAACGGGCTTCAAAAGACCTTG
>ENA-OPBL01003246-OPBL01003246.1-human-gut-metagenome-genome-assembly--contig:-NODE-3246-length-10406-cov-3.529900_pt1 | contig 10406 bp, 5 predicted proteins | sample MGYA00241073_ERZ501461 | MGnify/ENA primary metagenome ERZ501461 (study PRJEB25962, sample SAMEA2042630) | human gut metagenome | biome: human gut; feature: human-associated habitat; material: faeces... | reverse complement strand
AGTTTATTTTTTTGTATTTGTTATAATGTCAATTGTGAGACAAGAGGGGGGATTGTATGAAAAAAGGTAAATTATTAAATATTGCTTTATCGATAGTGTTTATTAATATTTTATTTGTATGTTTTTCGATTATAAATGTTAATGCGGAAGAAGATACAGATACATTAAATACAAATGATGAGTCGACTGTAATGGAATCTGGTTGGACGAATAAAGAGAATCAATGGTATTATTATGATCATGGTGAAAAGAAAACAGGATGGTTACATACGGATTATTGGTACTATTTAGATCAAGATGGAAAAATGGTGACAGGGTTAGCTTCTGTAGGAAATCAACAATATTACTTTAATCAATCAGGGGTCATGCAAACAGGATGGATCCAAGCAGATGGAACATACTATTATGCAAATAATAGTGGATATATTCAAAAAGGTTGGTTGCATAAAGGGTCTTGGTATTATTTAGACCAAGATGGAAAAATGGTCACAGGGTTAGCTTCTGTAGGAAATCAACAATATTATTTTGACCAATCAGGAGCTATGAAAACAGGATGGATCCAAGCAGATGGAACATATTACTATGCAAATAATAGTGGCTATATTCAAACAGGATGGCTACATAAAGGATCATGGTATTATTTGGATCAAGATGGAAAAATGGTTGTAGGTGATTATTATATCAATGATCAATATTACTATTTTAATTCTAATGGAGATTTGCAATTAGGTTGGTATTATAGAGATAATCAATACTATTATCTTGATTCTAATGCGGTTCTTGTTAAAGGATGGAATAAGATCACTAACAAATGGTATTATTTTAATGATCAAGGAATTATGCAAACGGGTTGGCAATTGATTAATAATCAATGGTTCTATTTAAATGCTTCTGGTGATATGCAAACAGGATGGTTAAAATCAGGTAATAAATGGTATTATTTAAATAAGAGTGGTGTCATGGTTACTGGTTGGGCACAAATTGGATGGAAATGGTATTATTTTAATGAAGATGGTGCAGCTGTTAAAGATGATGTAGTTATTGATGGTAAAACATATACATTTAGAGATGATTATTCATGGATTTCAAATTGTACGAGAAAAGAGTTTGTAGAAAGAGCTAAAAGATATTTGGGATGTAATGAAAAAGATGGATCATTTAAGAAAATTATTGATTCTTATAATAAACTAGATCCATTACCTAGAGGTTATAAAGTAAAATATACAGATTCTTGGTGTATGACTTTTGTTTCAGCTATGGTGAGAGAATGTAATTTACTTGACATTATCCCAGTTGAATGTTCATGTGGTAAAGCAGTTGAAAAAGCTCAAGCAATGGGAATTTGGCAAGAAAATGATGCTTATGTTCCTCAAATTGGTGATATTATTATGTATGATTGGGATGATAATGGAAATGGTGATAATACAGGATGGCCTGATCATGTAGGTATTGTTGCTGAAGTGAATGGAAATACTTTTAAAGTTATTGAAGGAAATAAAAATGATGCTGTTGAATATAGAACAATGACTGTAAATGGTAAATTTATAAGAGGATATATTACACCTAAGTTTTTATCATAGAAGAAGTAGAAATACTTCTTTTTTTCTTTACTTATAGAAAACATATGCTATAATGTTCATATAAATTAATAGGGAGAAAAAAATGAACACTTTTACATATTTAGACTTTGAACTTATAAAACTGCTTTATAAAGAAAATAATCTTTCACAAAGAATGATTTCTAAAAGATTAAATTGTTCTTTAGGTAAAGTAAATGAAACACTAAAAAAACTTAAAGAATTAAATTATCTTAATGAGGATAATTCACTCACAAATTTAGGAATGAATTTAATAAAGAAAGATAAGTCTGCTATTATTTTAGCTGCAGGACAAGGAATTCGAATGATTCCTATTAATAACAATGTTCCTAAAGCCATGCTTGAAATAAATGGAGAAATACTTATTGAACGTATTATTAGACAGCTATTAGAAGCCAATATTCATGATATAACAATAGTTGTTGGTTTTATGAAAGAAGAATTTGATTATCTTATTGATCAATATCATGTAAAGTTAGTTGTTAATAGAGAATATCAAGAAAAGAACAACTTACATAGTTTAAATATTGTAAAAGATAAAATAAATAATACTTATATTATTCCTGGTGATCTTTATTTCTATGAAAATCCGTTTTTAGATAATGAAATTCAATCATGGTATATGCTTGAAAATAGAATAAGTAAACATAGTAATGTTACATGTAATACTAAAAATGAAATTATTAAAACAAAAAAAGATGGTTTAAAACTGATTGGTTTATCATTTATAAATAATCAAGATGCTTCATATTTAAAAGAACATTTAGAACATTTAGATGATGGAATGCATGATTCATTATTTTGGGAAGAAGCCTTGTATCAAAAAAATAAGATGTTTATTTATGGGAAAATCGTTGATACAAATTATGTTGATGAAATCAATACTTATGAAGAATTAAGAAATGTAGATGATCATTCAACACACTTAAATAATGAGACATTATCTTTAATTGCTGATGTTTTTAAAATCAATGTTGAACAAATAAAAAATATTAAAAGTTTAAAAAAAGGAATGACTAATCGTTCATTTTTATTTGAAATCAATCAAGATAAATATATTATGAGAATTCCTGGGGAAGGAACAGATCAACTTATTAATCGAAAAGAAGAATATGAAGTTTATCAAGTAATAAAAGATTTAAATATCAGTGATGAAGTTATTTATATGAATCCTCAAAATGGTTATAAGATTACAAAGTATTTAAATGATACACGTGTATGTAATCAAGATGATCAAGAAGATCTAAGAAAGTGTATGCAATTATTGAAATATTTTCATCAACAAGATTTAAAGGTTGATCATGAATTTAATGTTTTTGAAAAGATTGATTTTTATGAAAAATTAAGAGGGCCTAAATCCTTATATAAAGATTATGATCAAACAAAAGAAAAAGTCTTCTCTTTAAAGAATATTATTGAAAAGATGCCTAAAGAATGGAGACTATGTCATATAGATGCAAATTGTGATAATTTCTTATTCTATAAAGAAAATGAAGAAGAAAAAATAAAACTTATTGATTGGGAATATGCGGCAATGCAAGATATTCACCTAGATATTGCAATGTTTTGTATCTATTCCATGTATAACAGACAGCAAGTTGATAACTTGATAGACATTTATTTTGAAAATAAATGTGATCAGCAAACAAGAATTAAAATCTATTGTTATATATCAATGTGTGGTCTTTTATGGAGCAACTGGTGTGAATATAAATATACATTAGGTGTTGAATTTGGAAAATATTCATTAGCACAATATCGCTTTGCGAAAGATTACTATAATATTGTTATAGAAGAAATGGAGAATATGAAATAATGAGTCAAGTAGAAAGAGCGATTATCATGGCCGCAGGAAAAGGAACACGTATGAAACCTATTACTAATAAAGTTCCTAAGCCATTAGTTAAAGTCAATGGAAAAGCAATGATAGAAGGGGTTATAGAAAAACTTCATGAACAAGGCATTCAAGAAATCTATGTTGTCGTAGGATACCTTAAGGAACAGTTTAATTACTTAAAAGAAAAATATAATGATGTACATTTAATTGATAATCCCTATTTTGATACATGTAATAATATTTCATCACTCTATGTAGCTCGAGAACATCTTAAAAATGTCATTATTTTAGATGGGGATCAAATTATTAATAACAGTCAAATTCTTGAAAAGAATTTTGACTTTTCTGGATATAACTGTATCTACAAAAAAGAAATCAATAATGAATGGATGTTAAAAATCAAAGAGGGTCTTGTTACATCTTGTTCACGAACAGGTGGAAAAGATGGTTGGCAATTGTATAGTGTTTCTCGTTGGAATGAAGAAGATGGGAAACGTTTGAAAAAACATTTGGAAATAGAATTTGAAGAAAAGAAAAATACAGAAATCTATTGGGATGATGTAGCGTTGTTTCGTTATCCAGATGAATATCAATTATCTATTAAAGAAATGCATGATGGAGATATTTTGGAAATAGATAGTTTAGATGAGTTATGCAGTATAGATCCATCATATTTAAATTATAGGGAGAACTAAAATGGAAAAGAAAACATTAAAAGGAAGATTAGACTATACAGCGATGATCATACCTTTATTAGGGGTCGTCTTATTATGTGTTTTATTTATGATCATGCCAGCTAAATCTTCATATATTATTCAAATGATCAGAGGATTTTTAGGAAATGATTGTGGTATTTATTATGCTATGTTGGGTGTTGGTATTTTTGCTTGTTCTTTATATATTGCTTTTTCTAAATATGGAAAAATCAAGTTAGGGAAAGATACGGATAAACCAATTTATTCATCATTTAATTGGGGAGTAATGATTTTTACTTCTACAATGGCAGCAGATATTTTATTTTATTCATTATGTGAATGGGCATTATATGCTAATGAAAAGTATATTGATCAATTAGGTGGAATACAAAAATGGGCTTCAACATTTCCGTTATTTCATTGGGGACCAATTGCTTGGAGTTTTTATATTATTTTAGCTGTTGCTTTTGGTTTTATGTTACATGTAAGAGGAAGAAATAAACAAAAGTTTTCTGAAGGATGTAGACCATTATTAGGAGATAAGGTTGATGGTGTAGTTGGTAAAATTATTGATTTAATTGCTATATTTGCACTTATCGCAGGAACTGCAACAACCTTTTCACTAGCAACACCATTATTATCAGCAGCTTTAAGTAGAGTATTTGGGTTGCCTAATGGTGTAGGACTTACTATTGCTGTTTTATTATTGATTGCGGCAGTTTATACATTTACTGTAATTACAGGAATGAAAGGTATTTCTAAACTAGCAACATATTGTTCCTATTTATTCTTTGCTTTACTTATTTATTTTTTAATAGGTGGGGGAGAAACCACATATATCTTAGAAACTGGTTTTTCAGCTATTGGTAATATGGTACAAAATTTTATCGGATTATCTACTTGGATGGATCCATTAAGAGAAACATCATTTCCACAAAATTGGACGATTTATTATTGGGCCTATTGGATGGTATGGTGTGTTGCAACTCCTTTCTTTATTGGAAAAATCAGTAAGGGAAGAACAATTAAAAATACGATTCTAGGAGGATATGGATGGGGTCTAGCAGGAACTTTTACTTCATTCATTATTCTTGGAAATTATGGTTTGGCACAACAAATGAAACATGGAATTGATATTTCGGGAATGATTGCTAAAAGTGGAGATTATTCTACAGTTATTTTAAAGATATTTGATACTCTACCACTAGCAAGTCTAGGTTTATTATTATTAGTTATTACTATGATTGCTTTTTATTCAACAACATTTGATGCTTTAACTATGGTTGTTTCATCTTATTCCTATAAAAAATTAGATGTAGATGAAGAACCAGATAAAAAGATTAGAGTTTTCTGGGCAATTATCTTTATCTTATTTCCAATAGCGTTGATTTTTGCTGAAAATTCAATGTATAGTTTACAGTCAGTGGCTATTATCGCTGCTTTTCCAATAGGATTTATTATACTGTTGATTGTCATTAGTTTCTTTAAAGATGCAAATAAATATTTACAAGAAAAGAAAGAAAATAACAGGGATATAGAATAGAAAATTCTATATCCTTTTTGTTGAATTGAAAATGTATATCATTATAATAAAAAATAGTATTTATGAAGATGATTATTTTAGTTGATATTTGTAAGTATATTATTTTATGTGATGTTATCACATTATTAAAAGCAAATAGGATTAGTAAGTTAAAATATTCTATAGATTTAAAATATTGTAGGAGGTTGGAAATGAAAAAAAAGTATATAAGTCTGTTTCTTGTTATATTATTGGGAATGATTTTTAATATCTCTAATATAAAAGCATATGAAGAAACAAATGACGTTATTGGACAAACAAAGTTTGTAGATAAAGATGGAAATATTAATACTGTAGATGTTTATGATGGAACAACGAATGAAGAGTATAACCCTTATGCACGAACAGTTTCTACAGCGAATATGGTTAATTTTAATTGTTCTAAAGCAGGGACAACTACAAATTTTACAGATTATTATACAGGACAAGAGGGATATTTATCTAAATCAAGTGCAGCGGATGCAGCTTTTTTAGGCTATGAAAATGGAAAAGTGAAGTTTATGATTTCAGGAGTTGTTGGTTTAGTAGATCCTCAATATGTTGAAGTTCTTAGCCAAGGGACTTATTATGCAAGTAACTATGAAGTTAATTCATCAGGTGATTTGTATCATTATATTTCTAATAATGTTAATGCGACAGGAAATCAAGGAAATAAGAATTATATAGGGACAGGGCCTAGTTATTTAACAAAGAATAAAGAGTATTATAGCTATGATGGACATTATTTTTATGATAACTATAATACAATGATTACAGATTATAAAAATAATGTTAGAAATAATGCTGTTAATCCTAATAATCCTTATTATAGTTATTTTCAATACTTACCAATGAGAAGTCAAACAACTTATACTGGTTCACAAATATCAAATTATTTAAATAATAAAGCAGGAAGTACTTCTAAATTATATGATACAGGTGATATTTTTATTAAGTATCAAAATAAATATGGGGTCAATGCTTTAATGGCAGCAAGTTTTGCTGCCTTAGAATCTGGATGGGGAAAAAGCAATATTGCATTAAATAAAAATAACTTATTTGGATTAAATGCTACAGATAATAATCCAGGTGGAAATGCAGATACCTTTAGTACAGTAGATGATTGTATTATGAATTTTACATCGAGTTGGATGTCTAAAAGATATTTAAATCCTACATATACTTCTTTATTTAGAGGAGGTTATTTTGGAGACAAGGGAAGTGGAATATTTGGAAAATATTCTTCAGATCCCTATGAAGGAGAAAAATGTGCAAGCATTGCTAAAAATATGGATGCTAGTATCTCTTCTAAAGATAATGATTATTATACTTTAGGAATCAAAGATATTTATTTAACAACACATACTGCCCTTAATGTAAGAAGTAGTTCAAATACAAATTCTAGTGTTTTATATACAACGATAAAAAATCCAGCTTATTCATTTATTATAAAAGATGCCTCTACAATTAATGATTTTTATAAGATACAAAGTGAAGTTGCTAGTAGTGATGGAACTTATAGCTTTAATAATACAGGATATGTAAGTAATCAATATGTTACTTTATTAAATAATATTTCTCATCCACAAGGATGGAAAAAAGAGAATAATTATTGGTATTATTATTTTTCAAATGGGTCAAAAGCAACTGGTTTACAAACTATAGAAAATAATCTCTATTATTTTAATACAAGTGGACAAATGCAAACGGGTTGGCAAGAAGTTAATAATAAATGGTACTACTTTGATGAATTGGGTTATGGTCAAAAAGATTGGAAATTAATAGGAAATAATTGGTTTTATTTTAATAGTAGCTATCAAATGCAAACGGGTTGGCAAGAAATAAATGGTAAATGGTATTATTTAAGTACTGGTGTTATGAAAATCTATGGAAAAACGTATTATGAAGGGTATATGATTACAGGATGGTTACCACTAGGTAATGATTGGTATTATTTAAATAGTGATGGATCAATGGTAACAGGATTACAAACTGTAGGAAATAATTTCTATTATTTTAATGCAAGTGGAAAGATGCAAACAGGTTGGCAAGGAATCAATAACAAATGGTATTATTTTGATAATGGTGGTTATGGACAAAAAAGTTGGCAAATGATTGCAGGAAATACGTATTACTTTTTAGATAATTATCAAATGGCAACAGGATTTCAAGAAATCTCTGGAAATACTTATTTCTTTAGTACAGGTGTTATGAACATCTATGGAAAAACTTATTATGAAGGCTATATGGTTACTGGTTGGTTAACTTTAGGTAGTGATTGGTATTACTTTGATAATACAGGTAAAAGACTTACAGGATTACAAAAAGTAGGAAACAATTTGTTTTATTTTAATGATAGTGGTAAAATGCAAACAGGTTGGCAAAAAGTCAGCAATAAATGGTACTATTTTGATGATTCAGGCTATGGACAAAGTGGCTGGAAGAAACTAGGGAATACATGGTTTTATTTTAATAGCCAATATCAAATGTTAACAGGTTGGCAAAGAATTAATGGTAAGTGGTACTATTTAAGTACAGGTGTTATGGAAATATATGGGAAAACTTATTATGAAGGTTATATGGTTACTGGATGGCTTCAATTAGAGAATAAGTGGTATTATTTAAAAAGTGATGGTTCGATGGTAACAGGTTATTATAAAGTTGGAAATAAGACATATTATTTTAATAGCAGTGGTGTTATGCAGTAATAATATTTTTAGGGGGAGGAAAGATTTTGAAAAAGTTTTTTGGTTATTTGTTTTTGGCTTTTGGAATGGCTTTTGCATTGAGTTATTTTCAAAATAGTTCTGTAAATGCATTAGATGGAAGTTATGATGATGCAATTATGGGACAAAGTAGTCATATTGATCAAGATGAAAATAAAATAGAAGATGCAAAGGAAGAAAATTCTTATAGTTTACGAACTATGATTCAAAATGGTTGGTTTTATCAAGGAAATAAAAAATGTTTTTGTGATAATGATGGTCATGTTATTGGTGAAAATGTTAAAAAGGTTATTGATGTTTCACAATACAATGGTCATATTGATTGGAGTAAAGTAAGTAAAACAGATGTAGATGGTGTTATTATTAGAATTGTTTCTCATAAGGGTGGATATTATCATATTGATGAACAATTTGAAAATAATTTAAATGGTTGTAGAAAATATAATATTCCTTTTGGAATCTATATTTATGATTATTCAAATAATGTAACAGATGCTGATAATGAAGCAACAATGATTTTAAATTATTTATCAATATATAAAATTTCACCTTCAGAACTTTCATATCCTGTTTATTTAGATATGGAAAGACCTGAATTATCAACAACAACGAATGAATTAGTTGTTGATGCATTTGTTAATAAATTAGCAAATAGTAATTATAATACGAAGGTTTATAGCTATCGTTCACTTTTACAAACAAAATTAAATAGTCCAACTATTTATCAACATGTAGATTGGGTAGCTGCTTATACATCATCATTAGGATTTAGTAATAATTGGTATAGAGGTCCTAAAGGATGGCAATATAGCAATGGAGCATTTGTTGATGGTATTAGTGGTTATGTAGATATGAGTGTTTGGTATGATCAAGGTGTTTCTAAATATGATTATGTAGGATGGAAATATTATTATGGTCATTGGTATTATGGAAGTAGTAAAAATATTCTACAAATCGGTTGGGAAAAGATTAATGGAAAATGGTATTATTTTAATACTAATGGAATTATGGCCACTGGTTGGATCAGTTTAAATGGTGAATGGTATTATTTAACAAGTAATGGTGATATGGTTACTGGTGCACAAACTATAAACAATAAAGAATACTATTTTACTAGTGAAGGTGTAATGGTCAGAGGATGGCATAAGGAAAATGATAAATGGAAATATTATAGTCCTAAGAAAATGTCAGTCTATGGAAGAACATTTGTAGAAGGTGAAAAGGTAACAGGTTGGTTACCAATAAATGATAAATGGTATTATATAGCTGAAGATGGTTATATGGTTACTGGTATTTATAAAGTTGGAAATAGAAAATATCTTTTTATGGAAGATGGTTCTATGAAAACTGGATGGTTTAAAGTAGATGATACTTGGTATTATATTTCTTCTGATGGTGAATTAAGAGCACAATGGGTCAAATCATTAAGTAATTGGTATTATGTAAATGATGAAGGATTGATTCTTACAGGAGATCAAGTTATTAATGGAAGACAATATTATTTCAATGAAGATGGTATTATGTACACAGGATGGATGCAAGTAGGAAATCAATGGAAATATTATAGTCAAGGAACATTAAAAATCTATGGAAAAACATTTGTAGATGGTGAAAAGGTAACAGGATGGTTACCATTAGGAAATAGATGGTACTATATAGCAAATGATGATTATATGGTTACTGGATATTATAAAGTAGGAAATAGTACTTATTATTTTGATGAAAGTGGATTAATGAAAACAGGATGGTTTAAAATCAATGGTGAAGATTATTATGCAGCTTCATCAGGAACTATCCAAGCACAATGGGTCAAATCATTAAGTAATTGGTATTATGTAGATGTTGATGGAAAAATGGTTACTGGTTATCAAACAATTAATGGTGCGAAGTATTATTTTGCAAGTAGTGGATTAATGCAAAAAGGTTGGTTTAAGATCAATGGTGAAGATTATTATGCAGCTTCATCAGGAACTATCCAAGCACAATGGG
>ENA-OPBL01003244-OPBL01003244.1-human-gut-metagenome-genome-assembly--contig:-NODE-3244-length-10408-cov-7.225538_pt1 | contig 10408 bp, 9 predicted proteins | sample MGYA00241073_ERZ501461 | MGnify/ENA primary metagenome ERZ501461 (study PRJEB25962, sample SAMEA2042630) | human gut metagenome | biome: human gut; feature: human-associated habitat; material: faeces... | reverse complement strand
CGAGCAACGAGCCAAAGTCCGTGCTTGCACGAGACCTTGGCGACTGCCGCGATAATCAAAATTGGTCCACCGGACCAATTGTTGATATGCAATGCAACGAGCCAAAGTCTATTGTTTTTCAGAAATGCGTGCCGTGGATTTTCTTTCAATCAGCTGTGCATGCAAAAGGAATGTGCTGATGGAAACATGATTGAGAAGGCTGGATAATGCAAAAAATCCACTTTTACCCAGTTCTGTTCGATCCTGACGGATGGTGGTTAGGGGCGGTGATGTATAAGCAGCTATTGGCAGATCATCAAAGCCCACGATACTGACATCTTCAGGAACCCGATATCCAAGCTGTTGACACTGAACCAGAGCAGCACTGGCAATGGTGTCCTGGCTGCAGATAATGGCAGTCATTCCACTTTTTAAAAAGTTTGGAAGATGTTTTTCCATACATTCGGAAAGAAAACAGGAACAACCGGCATTGTCATAAGAAGCTTTCAGTCCGTGTTTGCGCATAGAACGGAAGAAAGCAGAGTATCGGATCTGGATAATCTGAGAACCAAGAGAATTGCTGAGATATGCAATTTTTCGGTGCCCATGCCTGAAAAGATGGGATACCGCCAGTTCCATCCCCTCGTCATTATCAATACCCACATAGGCAGTGGAAGGGTTGCCTGTAATATAGTTATCATAAAGTACAGTTGGAGTACAACTGTTTTCAAAATCCTTAAGCCATGGATCGGCAAGAGAAAAACCAATCACAAAAGACCCCACATAATCATGTTCCAGCATATAAACATCATAAGGCTGGTTGCGTTGTATCTGGATATCAACAGGTTCAATCACAACATCAAATCCCTGTGGCTCCGCCAGCTGCCGGAATCCCATAATGATATCATATGCAAAATGATAAGGTTCTTCATACTGTATATTATCTTTTTCTATTAAGACACATATTTTTCTGACAGAATTTCGATAACGCCGTAACTTTGTATAACCAAGTGCTACGGCAGTTTCTAACACTTGTTTTCGCAAATTTTCGCTGATGTCAGGGGCATTATTCAGAGCCTTTGATACAGCACTTTTGGAAATTCCCATTTGATCAGCAATATCCTGGATCGTGGTCATGATGAAATGTCCTTCCGTGTAAAAAATGATACAGGGGTCAAAATACCGTTTGCCCACAACATCATTATATAGAATATGATTGTAAAAATCAATGGAACAATGAAAAGAATTTAGTAAAGTTTTGCTATAAAATATGATTGTCAATAATTAATAGAAATACAAAGAAATAATTGTATAGAATACACAAAATAGTATGGAAATAATAAAAAAGATTGACGTTGAAAGGAAAAAGAATTATAGTAAAGGCGTCGAAACAATTCGAAACAAATATCTATAAATTTAGTTTCTTATATAATATAATTTGGAGGAAAATCAGATGGAATTTGCCAGCGTATATCATAAGACATCGGAACAGATGAGTTATGCATTGGACGAGAACCAGCTTGTAGTAAATATCAAGACCGGATATGATGTAAAGAAAATTTTTATTCATTATGGAGATCCCTTCGATGCAGGAATTCTGGGAGGAAATGAGAAGTGGACAGGAAAAAGGGAAGAGATTGTATACAAAAAACGTCTGTCCCACCAAATCTGGTGGACAACAACACTTTTGCCTGTGTATAAGCGATGCAAATATTATTTTGAACTTCATACAGAAAAAGAAGTCTGGTATTACTTCGAAGATGGTTTTCTGACGGAAGATCAGCTTAAGATGGACGGTCGTATGTTGCAGTGTTTTATTGTACCGTGGATGAATCCGGTAGATATAAACCGTACACCTTCATGGGTGAACGATACGATCTGGTATCAGATCTTTCCGGATCGATTCTGTAATGGAACTCCGGAAAAAAACGGAGAAGACATTCTGCCGTGGCGAAATCAGGGCAGGGTGACCAATGAGGAAAAATTTGGGGGAAATCTGGAGGGGATTCGTCAGAAATTATCCTATCTGGAAAAACTTGGAATTACCGGTATTTATTTGAATCCTATCATGGAAGCCGAGTCAAACCACAAATATGATACAACCGATTATACGAAAATTGATCCGTCTTTTGGCGATGGAGATACCATGAAAGTACTCTGTAAAGAGGCACACGAAAAAGGGATTCGAATCATGGTGGATGCCGTATTCAACCACTGTGGAAGAAAATTTGCTCCATGGATGGATGTACTGAAAAATGGAAAGAATTCCCGCTATGCGGATTGGTTCATGGTTGAAAACTGGGAGCAGATCGGAAAGAGAGCGGATACCAGAGACAGACGTTTTTATTCTTTCGCATTTTCCGATGGGATGCCAAAGCTGAATACTAATAATGAAGAAGTGATTCAATATTTCTGCAAGATCTGCGAAGACTGGATTCGGGATTATGATATAGACGGAATCCGGTTTGATGTGGGTAATGAAGTATCCCATCGATTTTTAAAACGGATAAGGGAGCATCTGAAAAAGATGAAACCAGATATCTATTTGCTTGGAGAAATATGGCATGATGCAAGTCAGTGGCTGCTGGGTGATGAATATGATTCTGTAATGAACTATCCCCTGTTAAGTGGAATCCATGATTTTTTCCTGGATCAGACCATGAAAAAAGAAGAATTTGAATACATGGTAAATCGTTGTTATACGATGTATATGCAGCAAAATAATAATGTATTGTTCAATCTTCTGGATTCTCATGATACAGAGCGTCTGATAAACCGGCTTCATAATCTGGATATTTTTTACCAGCAGCTGGCAATTCTTTTTACACTTCCCGGAAGTCCATGTATTTATTACGGGACGGAGATTGCTATGGAGGGCGCTCATGATCCGGATTGCAGAAGGTGCATGCCGTGGAGCGAAATCGAGAGTGATGAGAACCAGGAGAGGATTGGGACGATCAATCGTTTGATCATGCTAAGACGGAATGAGAAAACCTGCAGAAGCCCACATTTTCATTTTCCAAATACCTATGAAAACGGACGATGTGTGGAATATGTAAAAATCGACGAAGAAGGAAATAAAATAGAAATATTATTAAATGCGTCTAATGAAAATGTAAGAGTAAAAGGAGAAGGCGAAATCCTTTTTGCACGGAAATTTGATGGTGACATACTTGGAGCAAACGGAACCCTGATTCGTAAGATCGGAGTAACTATTCAGTAGCAAATATCCTGTCAGGCACCAAGGTCTAGAGCAAGCACGGACTTGACTCATTGCTCACGTAAATGAAAAGGCGGCAGATTTTGTGATTGTACAAAATCCGTCGCCTTTTTGTCTGTGAAAATCAAAATATAAGGTTTCATGAGGAAAAACAGTAATTAATATTTTTTATGTTCTTCCTCGGACATAGCCTGATAATCATAAATTGGATGAAATTCCTTACTGCAATCAAGAGATTCATACTGCATAAAAATCCGATCCATAATATTCGGGATCGCGGATTCCAGAGGCTGGAACAGAAGAATCAGGTATTGCATGGAACTGTAACGAGTGCAGATATCGATTTTTCGAATACTCTTACGAATGATTTCTTCCATTTGTAATAAAGCTTGTTCAGCTTTTTCGATGCTTGGCGAGGTTTCACCGGTGGATTCCATGGTGAGCATGATCAGGTAACATCTGCAATGGTTTCGGATGACCAGTTGATGGATATAGGAATACTGTCTTGCAAAATCACGGTAATCCAGATTCAAAGCACCCATATAGCTGCCACTGTCCTGAAGAGATTTTGCAATCTGAGTCAGATTATTGCCGGCTCCGGATACACTGGTGGACAGATGGTCGATCTGAGGCTGATAGAAGGAAAACTGATTTTTTCCATTTTGCTTGGCATAATATAAAGCATTGTCGGCTTTTGAACTGCAGTCAGGGAATGGTTCATTGCCGGAACACATATACAGGCCTGCAGACAGGGAGGCGTATTGAATCTCCGCATCATCTTTGGTGAGCGCATGGAATTGTTGGAACAGTTGTGTTATATGTTCCGAAGCTTCCTCATGGGTGATGTCAGGAAAGAAAAGCAAGAATTCATCACCACCAAGGCGACAGGCATATCCATTTGATGCAAAGCGTGCCAGAAGTTTGCCCAGAGTCATCAGAGCGCGGTCACCAGCCTTGTGTCCATGCACATCATTAATTTTCTTCAGGTTATCCATATCCACAAACGCAAGACATCCACTGTGATCCTGAACGGCACAGGCGATTTGTTTTTCGCCAAGAGTACGCAATGGAAGACCGGTAAGAAAATCGTAGCTAGTGATATCTTCCTGACTTTTGATGGTAGTAAACACATCGGATATAAACTTATTGATCGTGTGATTGGAATCCATATACAGAGAGTTTTCCATTTCTTTGTATTTGCCTGTAACATCCTCCAGATGTCCTTCGTCCATTAAATCCAGAAGAATGGCAGAGATTCGAGGATCAAACTGTTTGCCGGCACTTTTCGAAAATTCTTTTCGAATCTGATCCTCAGACAGAGCATTTCGATAGATCCTTCTGGAATGCATGGCATCAAAACTGTCTGCCACGGCGACGATTCGTGCATAGAGAGGAATAGCTGCTCCGGAAAGACCTTCCGGATAGCCGGTTCCATCATAGCGTTCGTGATGACTTTTTGTTACTTCAACCAGGTGAGGAACCAGTGTAATCTCTTTTAAAATATGGGCACCTATGAGGGTATGCTGTTTGATGAGGGCATATTCCTCTTCGCTGAGTCTTCCCGGTTTGCTTAAAATCTGATCCGGGATGCCGATGGCGCCGATGTCGTGCAGGTAGGCACAATCCTTCAGATTTTCTATTTCTTCAGAAGACAAACCAAGTCGTTTACCGATCAATGCTGCATATTCGGCGACACGGATGGAATGTCCGCAGTTATTTCGATCCTTTCCCTCAATGGTTGCAGCCAGGGTGCGCATCATTTGCAGGGTCATTTCCTCTGTCTGCTTTTGCTTCCTTTCCAGTTCCTGTTGCTGACGCATATCTTCCATATGCTGGATTCCACGAACCGTACGGAATACATTTACAAATAACAGAATGATCATGCCGATACCGGTAAAGATACCGGACACCGAGGTGACGAAATATACAGAGGCAGATTCAATAGTCACACAAACCATGATGAGCAGCAATCCCACCAGCAGTAACCGATCCGTGTGGTATTTGCTCTTATGCAGATACTGGAAGAGATGGACAAATACCATGACAAAGACGGCAGCGAGGATAATCTGGCCCAATGGCAGCATCTCAATGTAGTCTTTCATACCTGTGCTGTACAAAACAGAACTGATTGCAAAATTAGCCAGAACAATTCCGCCAGCGATCAGATACATACGTCTGTGCCGGCCATTTTGTATGCTGTCTGCATAAAGCAAAAGAGGAATCGGACACAGAATGATCATGACAAAACATAAGGAGGCAAGCGCCGAAGCATTAGGAACGAGAATCTGCCTTAATTTGGATTCTCCCAGCAGCCAGACAGCACCCATGGTCATGCACCAGCCAAGGTATTCCATATCAAAGTCAATATGATAGAGAAAACCAAGGATCATGCTGAATAAAATAATAGTCATTCCGGAAAAAAGAACAAAGAAACCGATAAAAGTAGAAGGTCCATATTGATGGAAGATAATCTGCCAGATGGCTGACTGATCTCCACAATAGATGGAATTGACTACACCGGAATAGTTTGATGTATAAGTCGTCAGTTCCAGACGAAGTTCTTTTCCTGCATCCTTATAGGAAGTAGGGCAAAAAACAAATCTGCTGGCGGAATTCTTCCCAACCAATCGGGTTTCTTTGGTGGAGTATTCGGCTCTGAGTTCTCCTCCTATATAAAACTTTACATCCTGGAGAGAAGAACGAATAGCAAATGCTGTCTCATCATAATTATCCGGCAGTGTTGTGGTGAGAACCATAGTCTCTCCCGCCGGAACCCGGTACTTTCCCGGCACTTTAATTTCTTCGGAAGTTCCATCTGCCTTTTCCCATACAAAGGTACCGGAATAAAGTGCGGCTGTTGAAGTGCGGTTTGCACTCTGCTCATCTGCACCAAACAATTCCATGAATAAAAACCAGCCGAAGATCGCGGCCATTAGGATATAGAAAAAGTATCTCAATTTATGTAAATATGATGCTTGCGTGTTCAAGGAAAAGCTCCTTTCGTGCTTAAAAATATTACCGTTAACAATATACCATTTTTTTCACGGATAGTCATTAGATTTATCATTTTAAATTGTGAATTGTTTATGACACGGATTCAGGACTTCGCTACAGGAATGTATGTGGAAACAAAAGAAGTGGATGATAATACGGTTATAAAACGAAGATTAAGGATAAAACAGCAATATTAATAATTGGAAATCGGTGGTATAATACATATGTGATTTGGTAACAGTTCAGTATATTCACAGTTACCAAGTGTTCAAGAACAATGCGTCAGATGTAAAAATTATAAGAATTCCAGGTAGCTGATGCGAAATTATAAAGGAGATAAATAAAGAGTGATCAATCAGGCAGCAAAACGTATATTAAAAGCCTTATCTTTTGATGGTGTAGAAGTGGATGCATTTCGCCATATGGCAGACCTGAAGCGTCTGGATCCGATGAAGATATTTTACAAGAAGATAGACGAAAAAATATATAATGGAAGTCATGCAGTACCGGTTCGTATCTTTTTCCCTAATGAAAAGAGCTTTCAGGAAAGTAATGACAAAACCAGTGACAGCAGAGATAAAAAGCTGCTTTTGTTTGTCCACGGTGGTGGCTGGGTAACGGAGAGTATCGATAATTATGAAAGAATCTGCGCACGGCTTGCAGATGCAACAGGACAGTATGTGGCAGCGGTAGAATACAGACTGGCGCCGGAGGATAAATTCCCATCCGGTCTGGAGGACTGTTATGTGGTTGCTAAAGCACTGTATACAGGGAAATTTGTGCTAAATGTAAAACCGGAAAATATTACTCTGATCGGCGACAGTGCAGGGGGAAATCTTTGCGCAGCACTGTCTTTGATGGCAAGAGACCGAGGAGAATTCATGCCGAAAAGACAGATTCTGATCTATCCGGCCACTTATAATGATTATACGGAAAAATCTCCATTTCCCTCCGTTAAGGAAAATGGAACGGATTATCTTCTGACAGCAGGAAAAATGCAGGATTATATTGACCTGTATGCGAAAAATGAAGAGGATAAACAAAATCCGTATTTTGCCCCTTATCTGGCAAAAGATGTGAGTCATCAGCCGGATACCCTGATACTTACTTCTGAGTTTGATCCTCTTCGGGATGAAGGAGAGGCATACGGAAAACGTTTGAAGGAAGCAGGAAATTATGTACAGATCCATCGTATCAAAGGTGCACTACATGGCTATTTTGCACTGGGAATCAAGCATCTGTATGTGCAGGAAAGTTTCACTTATATCAATGCGTTTTTGAAGGGAGAAGCATTGTGAATCAGAAAAAAGCACGTTGGAGAAGGCTGGACAATGCGGCAAAGCTGTATTCCGCAGCCAGTAACAAAAGGGATACCAGAGTATTCCGGTTTTATTGCGAATTAAAAGAAGAAGTCCGGAAGGAACTTTTGCAGGAGGCACTGGATCAGACTGTGGAGACATTTCCCATGTTTCTTATGGTACTGAGAAAAGGATTATTCTGGCATTATCTGGAGCCATGTAACCTGCATCCGGTCGTAAAGGAAGAGTATAAAGAGCCTTGCAGCAGGCTTTATGTAAAAGATAAGAAGACACTTCTTTTTGAGGTGACTTATTATAAAAAACGAATCAATTTTGAAGTGTTTCATGTGCTGACAGATGGTACCGGTGCAACGGAGTTTCTGAAGGAACTGGTGAGTAATTATCTGTATCTGGCACATCAGAAAGAGGGGCTTGAGCCGGTTTCCATGTTGCCGGAAGATATGACTGTCCAGGACCAGGAATCAGACAGTTTTCTGAAGTATTATTCCAAAGATCAGAAACGGCCGAAGGAAAAGAAAACACGAGCCTTCCAGATCCGAAGAAAAAAGAAGGATGGGAACCATCTCCATGTTCATGAAAGTGTGGTTTCCGTAAAGGAAGTGTTAAAGCGAAGCAGAGAACTGGGGGTATCCATGACGGTCTTTCTGACAGCTGTCTTTCTCAAGGCAATCCATGAAGAAATGTCAAAGATGCAGGAGAAAAAACCGATAGTTTTGATGGTGCCGGTAAATCTGCGAAAGTTTTTTCCGTCCACATCCATGTTGAATTTCTTCAACTGGATAGAACCGGGATATGACTTTTCAAAGCGGGACAGAAGCTTTGAGGAGGTGCTTGGATATACCAAAGATTTTTTCGAAGAACAACTGACAAAGGAAAAAATGTCTGCTCATATCAACGATCTGCTTGCACTGGAGTTGCATCCGATCCTGAGACTTGCTCCATTGGAACTGAAAAATCTCTGTATCCACGCAGGAGCAAAATTTTCTGAGAAAAATACAACGGCAATATTTTCTAACATGAGTGCCGTCCGTATGCCGGATAGTTATGTGCCTTATATTGAACGCTTTGGTGTGTTTACCAATACGCCGAAGCTGGAGCTGTGCCTGTGCTCGTTTGAAGATAAGTTATCCTTCGCTTTTACATCCAGATACGATACCGTGAATATCGAGCGGAATTTCTATCGTCTGCTAAAAGAGCAGGGAATAACAGCAGAAAAAGTCGAACCGGAATTTCCAATGCCCCAGATGCCAAGTGAACAGGAGATGAAAGTTTATAAAGTCTATAGTTTTCTGTGTCTGGTACTTGCCGCAGCTATGGTAGTTACGGATCTGAACTTTCATCCCCGCATCCGTTGGACCTGGTTTACTGCCGGTGGTGTGGCAACAATGTGGATTGCCTCTTCGATTGGATTCTTCAAAAGGTATAACCTGCTGAAAAATGTAATGTGGCAGCTTTTGATCGGTTCGATCATCTGCTTTATATGGGACGGATTTACCGGGTGGCACGGCTGGTCGGTGGATCTGGTGCTTCCAATCCTGAGTGTGGCTACTCTGGCAGGTATGTTTGTAATTGCCAAGGTACAGAAAAGCCCGGTGAGAGAATATCTCATCTATGAAATCATGGCTGCCGTCTATGGTCTGATTCTTCCGGTGATCCTGCTTGTATGCGGAGTTGTCAGGAAACCGACAGTGAGCATGTTCGGAGCACTGATCTGCTTTTTGTTCTTAGTGGGCGTGATTTTATTTAAGGGGAGAGAATTTAAGGAAGAGATGCATAAGAATCTGCATGTGTAGCATCCTAAGATATTTCGTTGATATGCAGTACTTTCATCACTTGCAGAAAGAGTGTGGAATTACATGAACTATAAATACGATGACAGGTCGTTCAAAGGAATCGAGAAGATGTCGTTTCAGCTTCATTGTCCCGCTCGGCAGTTACAGCGGATTATGAACGAATTTGAAAAACAGGGAGTGGTTAAGGAAACCGGAAAAGGAGCATATAAGTTGATCGAAATATGAATTTCAGATCAATTTCCGATAGGGATTGCACTGGAAATTGATATTTGGAAAATAAGACGCAAAGCATCAGTCATTAAGTTGGCTGGTGCTTTTTTGATGGAAGTCTGGCTTAAAAATGAAGGATGTAGCAACTATAGCTAACTGTACCGAATGCATCAGTGATTAAGAAAAAAAGGTCTCTCAAAGAATACATTACTTCGATTAAGAATATGTATCAAGAGATTTCTGACATGAATGTAGGTAGTAGATCTGTTACAGCTAATATTTTTTTTGCTGGATTTACAAGCCCTGTTGACATAGATGAAGATGAGAAAGAGTTTATTACTGCTGCGGCTGAACAGCTGGGGTGTAAGTTGTCCGATTCCTTTTTTGAACTTGGAAATTTGAACAAAGATACTTTGACATGCTCTATTATCAAATTGACATAGGAATGTGGTAGCGTATAATTAGAATTGAATACACTGAAAAATGGAGAAATTACATGAAAGCACATAAATATTGGTCAGTAGTAGCTTTGATCACAATGATTGGGACTTTTTACACTGGATATAAAAAGCTAAAATCAAGTCACAAATACTTTGCTTTTAGTTCCATGGTATGTATGGTAATGGTGATATATACAGGTCATAAAATGATTACCGGGAATAGGAAAGAAAAGACGAAAAAAGAGAAAGTTACAGAGAGGGAGGAATAAATAATGCTGGAAGTAGGAATTAAAGCGCCTGATTTTGAGTTGCCAGATCAAAATGGGAAAACACATAGATTATCGGATTATACAGGAAAAAAAGTGATTTTATATTTTTATCCAAAGGATAATACAGCGGGATGTACGAAGCAGGCATGTGGCTTTTCTGAGCGTTATCCACAGTTTACTGAGA